>Ga0189290_100148_pt1 | contig 49277 bp, 44 predicted proteins | sample UW140minimetaG_FD_130318 | JGI IMG/M metagenome (GOLD analysis project Ga0189290, IMG submission 130318) | Marine microbial communities from the Costa Rica Dome - UW140 mini metaG | ecosystem: Environmental > Aquatic > Marine > Oceanic > Photic zone | place: Costa Rica: the Eastern Pacific...
AGCAGCGGCACGATGATGAAGGCGAGCTCGAAGAAGTCGAGGAAGAACGCCAGGAAGAAGACCAGGATGTTGACGACGATCAGGAAGCCGGTCTCGCCGCCGGGCACGGAGGTCAGCAGTTCCTCGACCCAGATATGGCCGTTGACGCCGTAGAAGGTCAGCGAGAAGACGCGCGCGCCGATGAGGATGAACAGGACGAAGGCCGACAGCTTGGTTGTCGATTCCATCGCCTGGGTCATCAGGGAGAGATTCAGCTTGCGCTTGCCGAAGGCGAGGATGAGCGCGCCGACCGCGCCCATGGCACCGCCTTCCGTCGGCGTGGCGACGCCGAGGAAGATCGTGCCCAGGACCAGGAAGATCAGGGCCAGCGGCGGGATCAGGACGATGATCACCTGTTGGGTGAGGTAGGACATCAGCGGCAGCTTGAGCGCCTTGTTGGCGACCGCCACGACGTAGACGGCCAGAACCGCGACCGTTGCGCCCCAGATGCCGGCGCCCTGCGCGACCTTGTCGTCGAGATAGACCGTCATCCCATAGGCGATGACGACGGCCGCGGCCGCCGCGATGGCGAGCGAGGTGACGCCGCGCCCGAGCGTGCGGGCCTCGGGCGGCAGGGCCGGTGCCACATTGGGCCGCAGCATGGTCAGGATGAAGACGTAGCCGACATAGAGCGACGTGAGCACCAGCGCCGGCACCAGCGCGCCGGAATACATGTCGCCGACCGAGCGGCCGAGCTGGTCGGCGAGGACGATCAGGACCAGCGACGGCGGGATGATCTGCGCCAGCGTGCCGGAGGCGACGATGACGCCGCTGGCCAGCCGGCGATCATAGCCATAGCGCAGCATGATCGGCAGCGAGATCAGGCCCATGGCGATGACCGAGGCCGCGACGACGCCCGTGGTTGCCGCCAAAAGCGCGCCGACGAAGATCACCGCATAGGCGAGGCCGCCACGCAGCGGGCCGAAGAGCTGGCCGATCGTGTCGAGCAGGTCCTCGGCCATGCCGGAGCGCTCGAGGATCAGCCCCATGAAGGTGAAGAAAGGGATCGCCAGCAGCGTCTCGTTGGCCATGACACCGCCGAAGAAGCGGTCGGGCAAGGCGCCGAGCAGCGGCCAGAACAGGTTGATGTCGGGCGACAGCGGCGCCAGCTCGACGCCGATGATGAAGAACAGGAGGCCGTTGGCGGCCAGCGAAAACGCCACCGGGTAGCCGAGCAGCAGGAAGATCACCAGCGAGCCGAACATGATCGGCGCCAGATTGTGGGCGACGAATTCGATCATCGGATGGCTCCCGAACCGCCGTTGCGGGCGTCGTCATCAAGGGGTGGGGGTTCGGTGCCGCCTTCCGGACGGTCGGGGGCGAGCGCCGCCAGCTCGACCGGCTCGGCATGGCTGGAGGCCATGGGGGTGGTGTCCTCCATCCCGCCAAAGAGGATCGCGCCGCGCTTGATCAGCTCGGACAGGCCTTGCAGGAACAGGAGAATGAAACCCGCCAGCAGCAGCGCCTTGGCCGGCCACAGGATCAGGCCGCCGGCATTCGGCGAATACTCGCCGCGATTGAACGACTGCAGGACGTAAGGGGTCAGCAGCCAGATCATCAGGCCGGTGAAGGGCAGCAATGCGAGGATATGGCCGAGAAAGTCGATCCAGTCGCGGGTGCGCTTCGACAGGATGTTCGAGACGATGTCGACGCGAATGTGTTCGTTCTTCAGCAGCGTCCAGGCGGCGGCCAGCATGAAGATGGCGCCGAACAGGTACCATTGCAGCTCGAGCCAGGCGTTGGACGAGATGTCGAAGACCTTGCGGATCACGGCATTGCCGGCGCTGACCAGCACCACCAGCAGAACGAGCCAGGAAACGCCCCGACCGACGAAGGTGGTGACGCGATCGACGCCGCGCGAAAACGATAGAAGAGCTGACATCCGGCCGGATCTCCCCATGGTGCCCTGGCGCGCCGTGAAGTGAGCTTCGGCCCGGTTCGCCCCCGTTTTTCTCCCGGCGACGCGCTCGACGGGCGAAGCCGCTGGAAAGCGCTGCGCCGACAGTCTGCCCGAAGCCTGGGAATTCGCCCGTCGTTAAGGAAAATCCCGAAGCAGCGCAAGAGCCACACCCGGTGATAAGATGTCGGACGAACAGGCTTTTCGCCGGCTGGCAGAATGCCCTGCCGGGTCTGTCCCGGGATGATCCCGAAAGGCTTTGACGGAGACGGCGCCGGGCTGCAAAACAGTAAGCAAGGCAGAATGCTTGGAGCGTGCCGGCAATCCTTCGCCGGCATGTCGGCCAGGGGAGGACATCGCGCCATGACCACACGCACCGTTTCGCTCGACGACAAGTACGATCTCGACGTCTGCGACGTCTTCCTGTCGGGGAGCCAGGCGATCGTCCGATTGGCGCTGATGCAGGCGGCGCGGGACCGCCGGGCAGGGCTCGACACGGCCGGCTACGTCACCGGCTATCGCGGTTCGCCGCTAGGCGGGCTCGACCAGCAGTTCGCCCGCGCAAAACCGGTGCTGTCGAAGAGCGGCATCATCTTCGAGCCGGCGCTGAACGAGGATCTGGCGGCGACGGCCCTGTGGGGCGCGCAGCAGGCGGAGATTCGCGGCGAGGGCCGCCACGATGGCGTCTTCGGCATCTGGTACGGCAAGGGGCCGGGCGTCGACCGCTCCGGTGACGCCTTCCGCCACGCCAATCTGTCGGGCACCTCGCGCAATGGCGGCGTGCTGGCACTGATGGGCGACGATCACACCTGCGAATCCTCGACGACGGCCCATCAGTCGGAATTCGCCTTCGTCGACGCGATGATCCCGATCTTCAATCCGGCCGGCGTGCAGGAGATCCTCGATTACGGCCTGGCGGGTTTCGCCCTGTCGCGCTTCTCCGGCCTGTGGACGGCGATGAAGTGCGTCAAGGACAACATCGAATCGACTGCGACGATCCATTGTGACCCGTCCGGCCTGCGGTTCGAATATCCCGAGATCGACATGCCGTCGGGCGGGCTCAACATCCGGCGGGCTGCCCATCCGCTGGAGCAGGAGGCGATGCTGCACGATTTCCGCCTGCCGGCGGCGCGGGCGTTCATCGCGGCGAACCGGCTGGACCGCATCGCGCATTCCGGCGGGCGCGGGGCGAAGACCGGCATCCTGTCGCTCGGCAAGTCCTGGCTCGACGTCGAGCAGGCGCTGGCAAGCCTCGGCATCGACGAAGTGGCGGCCGCCGATCTCGGCGTCCGGCTCGGCAAGGTGGCGCTGCCCTGGCCGCTCGATCCAGACTTCGTGCGGCGCTTCGCCGACGGGCTCGACCGGATCATCGTGGTGGAGGAAAAGCGCGGGCTCGTCGAAGGGCAGGTCAAGGAGATCCTCTACCGCACCGCCAATGCGCCGCTGGTGATCGGCAAGACGGACGAGGCGGGCCGGACCCTGTTCACGCCGAAGGCCTCGCTCGACGCCAACGACATCGCCGTGGCGATCGGCCGGCGCCTCGTCGAGCGCAGCCCGAGCGAAGCGCTCGCGGGACATCTGGCAAGCCTTGAAGCCTTGTGCGGCCATACCGCGGCGACCTCCGAGATCGCGCTGCGCACGCCGTATTTCTGTGCCGGTTGCCCGCACAGCTCGTCGACGCATGTGCCGGAAGGGGCGCGTGCCTATGCCGGCATCGGCTGCCACTTCATGGCGCAGGCCATGGACCGGTCGACCGAGGGTTACACCCAGATGGGCGGCGAGGGCGCCAACTGGATCGGGGAGCATCATTTCTCGTCGCGTCGCCACGTCTTCCAGAATCTCGGCGACGGCACCTACAATCATTCAGGCGCTCTGGCGCTGCGGGCGGCGGCTGCCTCGGGCGCCAACGTCACCTACAAGATCCTCTACAACGACGCCGTCGCCATGACCGGCGGTCAGGCGCATGAGGGCGGGCTGACCGTGCCGGCGATCGCCGCGCAGGTGGCGGGCGAGGGGGCGAAGCGGATCGCCATCGTCTCCGACGAGCCGGACAAGCACCGCGGCAATGCCGGTCTGCCGGCGGGGATCACCATCCACCATCGCTCCGAGCTGGACACCGTGCAGCGCGATCTGGCGGAGGTCGAGGGCCTGACGGTGCTGATCTACGACCAGACCTGCGCGGCAGAGAAGCGGCGCCGTCGCAAGCGCGGCAGGTTTCCCGATCCGGACAAGCGCGTCGTCATCAACGAGCGGGTCTGCGAGGGCTGCGGCGATTGCGGCGTCCAGTCCAACTGCGTGGCCGTTACCGCCGTCGAGACAGAGTTCGGCCGCAAGCGCCAGATCGACCAGTCGGCCTGCAACAAGGATTTCTCCTGCCTCGAAGGCTTCTGCCCCTCCTTCGTCACCGTCCATGGCGGCGCGTTGAAGAAGGGCGCACGCAGGAGCGCCGAGGCTCCTGAGGTGCTGGAGCCGGCGGCCTGCGACCTCGATCAGCCGGTGGGCATCGTCATTACCGGCGTCGGCGGCACCGGCGTCGTGACGATCGGCGCGATCATCGGCATGGCGGCGCATCTCGACGGACGCGGCGCCGGGATCATCGACATGGCCGGCCTTGCCCAAAAGGGCGGCGCGGTGATGAGCCATGTGCGCATCGCGCGCACGCCGGCGGACCTGAAGTCCATCCGCATCGCGGCCGGCGACGCCGGGCTGGTGATCGGCTGCGACATGGTCACCGCCGCCTCGGCCAAGGTGCGCGCCACCATTGCGGCAGGGCGGACCGAGGTCGTCGTCAACAGCCACGAGACCCTGTCGGGCGAGTTCACCCGCAATGTCGACTTCTCCTTCCCGACCCGCCGGCTGATCTCGGCGCTCAGCGAAGCGGCGGGCGAGGAGCATCTGCATGTGGTCGATGCCGAACAGCTGGCCGTGGCGCTGTTCGGCGACGCGATCTTCGCCAACATGCTGATGCTGGGCATGGCGTATCAGACTGGCGCGCTGCCGGTGTCGCGCGCAGCGATCCGCCAGGCGCTGGAGATGAACGGGGTTGCGGTGGCGGCCAATCTGTCAGCCTTCGAGTGGGGCCGGGCCATCGCCCATGATCCGGCCAACATGCCGGTCGCGCAGGACAGCGGCGACCAGCGGCTCGAACATCGCCGCCTCTCCGAGACCCTGGACGAGGCGATCGCACGGCGCGTGGCCGATCTGACTACCTATCAGGATGCGGCCTTCGCCGAGCGCTACCGCCAGCGTGTCGATGCGGTTCGCGCCGCCGAGCAGCGGATGGCGCCCGGCCGGAGCGACCTGACCGACGCCGTCGCGCGCCAGCTCTACCGGCTGATGGCGGTGAAGGACGAATACGAGGTCGCGCGGCTTTACACGGACGGCAGCTTCGCGGCGCAGATCTCCGACCGCTTCGACCGCTACGACCGGCTGGAATTCCATCTCGCACCGCCGATCATGGGCGAAACCGGGCCGAAGGGGCGCGCGAAGAAGCGCGCTTTCGGGCCGTGGATGATGACCGGCTTCAAGGTGCTGGCAGCCATGAAGGGGCTGCGCGGTACAATCTTCGATCCCTTCGCGCGCACCGCCGAACGGCGGGCCGAGCGCGAGGAACGGGCGCAATACGAAGCAACGCTCGATCGCATTCTGGCCGAGCTCTCGCCGGGCAATCACGACGCCGCGGTGGCGCTGGCACGCTGGCCGGAGACGCTCAAGGGCTTCGGGCCGGTGCGTCGGCACTTCGCCGCGGAGGCCGAGGCCAGGCGCGAGGCGGCGCTGTCGGCCTTCGACCATGCGGGACAGATGGCGGAAGCGGCCGAATAGGGCGAGGAGCAAGCGAGTGGCGGCGTTGCGGCCGCCGCTCGCCGAGGGCTAGAAGACCTCATGACCTCCAAACGCGCCGACACTGCCGGCGATACGCCCAAGCCGCCCAGGCCGATCACGCGCGAATGGCTGTTCCGGGCCGCGGCGCATTATCTGGAACGCTATTCCTCCTCGACCGCCAATCTGCGCCGGGTGCTGGAGCGCAAGGTGATGCGGCGAGCCCATGCGCGCGGGGAGGATGCAAGCGCGTTTTCGGACGAGATCGACGAGACGGTGGCAAAGTTCGTCGAGCTGAAGCTCGTTGATGATCGCGCCTATGGCGAGGCGCGGGTGCTCAGCCTGCGGCGGCGCGGCACCTCGCAGCGCATGGTCGCCGCCAAGCTGTCGGAAAAGGGCGTCGAACGGGATCTGGTGGAGGAACTCCTCGCTGCCGACGAGACCAGCGATCGGCAGGCGGCGTTTGCCTATGCAAGGCGCCGGCGGCTGGGTCCGCACCGGCTGCGCAACCGCGCCGAGCGCCGCGATCGCGATGTCGCCGCCATGGTGCGGGCGGGGTTCGGCTTTTCCGATGCGGTGGCGGCGATCGACGATGTGCCGGATCGGGAGTGAGCCGGGCGACGGTGCCTTCGCTCCTCAGCCGAAATCGCCGCGAGCAGCTTGCCGTTGAACCACAAGATATCGACGAACCAGTCCCAGCCATAGACGACGTTCACGCCGGGCGTCAGGGCGAGGACCAGTTCGCCGATGGCTGGAAGGCTGATGTCGTTGCGGATCGTGAACCATTTGGCCAGCGGCGATGTAGCCCTGCGCGAACAGCCAGACCGGAGCCAGCGACAGGATCGTCCGCGCCGTCCGCGGCACGGCCGTCGGCCGGCGCCGGACTTCGAGGATATTGACGAAGCAGACGGCCACGAAGGCGAAGCTGACCCACAGCGACGCGAGGCCCGCAACGATCTGAAGAACCAGCGAGAGATCCGAGAAACGCAAAGGCCGGTTCCCTGGCGTTGGCTTGATCGGGACGGCCGTCGAAGCCGGCAACGGCTGCCATTCCTCGTACAGCTTATCGCGGGAACATCGCCGCACGCCAAGGCGTGTTCGCTGATCTTCAACGCACCGGACACTTCCAAGATCCGGGAGTAGCGGAACTAGGTGCCCCAGGCCCCGTTTGCTGGGGGAACGTCACATCTCGCCGAGCCGGTCCGCAGCCCTCCTTTCAGGATGGCGTGTCGGCGCTCGGCCGAATGAAAAGGACACGACCATGCCGAGCATCAAGGATGCCAAGATCGCCATTCTGGCCACCGACGGCTTCGAGCAGGTGGAACTGACCGAACCGCTGGCCAAGCTGAAGGAAGCCGGAGCCGAGGTCCACGTGATCTCGCCGAAATCCGGCACCATCAAGGGCTGGGACCAAGATCACTGGGACAAGGAGATCACGGTCGACAAGACGCTCTCGGAAGTGCGTGTGACCGATTACGACGCGCTGGTTCTGCCGGGCGGCCAGATCAACCCGGACACCCTGCGCGCCGACCCGAAGGTGGTCAGCTTCGTGCGCGAGTTCTTCAACTCCAAGAAGCCGCTTGCCGCGATCTGCCATGCACCGTGGCTGCTGATCGAGGCGGACGTCGTGCGCGGTCGCGACATCACCTCCTACAACTCTATCAAGACTGACGTGAAGAATGCCGGCGGCAACTGGCTCGACCAGGAAGTCGTCGTCCACGAAGCCCTGATCACCTCGCGCAACCCGGGCGACATCCCGGCCTTCGTGGCCAAGATCATCGAGGAAGTGGAAGAGGGACGTCACGAGGACCGCAAGGTCGCCTGATCTCTCTTAGCCGATCGCAGCAGTAATCATCATGGCCGGCGTCTTCGGGCGCGGGCCATTTTTGTATGCCAATCGCTCGATCACGCAGCCCAACGCAGGGGATGCGGCTGCTTTCGCATAGGTGGATGATCATGCTGCATTGCGGTTGCCATTGCCACATTGTGGCGGGATCGTGTATGTGCCGAGCGACTGACGATCAGGAGAATTTCGAATGGCAGGCCTGCCGACCTACGACACCGATCATCCGGCCGAGATGGATTATCCCGAGCACGAGCGGACCTATGAGGGCTTCCTCGCCGCCACCAAGTGGGGCTCGATCGCCGTCATCGCGATCATGCTTGGAATGCTCGTCGGCCTGATTGCCGGCGGCGGCTTCATCGGCGGTTTCGGCGCCTTCATCGCCGTGATGGTGATCGCCTACTTCGTCGCCTGACACGATCGTCGCGACTTCGGGCAGCCAGCGGTGCGTTCCGCGCGCCGGATGCCCCATGACTGAATACAATTCCGGGAGGCCTACGCGTTGAAACTGTTCGTGCCAAAGGAGCGCGAGGCGGGCGAGCCCCGTGTCGCTGCCTCGCCCGACACGGTGAAGAAACTCACCGGTCTGGGCGCCACGGTCGTCGTGGAAACCGGCGCGGGCGCCGATTCGCGTATCACCGATGCGGCCTTCGAGGCCGCCGGCGCCACCATCGGTTCGACCGCTGATGCCGGCGATGCCGATGTCGTGCTGAAGGTCCGCCGACCGTCCGCCGACGAGCTGAAATCCTACAAGTCGGGTGCGCTGGTCATTGCCGCGATGGACCCCTATGGCCGCGATGACGAGGTCAAGGCCATGGCCGAGGCCGGCGTTCTCGCCTTCGCCATGGAGTTCATGCCGCGCATCACCCGCGCCCAGTCCATGGACATCCTGTCGTCGCAGGCCAATCTCGCCGGCTATCAGGCGGTGATCGACGCGGCGGCCGAGTTCGACCGGGCCTTCCCGATGATGATGACCGCGGCGGGTACGGTTCCGGCTGCGCGGGTCTTCGTCATGGGCGCCGGCGTTGCCGGCTTGCAGGCCATCGCGACCGCCAAGCGCCTCGGCGCCATCGTCACGGCCACTGACGTGCGGCCGGCGGCCAAGGAGCAGGTCGAGTCCCTGGGCGGCAAGTTCATCGCCGTCGAGGACGACGAGTTCAAGGCAGCCGAGACCGCCGGCGGCTACGCCAAGGAAATGTCGAAGGAGTATCAGGCCAAGCAGGCCGAGCTCGTCGCATCGCATATCTCCAAACAGGACGTGGTGATCACCACGGCACTCATCCCGGGCCGTCCGGCACCGCGCCTTGTAACCCGGGCGATGGTGGAATCGATGAAGCCGGGATCGCTGCTCGTCGATCTGGCCGTCGAGCGCGGCGGCAATGTCGAGGGTGCCGAAGCCGGCACCGTCACGCAGGTCGGACCGGCCAAGATCATCGGCCATCTCAACGTTCCGGGCCGCATCGCTGCGAGTGCCTCGCTGCTCTACGCCAAGAACCTCGCGACCTTCCTCGAGACGATGATCGACAAGGAAACCAAGGCGCTGAAGATCGACTTCGACGATCAGCTGGTGCAGGCGACGCTGCTGACCCGCGACGGCAAGGTCGTGCATCCGAACTTCGCCGCCGCCGAGGCGCCGGCCGCACCTGCCACGCCGGCAGATGACGCGGCAGAGAAGACCGAAGGGGGAGAGGCGTAATGGCCGACGAAACCGCTCAGGCGACGCTGCAGCGTCTGAACGATGCCAGTGTTGCCATCCGCGACGCGCGCACCGGTGTCGAACGCATGCTCGGCGAAGGCTATGGCGAGGCGGCAGGCGCCGTCGGCCATGCCGTGTCCGGCATCGATCCCTTCGTCTTTCACCTGGCGATCTTCGTCCTGGCGATCTTCGTCGGCTACTACGTGGTCTGGTCGGTGACCCCGGCGCTGCACACGCCGCTGATGTCGGTCACCAACGCCATCTCGTCGGTGATCATCGTCGGCGCGATCCTCGCCGTCGGCATCTCCGCCTCGGGCATCGCGACGACCTTCGGCTTCATCGCGCTGATCCTGGCGTCGGTGAACATCTTCGGCGGCTTCCTCGTCACCCAGCGCATGCTGGCGATGTACAAGAAAAAAGAAAAGTGAGGCGGTAGCGACCGATGACAGAGAATTTCGCCGCCTTCCTGTACCTCGTCTCGGGGGTGCTCTTCATCCTCGCGCTGCGGGGCCTTTCCCACCCGACGACCAGTCGTCAGGGCAACATGTTCGGCATGGTCGGCATGGCCATCGCCATCGTCACCACGCTGCTTCTGGCCGGTCCGTCCTTCGGTAGCCTGGTGCTGATCGTGCTGGGTATCGCCATCGGCGGTGCCGGCGGAGCGATCGTCGCCAAGCGCATTCCGATGACGGCGATGCCGCAGCTCGTCGCGGCCTTCCACTCGCTAGTCGGCCTGGCTGCCGTCATGGTCGCCGCGGCGGCGCTCTATGCGCCGGAAGCCATCGGCATCGGCACCGTCGGCAACATCCACGGCCAGGCGCTGGTCGAGATGTCGATCGGCGTGGCGATCGGTGCGATCACCTTCACCGGTTCGATCATCGCCTTCCTGAAGCTCGACGGCCGGATGAGCGGCAAGCCGATCATGCTGCCGTCGCGCCATCTCATCAACATCGCGCTCGGCGTGGTCATGGTGGCGCTGGTCATCGGCTTTGCCGTGACCGAGAGCCATGTGATGTTCTGGCTGATCGTCCTGGTAGCGCTGGCGCTCGGCGTGCTGTTGATCGTGCCGATCGGCGGCGCCGACATGCCGGTGGTCGTCTCGATGCTCAACTCCTATTCGGGTTGGGCCGCGGCAGGCATCGGCTTCACGCTGCAGAACCTGGCGCTGATCATCACCGGTGCGCTGGTCGGCTCGTCCGGCGCCATCCTGTCCTACATCATGTGCAAGGGCATGAACCGGTCGTTCATCTCGGTCATTCTCGGCGGCTTCGGCGGCGAGAGCGGCCCGGCCGGCGCCGACGATCTGGGCGACCGCACGGTCAAGCAGGGCTCGGCCGAGGACGCTGCCTATCTGATGAAGAATGCCGGTCGGGTCATCATCGTCCCTGGCTACGGCATGGCGGTGGCACAGGCCCAGCACGCGCTGCGCGAAATGGCCGACAAGCTGAAGGAAGAGGGCGTCGAGGTGAAGTACGCCATCCATCCGGTGGCGGGCCGCATGCCGGGGCACATGAACGTGCTCCTGGCAGAAGCCAATGTGCCCTATGACGACGTGTTCGAGCTGGAGGACATCAACTCCGAGTTCGCCCAGACCGACGTCGCCTTCGTCATCGGCGCCAATGACGTGACCAACCCGGCGGCGCGCGACGACAAGGCTTCGCCGATCTACGGCATGCCGATCCTGAACGTCGATCAGGCGCAGACCTGCCTGTTCATCAAGCGCTCGCTTGGCTCCGGCTATGCCGGCATCGACAACACGTTGTTCTACAAGGACAATACGATGATGCTGTTCTCGGACGCCAAGAAGATGGTCGAGGACATCGTCAAGTCGCTGAACGACTAGGCTCGCGACCCGTCGCTTTGCCCATGTGAAAAGGCCCTGCCGGCGATGCCGGCAGGGCTTTTCGTTTCTGGATTGTGGGTCGCCGGCTTACTTCGGACGGACTTCGCCCGGGCCTGCCGGAACGGCGGGAACCGCGACGGCGGCCGGCTCGGTGACGACCGGCTCGGCCGGCGTCAGGGTGAACTTCGACACGCCGATGGCGGCATTGATGCCTTCCTGTGCCTGGACGCTGACCGGCTGCAGCGAATAGCTGTCCTGCGCGCCGCCGACGAGCACATTGGCGCCGCCTCCCACGATGGCCGAGGCATCCGCCGTGGCGCCGACATAGGTGCCCTGAAGACCGTTCGGCTGGTAGGTGTAGCCGTCGGCCGTGACGACGGCCCAGGTCATGACCGTGCGGCCTGTGACGCCGACATCGAGGCCGAAGGTGTCGAGGGTCGCGGCATAGAGCTCGACGGGGCCATCACCGGCCGGCGTGAACTCGCAGACCAGATCCTCGGAGGATCCGACGATGAAGCCCGTGGCGCCGTCGCTGTGGCAGCCGAGCACGCCGGCCTTCACGTCTGCCGCCTGAGCGGAGGTGGCGGCGAACGGTGCCGCGGCGAGCGTGGCTGCGATGGCGAGGCTCGAAATTCTGGAAATCATAAGGGCATTCCTTGCTTTGTTCTGTCCCGTTCGGCGGGGAGAACAGCGCAGGAGCCTTCCTGTTCCGTGACGGATGATGTCATTTCGAAATGGCCGTGATCGCGGAGGTCACGGACGCTCTCCCGATTGCCGCAGGAGAGCTGGCCCGACCGCTTGCGCGGCCGGGTTCGCGTCGATCAGGCGGCGTTGCCGCCGCGCGTGCGGGCCATGCCGTCCTTGGCCGGAACGTATTTCGGGTCGATCTGCGCGCCGCGCGCGTAGGACTGGAACGCGCGCTTGGCCTCGCCGCGGCGCTCATAGACCAGCGCCTGGTTGGTCCAGTATTCGGCCTTGGTGTCGTCGAGCTTCAGGGCGGTGTTGAAGTCGGTGAAGGCATTCTCCTCGTCGCCGAGGGCGAGATAGGAGACGCCGCGTCCCGAATAGGGCTCCGAGGCGTTGGCCTGCAGCGAGATCGCCGTCGAGAAATCCTCGATCGCCTGCTTGTGCTGACCGTCCTTCTGATAGAGCAGGCCGCGATTGTGATAGGCGCGCGGATCGGTGGTGTTCAGGTCGATGGCGCGCTGGAAGTCGGCCAGCGCCTCGCGATTGCGACCGGCCACCCGGTAGACGTTGCCGCGGCCGATATAGGCGGAATCGTAGTTCGGGTCGATCCGCAGGGCCGCGTTGTAGTCCTCGACGGCCTTCAGCGGCTCGTTGGTCTGGCGGTAGACCAGCGCACGGTTGGCATAGGCCTGATGGAAATTCGGGTCGAGCTGCAACGCCATGGTGAAGTCGGCGATCGCGGCCTTGTAGTTGCCGGCGCGGCCATAGGCGGTGCCACGCACATTGTAGGCTTCCGGGTCCCGCGGATTGGCGTCCACCGTCTGGCTGAGCGAGGCCAGGTTCTGCTCGAGACCCTGGTTCTGGTCGAGCGCGATCGCGGTCACGGCAGGACCGTCGGCGGTCTGGCAGGCGGAGAGAATCGCGATCAGCCCGAGCGCCGCGGTTGCCCGCAACAGCCCTGCCGCGCGACCGGCAGGTTCATGCGGCGCGCAATGGTCGGCCGGGTGAAGGGCGATCGGGTGGGAAAGCTGCGGCATCGACGGACTGTTCCTTAAGAGACGGTTCGGACATTCGGATCGCCTGGGACGCTCGCCCGCGCGACGGCAAACCGAAATGACCTATGCCATGCATGCAGTTGCGCCGCAAACGACGAAAGGCGGCGGCCGGAGGCCGACCGCCGCACTTGAATCGCCAAAACGGTCGAAATTACGGCTGCTTAGTGGACGCGGCCGCCGGCCAGCAGGCCTTCGCGCTGGGCCTGCTTGCGGGCCAGCTTGCGACCGCGGCGGACCGCTTCGGCCTTCTCGCGGGCCCGCCTCTCGGAGGGCTTCTCGAACGCGCCGCGCATCTTCATTTCGCGGAAGATTCCTTCGCGCTGCATCTTCTTCTTGAGCGCGCGAAGCGCCTGGTCGACGTTGTTGTCGCGTACAACTACCTGCACAGGGGTGTTCCGTTTCTGAAGTGTGGACGGGCCGTATAGGGACGAGAAAAGCTGTGCCGCGGAGCCTGTTGCTTCGAAGCGCGCTGGCCGATAGCAGAAGATCGCCTTCTTGTCGAGGTCGTCCGGCCACACTGGCCGTGCGGAATGGCGTCAGCGGCTCGCAACGCCGTCGGGGCCGGGCCCGCCGGCGTCGAAGTCGGCCTGCGAGACATTCGTCACCACGAAGTCGGCGACCCTGACGAAGGCCTCGTCGGTGTCGCCGCGAAACGACAGGACGCGGCTGAAGACGTCCCTGCGATCCTCGATGTCGATGATGTCGACGCGGCCCATGCCAACGAGCGTCGAGACCTTCTGGACGGCCCCGAGCAGGAGATAGTCGACGTCGAGCGCCGCCGCGGCCTCGACCGCCTGTTCAACACTGAGCGTGCCGACGCTGCATTCGGGCTGGCCGCAGGTCAGCGCGACGACCTCATAAGCAGCGCGGTCGGCAAGGCCCTCGCCGAGTTTCGATTCGAACAGGGCGGTCCGTGCGGCATGTTCCGCCGTCCTGTCGCCCGGTTCGCCCGACGTATCGAGATAGTAGATGTTGGCGAGTGCGATCCGGGGCGCGTCGCTGTTCGCCATGGCAGATCCCGTGGCCAACGTGGTCATGAGGCCGGCGGCAAGGCCGATGGCGAGTTTGCGTGGACATCCGGTCATTCGTGGTTCCTCCGTCCGTTCGCCCACCTGCCGGCGTTCCCGGCCATGCCGTATCGCCCCGCCGTGTCGCTTGCCCAGCACAGGGGCCGGCAGGCAATCGCGATTTCACGATGGATATCGTATCCACCAAGAGTATATGCGCCCGCGCAGCCTTCGCTGCTTCAAGTGCAGTGCAAAATTGCCTAGGGTCGCGAAACTGACCCTAGGCCAGCTGAGCGGGACACAACATAACATGAGTGACATTCGACGCGAGCGGACAATGGCTTCGGCCTCTGCACAGGCCCTGCCGCGCATCTCCTGGGGGGCGATCGCCGCGGGTTCGCTGCTGGCGATGGCGCTGCAATTCATGCTCGGCCTGCTGGGGCTGGGTATCGGCCTGTCCAGCATCGAGGCTGCCGCCGCCGGGGATGCCGGTGCGCTCCTGTCCGCCGGGGGGCTGTGGACCGTTGCCGTCGTCCTGATCGGCCTGTTCGTCGGCGCCTATACTGCCGGTCGCCTGTCGGGCAGTGTCTCTCGAACCGACGCGGTTCTGCACGGCGTCATCACCTGGGCCACCTCCACGCTTGTGGTGGTGTTTCTCCTGACCAGCGGCGCCTCGGTCGTGGTGGGCGGCGCCTTCGGTGCGATCGGCAGTTCGATCCAGGGACTGACCCAGGCAGCCGCCACGGCCGCACCGCAATCGGATTCGGGACTTCCCGATCCGATCCGCCGCGAGGTTGCGCAGCTTCTCGATCGCGCGACGGCCGCCCCGGCCCCGCAGGCGGCGACCGACGCCGCGGGTCCTGACGGCGAAGACGGCGTGGCGGGCGACGGCGAGGCGAATGTTGCGAGTCCCGCTGGGCAGGCCGGATCGGTCGATCTTGCCGGCGCGGTGACGACGATCGCCGCCGGACTTGCCGAGGATGCGACTTCGGATGAGCGCACGGCCGCTGTGCAGGCCATCGCCGACGGAGCCGGCATTCCGACCGCACAGGCGCGTCAGCGGCTGCAGGCGTTCCAGCAACGTTTCGACGAGGCGCAGCGCGATGCGCGGCGTGCGGCGGCCGAGGCGGCGCAAGTGGTGTCCTCCGCGTCCTTCGGTGCCTTCGTCGCATTGCTGCTCGGCCTGCTGGTCGGCGCGGCCGGTGGGTTCGTCGGCCGGTCCCGCCGACCGGTGATGTAAAGGCGCCAGGGCCGGCGGCGATCGCAGCGCTCCGCGCCCTCGCCGCCGGCATTTCGTCGCTGCGTCACCGGCCGTCGCAATCGGAGCATGGTGCGTGACGATCCCCGCTAGACATGGGGAGTGCGGCCATTGCTCCAGCGGGCAGGGCGGCGCTACACCTGACGGGCGGACGGTGTCCTCGATCGTGCGCCATTCGGATGCGGGGCGAATTATGCGACGATTTTCGGCCTTTGCGCTGGCACGCGAAGCGATGCGCGGCCATTCCGGCTGGACAGAGCAATGGGCCTCGCCCGAACCACGCAAGACCTACGACGTGGTCATCGTCGGCGCTGGCGGCCATGGGCTCGCCACGGCCTATTATCTTGCCAAGGAGCACGGCATCACCGACATCGCGGTGATCGAGAAGGGCTGGCTTGGCGGCGGCAACACCGGCCGCAACACCACGATCATTCGCTCAAACTATCTCTATGACGAATCCGCCGCGCTCTACGACCACGCGGTAAGCTTGTGGGAGGGCCTCTCCCAGGACCTCAATTACAACGTCATGTTCTCGCCCCGCGGCGTCCTGATGCTGTCGCATAACGAGCACGACCGGCAGGGCGCCCAGCGCCACATTCATGCCAACCGACTGAACGGCGTCGACAACGAATGGCTCACGCCGGACGAGTGCAAGGCCTATTGCCCGCCGCTGAACATCTCGGCGAACACGCGCTATCCGGTGATCGGCGGCGCGTTGCAGCGGCGCGGCGGCACTGCCCGGCATGATGCCGTCGCCTGGGGCTATGCCCGCGCGGCCTCGGCCCGCGGCGTGCATGTGCTCCAGAACACCACAGTCACCGGCATCCGGCGCAGCGCCGACGGCCGTGTGGCGGGCGTCGAGACCTCGCGCGGTTTCATCGGCGCCCGCAAGGTCGGCGTCGTGGCGGCGGGCAACACCTCCGTCGTCATGGACATGGCCGGCGTGCGCATGCCCATCGAGAGCTACCCGCTGCAGGCGGTGGTCTCCGAGCCGGTGAAGCCGTGCTTTCCCTGCGTGGTAATGTCCAACACCGTCCACGCCTATGTCTCCCAGTCGGACAAGGGCGAACTGGTGATCGGGGCGGGCACTGACCAGTATCCGTCCTATTCGCAGACCGGCAGCCTTTCGATCTTCAACCACACGCTCGACGCGATCGCCGAGATGTTCCCGATCTTCCGGCGCATGCGGATGCTGCGGACCTGGGGCGGCATCGTCGACGTGACGCCGGACCGCTCGCCGATCCTGTCGAAGACGCCCGTGCCGGGGCTTTACGTCAATTGCGGTTGGGGCACCGGTGGCTTCAAGGCGACGCCGGGCTCCGGTCACGTCTTCGCCCACACGATCGCGCGGGACGAGCCACATCCCATCAATGCCGCCTTCAGCCTCGACCGCTTCGAGACCGGGCGCTTCATCGACGAGGCGGCCGCGGCCGCCGTCGCCCACTAGCGCGGAAAGGCGGACGATGCTGCTGATCCACTGCCCCTATTGCGAGGACGAGCGGCCGGAACCGGAGTTCCGCCACGCCGGCGAGGCGCATATCGCGCGGCCCTCCGCGGAGCTCGACGCCGGACGGGCGGTCGCGGAATCCCTTTATCTGCGCACCAACACGCGCGGCGTGGTGTTCGAGCGCTGGCGGCATGTGCATGGCTGCGGCCGCTTCTTCAACGCCGCCCGGCATTCCGTGTCCGACCGGTTTCTCGCATTCTACAAGGCCGGCGAGCCGAAGCCGGACATTGCCGCCGACGGTGGCCTTGCCCTCGACCCGCTCGGCGCGGGCGCCACGCCGGCGACCGTCGGGGCCGACGGTCGCAATGTCGATGGCGGGGAGACGGGCCGATGACCTCGCGGCGACTTCCCGACGCCGGCCGTCTCGGCAATGCCCGGCGCATTGCCTTCAGCTTCGACGGCCAGCGCTATGCGGGCCGCGAAGGCGACACACTGGCCTCGGCGCTGCTGGCGAACGGCGTTCATCTGACCGGCCGCTCGTTCAAATATCACCGGCCGCGCGGCATTGTCGGCTCGGGGCCGGAGGAGCCCAATGCGCTGGTCGAGATCCGCCGCGACGCGGCACGGCGCACGCCGAATATCCGCGCCACCATGCAGCCGCTTCATGACGGGCTGGAAGCCGTCAGCCAGAATCGCTGGCCGTCCCTCGATTTCGATGTCGGCGCCGTCAACGGGCTGTTCTCGCGTTTTCTGACGGCGGGCTTCTACTACAAGACCTTCATGTGGCCGAAGACCTTCTGGCACCGGGTTTACGAGCCCTATATCCGGGCCGCTGCGGGGCTTGGCCGGGCGCCGGATGCGCCCGACACCGACACCTACGCCAATCGCTTCGCGCATGTGGATGTGCTTGTCGCGGGCGGGGGCGCGGCGGGTCTCTCCGCGGCGCTCGAGGCCGGCGCGAGCGGGGCGAGCGTCCTGATCTGCGATGAGAATGCCGGTTTCGGCGGCTGGCTGCGGGCCGAGAGCGATACGACGATCGATGGCGTGCCGGCGATGGAGTGGGTCGCCGATGCTGTGGCCCGGCTCGGCGCGATGCCGAATGTGCGGGTGATGCCCCGCACCACCGCCTTTGGCTATTACAATCACAACATGGTCGCGCTCTGCGAACAGGTGACCGAGCATCTGGCGCAGCCGGACCCGGCCCTGCCGCGCGAGCGGCTGTGGCAGGTGCGGGCGAAACAGGTGGTGCTGGCGACCGGCTCCATCGAGCGGCCGCTGGTGTTCCCGGACAACGACCGGCCGGGGATCATGCTGGCGGGCGCGGCGGGGCTCTATCTCAACCATTACGGCGTCGCGGTGGGCCAGCGGATCTGCGTCTTCACGGCCCATGACGCCGCCTACGCCACGGCGCTGGATCTGAAGCGCGCCGGGGTGGATGTGCCGGCGATCGTCGATCTGCGCGCCGAACCGGGGCCGGGTCTCATGGGCGCGGCGCGCGCTGCGGGCATCGAGGTGCTCTGCGGCTATGGCGTGAAGAGCGTACGCGGCCGGCGCCGGATCCGCGGGATCACCATCGAGGAACTGCGCTCGGGCCACGACAACCGCAGCTTCGACTGCGATGCGCTGCTGATGTCGGGCGGCTTCACGCCGTCGGTGCATCTGTTCTCGCAATCGCGCGGCAAGCTCGCCTTCGATGCCGACCTGCAGGCCTATGTGCCGTCCGAGCCGGTGCAGGCCTGCGTCAGCGTCGGCGCGGCTGGCGGCAAGTTCGATCTCGCCGAAACCATTGCTGGCGCGCGAGGCGCGGGTCGCGCGGTCGCTGGCGGTGATGATGTTGCGGCGGAGCCGGTCTTGGTGGAGGGCGCGGCCGGGTCTGGTGGCGGCATGGCCGGGGCGACGCCGGCGGCCGGGCCCGGCAAGGCCGTGAAGGCCTTCGTCGACTTCCAGAACGACGTGACGGCCCGCGACATCCGTCTCGCGGTCGCCGAGGGGTTCCGGTCGGTCGAGCACATCAAGCGCTTCACCACCACCGGTATGGCGACCGACCAGGGCAAGACGTCGAACATCCACGGCCTGGGCGTTGCGGCCGAAGCACTAAGCCGGCCGATGCCGGAGGTGGGACTGACCACCTTCCGCGCGCCCTTCACGCCGGTGTCCTTCGGCACCATTGCGGGGTTTGCGCAGGGCGCGCTGTTCGATCCGACCCGGCAGACGCCGATCCACGAGAGCGCGGCGGCCGACGGCGCGGTGTTCGAGGATGTCGGCATGTGGAAACGCGCCTGGTATTTCCCGCGCGGCGCCGACAAGCACGTGGCAGTGGACCGCGAATGCCGCGCGGTGCGCGAGGCGGCGGGGCTGTTCGATGCCTCGACGCTCGGCAAGATCGAGCTGGTCGGTCCCGATGCAGGAGCGTTTCTCGATCTGATGTATGCGACGCCGCTGTCGCGGCTCGCCGTGGGCAAGTGCCGCTATGCGCTGATGCTGAACGAGGCCGGCTTCATCATCGACGACGGCATCGTTGCGAAGATCGCCGAGGACCGCTTCCACGTGACCACGACGACGGGCGGTGCGCCGCGCGTACTCAACCTCATGGAGGATTATCGCCAGACCGAATTCCCGGAGATGGCGGTCTGGACCAGCTCGATCAGCGAGCAATTGGCGGTGATCGCCGTGCAGGGGCCGCGCGCGCGGGACCTGATCGCGCCGTTCGTCGAAGGGCTGGACATCGGGCCGAACGCCTTCGGGCATATGTCCGTCGCCGAATGCCGCTTCATGGGGCTGCCCTGCCGGCTGTTCCGTGTCTCCTTCACAGGCGAGCTCGGCTTCGAGATCAACGTGCACTCGGATTACGGCCGCAGCGTCTGGGATGCGTTGCGCGAGCGGGGACGCGGCCTGGGCGCCGAGCCCTATGGCACCGAGGCCATGCATGTGCTGCGAGCCGAGAAAGGCTACATCATCGTCGGCCAGGAGACGGACGGCACGGTGACGCCGGCCGATGCCGGCATGGCCTGGGCGGTGTCGCGCAAGAAGGCGGATTTCGTCGGCAAGCGCGGGCTGGAGCGACCGGACCTGTCGGCGTCGGGACGCAAGCAACTCGTCGGGCTGAAGACCGCCAATCCGCTGACGGTTCTGGAAGAGGGGGCGCAGCTCGTCGCAGATCCGAACCAGCGCGTGCCGATGACGATGCTCGGGCATGTGACCTCGGCCTATCGCTCGCAGACGCTGGGGCGGTCCATCGCACTGGCGATGGTCAAGGACGGGCGCAAGCTGGTCGGGCAGACCCTCTACGTGCCCATGCCGGCGGAGACGATCGCGGTGGAAGTGTCGGAGCCGGTGTTCTTCGATCCGGACGGGGAGCGGCTGCATGGTTGATACGCAGACGAACGGACCGAAGGGGGCAACGCCGGCGCATGGGGCCGGCGAGATGCCGCGGCGGCTCTCACCGCTCGACGGTCGCCAGGCCAGCGGGCCCGGCGTGAGGCTGGGTCCGGTTGCGCTGCGCCGCCGTCTGACCCTGCGGGCAAGAGGCGATGCCATCGCCGCCGCCGGTACCGCGCTCGGTCTGGAACTGCCCACGCGGCCAAAGACGAGCGCCCGCCAAGGCGGCGTATCGGCGCTCTGGCTGGGACCGGACGAATGGCTGATCGTGGACGAGGGCGAGACGGCGGAATCCCTCGCCACGTCGGATGGGCCCTTGGCCGAGGCGCTCGTCGCCGTCTCCGGCATTGCGGTCGTCGATATTTCCCATCGCAATGTCGGGATCGTGGTCGACGGGCCGGCCGCCGAAGCGGTCGTTGCTGCCGGCTGTCCGCAGGATATCCGGCCGGTCAGCTTTCTGGTCGGGGCGTGCAGCCGTACGGTCCTGTCGAAGGCGGAAATCGTTCTCTGGCGGACCGGCGAACAGCGCTTCGAGATCGAGTGCTGGCGATCCTTCGCCGATTATGTCTGGACGTTTCTTGTCGAGGCGAGCCGGGCTCCGGCGGTGTGAGACAGGTCAGAGAGGGCGCATCGACCGCCGGAAGGCGTCGCGGTCGATGACGCGCTCGACATAGGCCTGGATGGGCGTGCTGTCGCCGATGCGGGGAGCGCCGATCATGCCGGCCCAGTTCAGTTGTGCACCGATATAGAGATCGGCGGCGGTGAAATTGTCACCCAGCAGATAGGGGCCGCCCGACAAAGCGGCTTCCAGCGTGTCGATCACGTCGTTGTAGCAGCCCCAGCCGACGGTGCATTTCGACAGGGGCACGGCGTCCCTGCGCATCATCGTTTCGGTCAGCGCCGGTTCGAAGCAGCTTCCGCCGAAGAACAGCCAGCGATAATAGCTGCCGCGTTCGGGGCGGTCCTGCCGAGGGGCGAGACCGGCCGCGGGATAGGCATCGGCGAGCCAGGCGATGATGGCGGGCGTCTCGGTGATCACCGTGCCGTCGTCCAGCACCAACGCCGGGATCTTGCCCATGGGATTGATCGTCAGGAAGTCCGGGCGGCGATTGTCGCCCGCCTCGAAATCGATCGGCACGATCTTGTGCTCGGCGCCGACTTCCTCGAGCATCCAGCGCACCATCGCCGCCCGGCTGCGTGGATTGTGGTAGAATGTCAGCCGACCCGGCATCGTCCGTCTCCCGACCATGGCCCTGCATCCGGGGCGATCATGGCAGAGTGCGATGACGAGGGGAAGTTACCGCCAGCCTGGCTCAGGACGGGGTGCCGTCGGCGTCGCGCTTGGCCTTCAGCGCCGTGGCGTACCATTCGAATTCGTCGAGCCATTTCGCAGCCGAGCGGTCGATCCAGTCCTCCGTGGCGGTGCCGTCCTCGCCCAGCGACTTGCCGATCGAGGGAATGGCGAGGATCGACGGCAGGCTGGGCATGCCCATTTCGGCGAGGATCGGGCGCAGCGCGATCGCCGCCCTGACGCCGCCGAACCGGCCGGCGGAATAGGAGACGATCGTCGAAGGGCGCCAGAAATACTCCTCGAGAAAATAGTCGAGCGTGTTCTTCAGCGCCGGGGGGACCGACTGGTTGTATTCGGCGCTGACAACCACGAAGCCGTCGGCCCGCTGATAGAGGTCGGCCAGCCGCTCCAGCTTCTCCGGTGCCTCGCCGCGCGGATATTCCTTGTACATCTTGTCGAGGAGCGGCAGGTCGAGTTCCATCGGGTCGACCAGCACCGGTTCGTGCCCGCGTTCGCGCAGCTTCGCGATGACGAATTTCGCCGCCTTGATGCCCTGCCGTTCGGTGCGCACCGAGCCGAGGATGACGGGAACGAGCAGGGACATGGACGTGACCTCCTTGAGCGCGGAGGGTGATCGTCTGCCGGGTCAGGCCACCGCGTCAAGCGCCAGGATGTGGTTGTCCCATTCGAGGTCGGCCCGGGTCGGGCTGTCGTCGTCTTCCAGGCGGACGATGTCGCCGGCGCCGCTGCTCGCGATGAAGCCGGAACCGCCCGGGGCGAGGCCGCAGCCGTCGCGCAGGGCATGGCGAGAGAGGATGTTGCCCGTGGCCGCCTCGAGGATCAGCATCGTGTTGCCGACCGGCGAGGAGACCGCGACGCGGGCGCCGTCGTGGCTGGTGGCGACCGAGCCGATATAATTGCCGAGGCCGGCGAGATCGGTTTCCGGCATGGCGGTGAGGGCCAGCGGCCTGCCGGCTTCGGCAAAGCCCACAAGGGGCGGGGCGTCGCTGGACGCGCCCTGATACTGGCCACCGAACCACACCCGGGCCTGCGCATCGACGGCGATGTGATGCAGTGACAGCTTGTGCAGATGCGATGGCAGCAACTGCCTGTCGAGAAGGTCGCCGCTGCGCCGATCGATGAAGGCGATCGACGGCTCCATGGTGGAGAGGTTCAGCTTCTGCCGGCCGTAATCGGGGTGGGTCTCGATGCCGCCATTGGCGACGACGATCGTCTCGCCGTCGGGCATCAACAGCGCCTCGTGGGTATCCATGCCGTGGGAATGGAACTCGCCGATGCGCCGGTAGCCGGCTGCGACTTCGTAGACGCCGATGACACCATGGGCGGCATCGTAGTCGTTTTCTGTGGCGTACATCAGCGCGCCGTCGGGCGAGAAGAAGCCGTGGCCGAAGAAATGCCGGCCCTCGATAGAGGTCAGGGTCTGAAGCGTCTCGCCACTGACCGGATCGAAGACGATGGCGAAAGTGCGCGGGCGGCGGGCGAAGACCACCGCGCGGCGGCGGACGGGATCATAGGCGACGTCGTGGCCGCGATCGGGCAGGGAGACCGTCGAGACGATCTCGCCGCGCTCGGAAAAGATCGCGCAGCCAAAGCTGCCATCGGGCCGCCGGCAAGACGCGCCGAACAGGGCGTCGGTTCGCTCAAGTGCTTCGGCGGAACGGGCGGTCAGGCCCCCGACGAAGGCGGCTCCGGCACCGGCGAGAAAGCGCCGGCGGTCGAGAAGGATGCCGCGGCTGGCGGGATGCGGGCGAAAGGACATCAGACAATTCCCGGCGCGTGCCATGGGCGCGCCTGCGTTGGTTCGGCGCGACCGAATCTCAGTCGCCGTCGAGGGCCGAGAAGCCGGCCGACAGGCCGAGAATGGGCGAGACCTGTTCGGCGAACTGGCTCTGCAAACTATCGGTGACGATCAGGAGATAGGTCAGGCCCTGGCGCTTGTCGGGTTCGCTTGCGACGTCCGCCAGCGGCGGCACGAGTTCGGACAGGGTGCGGTCGGCGTTGGCGAATTCGAACAGGATCGAATCCTCCAGATAGGCCTGCGGCTCGGGCAGGAGGCCAGCGAGCTTCGATGCGGCGAAGAGGTCGTTCATGCCGGCGAAGTTGGCGCGCAGGGACGCCAGCGCAAGCTCGGAGCGACGCAACAGGAAAAGGTTGGGCTTCGCCTTCTCGGCGCTTTCGCCCATTGCCGGGCGCAGCCGCAGGTCGCGGATCGCCTCGAAGCCATGGATGAAGATGCCGACGATCTCCTGCAGCGAATCCTCCGCGCTGCGCCAGGCCGGATCGGCAGCGTCCGGTGCGGTCAGGCGGGCGGCGATGCCGGCACCCTCGGACCAGGCGGCATCGAGTTCGCCGGCAATCGAGGTGAGGTTGCGTGCGATGGCGCGACCGTAGGTGCAGCGAAAGCCACCCCGATCCGTGGCGAGCGTCTCGGCATCGGTCCCATGCAGGACGAATTCCAGCGCGCCCAGCCCCTGGACGGCGACCGATTTGCCGGCAAGACGCTCCTGCGTGGTCGCTGTCTCGTCCTCGCCGCCGAGAATGCGCTGGATCTGGCGCAGGGCGATGCCGCGGCGGTCAGGGAAGAACAGGATCTTCTCCAGCCGGTTGTCTTCCATCACCGGGCCAAAGCGGACGAACTCGATCCGCGACCAGCTCTTCGCAAGGGCAGCGAAGCGGCCGCGGGCATCCTGCAGCTCGGTGCCGCCCGGGTCGCTGCAGAGGCTATCCATGGCGCTCGCGGCGGCCGCGGCGTGGTCGTGGAACTGCGCATAGCCGGGCCGGATGAAGCCGTCGATGGCATTGGCGACGACCGCCAGCTTCTCGGCCTCAGTCGCGCGGCCCGGCGCGGGCGGGCCGTCCTCCTGGCCATGCGAGGCTGTGGCGCCGGCAAGGATGAGCGCAAGACCGACAAGCGCACGGCGGGAGAGAGAGGCGATCATAGGGACTCCAGGAAAGCGTGCAGCGCGTCGCGGTCGGCCTTGTCCATCGCAGCATAAGCGTCGCGCGCGGCCTGACCTTCGCCGCCATGCCACAGGATCGCTTCGGTCAGATTGCGGGCGCGGCCGTCGTGCAGGAACATCGTGTGGCCGTTGACGGTCTCGGTCAGTCCGATGCCCCACAAGGGCGGGGTGCGCCATTCGTTGCCGTCGGCGTCGCCCACCGGGCGGCCGTCAGCGAGGCCGTCGCCCATGTCGTGCAGCAGGAAATCGGAATAGGGCCAGATCAGCTGGAAGCGCAGCGCCTTGTCCTCGGCATTGCTCGAGGTGACGAATTTCGGCGTGTGGCAGGCGACGCAGCCGGCATTGTAAAAGAGCTGCTTGCCCTCCAGGACGTCCGGCGCATCGACGTCACGCCGGGCCGGAACCGCGAGGTTCTGCGAATAGAAGGTCACGAGGTCGAGGATCGGATCGGGTGCCTCCACCTCGCCGAGACGCGGCTGGACGCCGGAGGGCGCATCGCGGCAGACGGTCTGGGCAATCGAGCATTCGCCGAAGGCATCGGTGACCAGCGGCGTCGAGATGCCGATGTCGCCGGAAAAGGCTTCCGCCGTCTGGGTCTCTATGGTCGGGATGGTCGCCTTCCAGCCGAAGCGGGCGAGGACCGGCTCGCCGGTCTTGGGATCACGCGCCATGGACGGCTTGCCCGAGATGCCGTCGCCATCGGCGTCGTTCGGGTCGGCGAGGGCGAGGATGTCGGCGGGCTCGACCTGCTCGACGAGGCCGAGGCCGATCATCGGCGGAGCGACCCGCGGCGACATCAGGACATTCTCGGCCATCGGCCCGTAGGCGAGGTCGGCGACGGAATAGGAGGGGTGGCGCAGCGAGACAATTGTGCCATCGGCAAGGGTGACGTCGCGCTCGGCATAGTCGATGACGACGCGGCCCTCGGGCTTCAGGCCCGGCGTGGCGAAGGTCTGGAACTGGCCGCCATAGGTCGGCTCCGGAATGCGGCTGAGTTCGTGCGTGGCGAGCTTGCGGCGCTCTTCTCCTGCCGAGGGCGGGACCGACAGGCGCAGGAACATGGAGACCGCGTCTTCGCCGGGCCGAGGCGGGCGGCCGCGGCCATCCTTGATGTGGCAGCTCTGGCAGGAGCGCGCATTGAACAGCGGCCCGAGGCCGTCGGACGCTTCGGTCGAGGAGGGCGACGAGACCCAGAGCTTGCGGAAAAGGGCATTGCCCAGCTTGAAGCGGTCTTCGCCGGCGAAGGTCTGGTTGGCCGAAACCTGGCTGAAGGAATCGCGATTGACGAGCTTGGTCGAGGTCGCTCCGCCGCCGGGCATCGCCTCGAAATTTTCCGGTTTGGTAAAGTCGCTGGTCGGGGTCGTGACGGCCCGGACACGGGCCAGATCCTTCGGCGTCAGGTCGTCGCGAACCGGGCGGTCCAGTCCGATGGCGGCGCCGATCGGAAGCGCCAGTGGCACTGTCAGCGCCGCAGCGAGAATTGTCATGCCTGCGGCGAAGCGCATTCGCCTCTCCCGATATCGAAGCGGCGAACCCGCCGCGCCCCGGTATTGTCGATTATCGCGCCGGCCGCACTGCGGCGAAGGGTCTCGTCGGCGCGGTCAAGGCCACCTCCGACGAACCCCGGGGGCCGCCGGAGGTAGCACTGGAGCTTACTGGAAGACGGCGTTGACGTTGTCCAGACTGTCGGAGCCCTCGATGCTGACATTGCCCAGATCGAGCGCTGCGACGGCACGCTCGATGGCGCGGGTCTGGTCGACCAGGCCGTCGATCGCGGCCTGGACGCGGGCGTTGCCCTCGTCGTTGCCTTCACCGATCTGTTGATCGTAGGCCTCGCCGTCCTTGGCCGCCTTGGCCATCGTCTCCATCGCGGACACGGTCGCGTCCAGCTTGGCGCGCAGCTCCTCATCGATCTCCGGCGCGCTGGCGGCGACGAGATCGGAGACGGAGGGGCCCTCGACAATCGTTCCGTCCGTGCGCTCGTAGCGGCCGGTATAGACGTTGCGAATGCCGATGGCGTCGTGGAGGTGCGAGATGTGGGTGTTGTCGGAGAAGCAGTCATGCTCCTCCTCCGGATCGTGGAGTAGCAGGCCGAGCTTCATGCGCTCGCCGGCCAGTTCGCCGTAGGAGAGCGACCCCATGCCGGTGAGGATCGCGGAAATGCCGTTCTCGGGAGAATCGAGCAGAGCCTTGCGGGCCGCGCCGTCCTCGTCCCAATTGCCGACCATCTCTTCCAGATCGGTGACCAGCAGGTCGGTGGCCGCGTCGAGATACTGGCCGCGACGGTCGCAATTGCCGCCCGTGCAGTCGTCGCCGCTGACGAAATCGGTGTGCGGACGCTCGCCGGCGCCGGCGTCAGTGCCGTTCAGGTCCTGGCCCCAGAGCAGGAACTCGACCGCATGGTAGCCGGTGGCGACATTCGCCTCGACGCCGCCGGCTTCCTGCAGCTTGTCCTGAAGGAGCTCGGGCGTGATGGTCGAAGCGTCGATGGTCTCGCCGCCGATGGTGATCGACGGATTGGCGATGACGTTGGCGGTGTAGAGGTTGTTCGCGTCGGACTCGGTGCCGTAGGTGCCGGCGACGTAGTCGATCAGCCCTTCGTCCAGCGGCCAGGCGTTCACGCGGCCTTCCCAGTCGTCGACGATCGGATTGCCGAAGCGGAAGGCCTCGGTCTCCTGGTAGCTTGGCCGGGCAGCCCGCCATGCGTCACGGGCGGCCTTCAGGGTCGCATAGCTGGGATCGGCGATGAGGGCGTCGGTGGCCTCGTCGAGCGTCTTCGCCGCAGCGAGCGCGTCCTGGTAGCCGGCAAGCGCGATGTCGGAATAATTCGCGAGAACCGCAGCCTTGTCCGGAGTGCCGTCGGCGGCCAGGGCCGACGGGGCGGCTGCCAGCAGGAAGACACCGGAAAGGGCGGCAAGGCCGGTTCGGGCCATCGGGCGGAGAGAGATCATGGTCGTGCTCCAGTTCTGGCCGAACGCCTGTCCGGCTTCTGACAAATTGCCAGGGGCGAGCCGTCAGCCCGTGACTGTCGTTTCGGGCTAGAACTTGGGGCAGTGCAAAGTCAACTCTAAAAGTCCAGTTTAGAGACGTTCAAAGAACGGGATCTGCTTGGATCTGTTTGAGGCAGAGTTGCAGTTTCGGCCGAGGAGAGGGAGCCGACCGGCTTGCTGTTGTCGCGTCACCAAGGCGCAGGTTCCCAGCCTGAAACGCGTCACTGCTTCGCAACATCGCTGAGGTCCAGAAGGAAGCTCGGCTCCATATCGAAGCTCTCGACGGCGCGCCGCGAGACGGCATTCTGTTTCCAGTTGGCTATGAACGCCCAAGGCGCCTCATCGTGCACGATCGCCTGCACGCGATTGTAGAGCATGCCACGTGTCTTGAGATCGGTGGTGGCACGAGCCTCGGAAAGCAGCCGGTCGATCTCGGGATTGGCATAATAGCCGGCGTTGAACCCGCCAGTTTGCGGCATGGCATCACTGCGCAGCGCCAGGTAGGGCAGCGTGTCCGGATCGTTCGTTATCCACGCCATCTCGGCCATGTCGGCTTTGCCTGCGAGGCCCGGATTGACGTTGGAAAGGAAGGTGGACCATTCGTAGGTTTCGATCCGCGCATTCAGGCCGACCGATTTGAGATCCGCCTGGATTGCGGTGGCCATGGCCACCGGATCGAGCATGCCGGAGCCGCCTTCGGCCACGTAGAAAGTGAGGGCCGCACCCTCGACCCCAGCCTGGCGGATCAGGTTCCGGGCCTTCTCGGGATCATGGGGGTAGGGGGCGACTGATCCATCATTCGCCCAGTCGAAGGCGGGCGGGATCGGTCCGGCTGCCACGTCCGCCGTGCCCTTGAGCACTGTGTCGATCAGGCCCTGCTTGTCGATGGCGTAGTTGACCGCCTGCCGGACGCGTTTGTCCGAGAGCGGTCCCTCCTTGGTGTTCAGGATCAGGAACCACAAATGTGGTCCCGTCGTCTCGTGAACCTGGAAATTCGGGTTGTTGCGGAAGGTGGCGAGCCTGTCCGCAGGAACTTCCACCATGATGTCAAAGTCGCCTGAAAGCATCGCAGAGGCACGGTCGGCAGCCTCGGGTACCGGCCGGAACTCGACACTCTCGGTCGGTGGTACGCCGTCCCAATAGTCTGCGTTGCGCGCCAGAAGGATATGCGAGTTTGGCTGCCATTCGGCGAAGCGAAAGGCGCCAGTGCCAACAGGCGCCCGGCCATAAGCTTCGTCCCGTTCGGCGACAGCGGACGGCGACACGATCAGTCCGGCCGGATGCGCCAAGTTGGAGAGAAAGGGCGCATAGGGCTCTTCCAGCTGGAAAGCTACCGTCATCGGATCCACCACCTCGACCGCTTCGATGGAGGAGAAGAAGAAGGCGAGCGGGAACGGACCGGTGCCATGTTGCGGGTGGTCCGGATCCAGCATCCGTTCGAATGTGAATTTCACGGCATCCGCATCAAACGACGTGTCGTCGTGAAACGTCACGCCTTCCCGCAGGTTGAAGGTGTAGGTCAGCTGGTCGTCGGAAATCGTCCAGTCTGTCGCCAGAGCAGGCTCGACCGCCAATGTGCCGGGCGTGAACCGGACGAGACCGTCGAAGACATTCGTCAGAATTCGGAAGTCGTTCGTCGCGGTCACTGTCTGCGGATCCAGAGACTTCGGCTCGGCAACCTGGCCGACGACGAGCCTGTTATCCGGCGTCTGGGCTACGGTTGGGCCCGCGAACGCAGCCATGAAGACTGCGAGGACGGTAACGAACCATCTCATGAAGCTGCTCCGGAAAGGCGGATGAATGAGGCGATGTCGCCGATTCAGCCCTCTCGATCAAGCATCTGGCCGACATGAGACAGTTCGGACACGCTCCCTATCGCTCAACTCCCGGCAGGCGGGGACTATCGGTAGCTGACGACAGACAGGTCACCGGAGGAAGTCGAAGAAATATCCGGCCAGAGCGAGCAATATGCCGACGACTGCTGTGGGGATCATGATGCTGACCGATCGACGCTCGGCAACCGCCTCTACGCCGTCGAGGTCGTCGCCACGCGAAGGTGACAGGTAGAATCCCCGACGTCCGAGGCGAACCCGCTGCCTGGGGGGCGCGGGCTGCGCCCAGATCTGTGGGGCGTAATGGATCGGAGGGCCACCCGGCGCATCGTGCGCATCCGCAGGGCTGGCATCCGGCAGCGAAACGGGATCGGCGACCAAGGAGGGGGCAACCATCTCCGGCCCACTATCGGATGCAGCGGACGCCATGGTCGTCGATTCGTCGCCCGTCCCGACAAACATAATGTACTCGTCACATCCGAAACCGGGCGGGAACGCGGAAACACCACGCATCGCATACCTCCAAGGTTCGAACGCGCAACGACCATTTCCGTTGCATTTTCAACCGGACGCGGCCACTGCTCCAGTATCTCGAGCGGGCTCACAATCGAAAACCCCGACGGGCTCCTATTCAACCGATTTTAATGCGAGGCGGCCCACGCCGGGTACTGGACGCGGCTGGTCGAGGCCATCAATAGGGTTACCAAACTAACTGCCGATCGCAGATGTCGGCGGACTGATGAAGGGGAGAGCCATGCTGAGAACACAGACCGTCCGAGAGATCCTGTCCTGGTACGAGGGCGAGACGCCCGGCCTGAAGAGCAACCTCTCCCGCCTGCTGATGCACGGCAAGCTGGCGGGCACCGGCCGCGTTGTGATCCTGCCGGTCGATCAGGGTTTCGAGCACGGTCCGGCGCGCAGTTTCGCGCCGAACCCGGTGGGCTACGACCCCCATTACCTCTACCAACTGGCAATTGACGCCGGGGTATCCGGCTACGCTGCGCCGCTTGGCCTGCTGGAACAGGGCGCCGATACCTTTGCCGGCGAAGTCCCGCTCATCCTGAAGCTGAACAGTGGCAACTCGCTGGTTGGTGGCAATGATCAGGCGGTAACCGCCAAGGTCGAGGACGCCATGCGTCTGGGCTGCGTCGGTGTCGGCTTCACCATCTATCCTGGCGCGGACAATTCCTACGCCATGATCGAGGAACTGCGCGAGATCAGTCATGAGGCGAAATCGCGCGGCCTGATGACCGTGGTCTGGTCGTATCCGCGTGGCGGGAAGGTCTCCAAGGACGGCGAGACCGCGCTCGACATCATCGCTTATGCCGCACACATGGCGGCGCTGATGGGCGCGACCATCATCAAGGTGAAGCTGCCGACCGGCCATCTCGATCTCGACGCAGCCAAGACGGTCTACGACAAGTACGAGATTCCCGGCGACACGCCCGCGGCGCGGGTGCGCCACATCATGCAGGCGGCCTTTGCCGGCAAGCGCCTGGTGGTCTTTTCCGGCGGCGCCGCAAAGAACACCGACGAACTGCTCGACGAGGTGCGTGCGATCCGCGAAGGCGGTGGCAATGGCTCGATCATCGGCCGCAACTCCTTCCAGCGTCCGAAGGAAGAGGCGCTGGCGCTTCTCAACGAAGTCATGGACGTCTACCGCTAGACCGGTGTTCGGCGGCGTCGAGGCAGGCGCCGCCGGTATCGGCCTTGCTCGGACGCACATGGCCTGCGCGTTCGTGTTAGCGTTGATGCCATGTCGGCCCTCTTCCAATCCAGCCGGTTGTTCGATGCGCTTGCGGCGGTCTGGCTGGCGGCGCTGTTCGCTGTCGGGGGACAGGCGGATGCTGCCGAGCTCCTGATGTTCGAGCAGGCCGGCTGTCCGTTCTGCGAGGCCTTTGATGAAGAGATCGCACCGGGCTATCCCGACAGCTTGGCCGGGCAGGTGGCGCCGCTGCGCCGCGTCGACATTCACGCCGATCGTCGCGGTGGCATCGCTTCGCTGCGACCGGCGGTCTTCACGCCGACATTCGTGTTGCTGGACGATGCCGGTCGCGAAGTGGGGCGGCTGCAGGGCTATCCCCGCCGCAAATGGTTTTATCCCGAAATCGACGCGCTGATTGCGCGACTGCCCCCCGGCGAGCCGGTATCGAAGACTGCTTTCGACTGAGGCGTCCGTTCGAAAGCCGCTGACGCCCGTCGGCGCCGAAACGACAGCGGCCGCCCTCGGGCGGCCGCGATCTGCGTTTCCGGGAAATGGGCCTACTGGCCGGCAGCGGCAGCCAGCGCCTCGGCTGGATCCCGCGTTGCGCCACTCTCGTCGAACGACGCAAGATAGGCGATGATGTCGACCATCTCCTGTTCCTTCTTGATGCCCGGGAACACCATCTTGGTACCCTTCACCACCGCGCGCGGGTCGGTGAGCCAGGCCGTCATCAGTTCCTCGTTCCAAGCCGGTTTGTCGGCCGCCCATTCCTGGAAGGCGGGCGAGAAGGAATAGCCCTCGACGGCTGCGGGCTTCTCGCCGATGACGCCGTTCAACTCAGGTCCGATCTTGTTCTTGGCGCCTTCGCCGACAGCATGGCAGGCCATGCACTTGCGGAAGACCTTCTTGCCAGCCTCCGGGTCTCCGGCGCCCTGGGCAAATGCCCCGTTCGCCAGTGTCAGCGAGAGCAGCGCTCCCGCAGCGACGATCAACCTGTTCATGTGTCCTCCAACCAATGACGGTGCCTTCGGAAGGATATGGAACGGTTCCAGAGAGGGCAATCAGCCTGTCCGCGAATTCCGGTCGCAGGCGCCGTGGACGGGCGAATGCAATGACGCCGCAGCGTGGGCGACAAGCCGTCGTCGTCGCGGCGCGCCTGCACGCCCGGTGGCGATCCTATGCAGATGAAGTGTATCCGGGCCGGGAACGTGGCAACGCCTCAGTCTCCCGCGGCGCGCAGACTGGTTGGGCCATCAAGAGCTGATGCGCGGCGATCGGCAGATGTCCATGCGCCCGTGTCAGACAGACGATCCGCGCTCTGTTCTGGACCAATTCTCCGTCGCTGGAGTTCGGTGATTGAGCGTGGCGGGAATGGGGCGGCTTTCCGCTCGGTCGCTGCCCGGCACGCCATCCTCGCTGACGCCATGGGATGCGGGGGACAGGCCATGGCGGGGCCGGTTCGGGACGTTGCTGCATTGCACTCTGGGAATAACTTCCGACACAACTTCGCCTCATTGATTAAGGGCGTCCGTGACCAGGAGATTGACGTAAACCATCGTTTTTAAGGGAGAATAAAGGGTCGGGCGTTACGAAGGATTCACGACGCCGGGTCCCTCAGGTCCTCGTTGCGGATCGGCAACACGGCGAAGGAGAACGTATTCCTGCCATTTTCTGAGCACGGATGCGAACCATAACCCTCCCGAACCCGACAAGACGGGTGCGGCATTCGGAGCCGACGGCAGCGTCGGTCCGGAGACAAGGTCGCGCAAGCGACATAATGGAGTACGACTATGAAACGCCTTGCACTGCTTCTCGCCACCACGGCTTTCGTGACCCCGGCCCTCGCCGCGGACGTCATCTATGAGGAGCCGCCGGCACCGGCGCCGATGGCCATCGAGCCTGTCGCCACGACCGCAACCTGGACCGGCCTCTACATCGGTGGCCAAGCTGGCGTCGCATTCGGCAACGACAGCGGTTCGATCGGGTTCGATCCGGGTAACAACGGTGCGTTCGGCAACGGCACGCTCGACAACGGCGACGATTCCGACGCTGGCTTCATCGGTGGCGCGCATATCGGTTACGACTACCAGATCAACGACTTCGTCGTGGGTGCCGTCGCCGACATCAACTACATCGATGCCGAGACCAATCGCAGCTACACCACGCCGGGCGGTTCGACCTTCAGCGCCGACAGCGAGATCAACTATCTCGGCACGGTTCGGGCACGGGTCGGTTACGCGATGGACAGCGTCCTGCTCTACGGTACCGGCGGTCTTGCCTATGCCGGCGTGGACAACAACATGTCGGCTCCGACGGGTACCGAGTTCAACGGCTACACCTTCGAGCAGGACGAAGACGACACCGACATCGGCTATGCCGTCGGTGGTGGCGTGGACGTGATGGCGACCAACAACATCTCGTTCGGCGTCGAGTACCTCTACACGAACCTCGGTTCGAACGATCAGACGGTCACCGGTACCAACGGCACCAACACCGTCAACTTCACCAGCGAGTCGAACGACGACGACCTGGACTTCCACACGATCTGGGCCAAGGCCTCGTATCGCTTCAACTAAGAACGGTTCCGGACGCCTCGCGCGTCCGGTTTCGCTTCAGAGCCCGGCGGATCCTCGCGATCCGTCGGGCTTTTTCGTTTGTAGGTGTTCGAACCCAGCCGGAATGACGGTGGTCAGTCCAGCGGCGGCAGCCCGAGATCGGCGCGGCGCGGCAGGTCGGCGCCCCGGCGGGAGCAGGTGACCGCGGCCGCCCCGACCGCGAAGCGAAGCAGCGATTCCACACTGGCCTGGTCGGCCTGCTGCAGGGCGGCGCGCGACAATTGCCCGCGCTCCTTGAGCGCTGCCAGGAGTGCGGCCTGAAACGTGTCGCCGGCCCCGACCGTATCGGCGACGACGATCCGCTGCCCCGAGACCGTGGCGGTCACGCCACCACCCGTCAGCGCCACGGCGCCGTTCTCGCCGCGCGTGATCACCGCCATCTCCGCCCCGGCGCCGACCCAGTCCGCCAGCACGGCTTCGGCAGCGCGCCCCGGATAGAGCTGTTCGAGATCCTCCTCGCTCGCCTTCACCAATCCGGCGAAGGGAACGAGCTCGGCGACTTTCGCGCGCCAGATGTCGATGTCCGGCTCGATCGCGGTGCGGATGTTCGGATCGTAGGAGATAAAGCGTCGCCCGGCTTCCTGGCGCACCAGTTTCATCAGAGCGGACGCCGTCGGTTCGGTGACGGTCGAGTAGGACGCGACATGGATCGAGGCGAGCGCCTCGGGGAATTCGGCCGGCACGTCCGAAGGTTCGACGGAACGGTCGGCCGTGCCCTCGATGTAGAAATCATAGGCTGCCGAACCGTCGGCGGCGAGCGAGACCATGGCGAGCGTGGTGTTGCGATCGGTCGGGATCAGGAATCGCTGGTCGATCGCCTCGCGCTCCATGAAGCCGCGAATGCGGGTACCGAAGATGTCGCGCGAGACCTTGGTGAAGAAGCCGGCGGGATGTCCGAGGCGCGCCAGACCGAGCGCGACGTTGAGCGGCGAGCCGCCGACACGGCCGGCGAGCGCGATCTGCGCCACGTCGTCGCCGGTCTCGACGAAAAGATCGAACAGCGCATCGCCGCAACTGAGGAACATGGCAGGCCTCCCGCACCCCGGATACACTCTTCTGCCTTTAGCGGCTAGCAGGTCTCGGCGAAACGGGGAAGGCGAGGGCGGCCGGTACGGATGCCGCGACGGGCTTTCTTCCGTGGCCGCCACGCCTATGATCGCCGAACGGAGCAAGCAACAAGGATACCGCAGCAATGGCATTCGAACGGGTCAACGGCGTCGTTCTCCATCACAAGGTCGAGGGGAATGCGGCAGGACCGACGCTGGTCTTCGCCAATTCGCTCGGGACCGATTTTCGCATCTGGGACGCCATGGTGGCCGATCTAGCGGCCGACTACCGGATCGTGCGCTACGACAAGCGCGGTCATGGCCTGTCCGAGGTGACGCCGTCGCCTTATGCGATGGAAGATCACGTGGCCGATCTGAAGGCGCTGATCGATCATCTGGGCCTTGTCGATCCGCTGGTCGTCGGCCTGTCGATCGGCGGCATGATCGCGCAGGGTCTCGCTTCGCAGCATCCGGGCGTCGCCAAGGGGCTGGTGCTGATGGATACGGCGCATCGCATCGGCTCGGACGAGTTGTGGAACCAGCGGATCACCGCGATCGAGGCGGACGGCATCGCCGCCATTTCCGACCAGATCCTGCAGCGCTGGTTCACGCCCGACTTCCGCGCGCCCGGAAAGCCCGACTTCGTCGGGTATTCCAACATGCTGCTGCGCACGCCGCTGGCTGGCTATCTTGGCAGTTGCTGCGCCCTGCGCGATGCCGATTACACGGAGGCGACACGAGCGCTGACGCTGCCGGTGCTCTGCGTCGTCGGTGACCACGACGGCTCGACCCCGCCCGATCTCGTGCGCTCGACCGCTGATCTCATCGCCGGTGCACGCTTCGAGATCGTCGAGAATGCCGGGCATCTGCCATGCATCGAGCAGCCGCAGGCGACGACGCGGCTGGTGGCGGACTTTGCGGCCGAGGTCTTCGGCGCGCGCGATCAATGACGGCAGCAGTCTTCTCCCATCCGTTTCTCGCCGGTCTCCTCGGTGACGAGGAACTCTCCTCCTACTTCACCGCTGCATCCGACATCGAGGCGATGCTGGCCTTCGAGGCGGCCCTGGCCGAGGCCGAGGCCGCAGAGGGATTGATCCCCGCCGACGCCGCCGCCGCGATTGCGGCGCGGACGGCGGGTTTCACCCCGGACATTGCCGGTCTGGCGGCCGGAACGGCCCGCGACGGGGTGGTCGTGCCGGACCTGTTGCGCCAGCTCAGGGCCGATCTCGCCGACGATCATGCGGCGGCGCTGCACAAGGGCGCGACCAGCCAGGACGTGATCGACGCGTCCATGGCGATGCGGATGCAGGGAGTGTCACTCGTCCTCGATCGGCGGCTGGCGGCACTGGTCGACGGGCTGGCAGAGTGGAGCATCGCGGCGGGCGATGCCGAGGTGATGGCCCATACCCGCATGCAGGCGGCCCGCCCGACCCGGTTCCAGCGCAAGCTGTCGGCGTGGTCGGACCCGCTGGTGCGGTGCCGGCTGCGGCGCGAGGAGATCGCCCCTCGAGCCTTCGCCTTGCGTTTCGGCGGGGCGGTGGGTGATCGCGCCGGACTTGGTGGCACGGCTGACGCTGTGGCGAACCGGGTAGCCCAAGCCGTCGGTTTGTGGCCGGCGCCCGGTTCGCTCCATTCTGACCGCGACGGAATCGTCGAGTTCGGCAACTGGCTGTCGCTGATCACCGGAGCGCTCGGCAAGTTCGGTCAGGATGTTGCCTTGTCCCTGCAAAACGAGATCGGTGAACTGACGCTGCAGGGCGGGGGGGGCTCCTCGGCTATGCCCCACAAGCAGAACCCTGTCGCCGCCGAGGTGCTGGTGACCCTCGCGCGGTTCAACGCCACGCTGGTCTCGGGTCTGCACCAGTCGCTGGTCCATGAGAACGAACGGTCCGGGGCTGCCTGGACGCTCGAATGGATGATTTTGCCACAAATGGCGATGGCGGCCGGCGCGGCGACGCGAACGGCTGAGGACCTTCTGGGACGACTGGCGCTTTCCGAAGGGGCTGACGGCGGCTAGCCGGACCCGTTGTTCTGTGCCGTGCAGCCGGCGTGCAATGTCACGTACGCAGGAGCGAGTAGGTGCCGAAGGCGGGGATCTTGATCCCCAGTCGTCGGGGGTCGAGCCCGGCCACGAGGCCGAGAAAGTTGATTTCCAGCCCGGACTCCCGGCCGATGACGAGACCTGCATAGCCCCAGAGCGAGAGTCGGAATTCGGCCCGCGCCGGATCGAGCGCGAACAGACGTCCTTCCGACGGGAAGTCGCGGCCGACGGCCGCTGCGGGTAGCGTCGCCGTGATGCCCGGTACCGCCCGCATGACGTGGGCGACGAAGGTGTTGGAGTTCGGCCCGGGGAAGATGTGATAGCCGCCTGCTGCCGCGAAGGGATAGGTGGCGATCGCCGTGCGCACCTGCGGGATCAGGCGCTCTGCGCGCTCGCCGGTCACGGCGACGACAATCTCGGGAACATTGGAGTACCAGAGACCATCCGCCGGGCGATGATTCTCACGGATCGGCATGCCCCAGCCGACCTTGTCCCAGCGCTCGTAGCTGGGCGCACCCTTATCCTTCGCCACAATCCAGGAGTGCTGCGAGATCGCGCCTTTCATGCCTCCGGTGCGCGCAGCGAGGATGTAGAGTGCAGCGGGTGGACTGTCTTTCGCAGACGGCAGGATGTCTGCGGAACTCCAGTCGGCCTGCCGCCAAGACTGGGGGTGTTCGCCCGACCACCACAGAACAGCGGAGAGCGCCGCCGGCAAAAGGTAGATTCCGGCAATGAGAAGCAGCAGTAATTTCAAGGGACGCATCGGCTCGCGGGCAGGTGGCGGGGGGCGTGTCGGACTGATATTGAGGCGACGTTTCGAAACAGCAGCTTAAGGTCGAGGTGCCCAATGGCAAACCCGGTTCTCGTGGAAGTGACCCGCGGCGGTATCGTGGAGAGTTTCCATCGCGGCGGTTTCGCGCTCGTCGATGGTTCGGGCGAGATGATCGACCATCGCGGAGACATCCTGCGGCCGGTGTTCCCGCGCTCGGCGATCAAGGTGTTCCAGGGCATTCCTCTGATCGAGACGGGCGCCGCCGATGCCTACGGTTTTGGCGATCGGGAACTGGCGCTGGCCTGCGCCTCCCATTCGGGCGAGGACGGCCATGCGCGTCTGGCGGCGGAGATGCTGGCGAAAGCCGGGCTCGACAGCACGGTGCTTGAATGCGGCTGCCACTGGCCGTTCGACGCGTCGGTGTCACGCGACCTTGCCCGGCGCGGCGAGACGCCGACGGCGTTGCATAACAACTGCTCGGGCAAGCATGCCGGCTTCCTGTGCACGGCGGTGCACCAGGACGAGGAGACCCGCGGCTATGTCGGGCTCGGTCATCCGGTGCAGCAGCGCGCCAAGGCGGTGATCGAGGATCTGACGGGCTTCGATCTGAACTCCGATGTCTGCGGTACCGACGGCTGCTCGATCCCGACCTTCGCCGCGCCGCTGAAGAGCTTCGCCCATGGCTTCGCGAAGCTGGTCAGCGGACATGGGATCGCCCCCGAGCGCGCAGCTGCCGGCCGGCGGCTCATCGACGCCTGCATGGCCCATCCCTGGGAGATGTCGGGCACCGGCCGGGCCTGCGAGGCCTTGATGCAGGTCGCACCCGGCAAGGTTTTCGCCAAGACCGGTGCCGAGGGCGTGTTCTGCGGGGCGCTGCCGGAGCTCGGCCTCGGCTTCGCGCTGAAGATCGACGACGGTGCGACGCGGGCCAGCGAGGTGCTTGCGGCAGCGGTCATCGCCGCGGCGCTGCGCAGCCACGATGCCGATCTGGCGGCCCGTTTCGACGCGCTGTCCGAGACCACCCTGCGCAACTGGGAGAAGACCGAGGTCGGCGCCGTCCGGGCGACGCTCGACTAGTCCTGCGTCAGCCGATCAGCTCCAGTCGCTCTTCGGCGCCGATCGCGTCCGCTCGCCGCTCTTGGCGGGGCTGCGGGTGGAGCGCCGGCGCGGTGCCGGTTTGGTCGTCGGCTTCAGCCGGATGTCGACGCTGCCGCCTTCCGGGTCGTCCACCTCGAACAGATCGGTCGAGCGCACGAGGTCCGACAGCTTCTTGAAGCCATAGGTACGAGGATCGAAGTCCGACGACAGGTTGAGAAGCTGCTTGCCGAAGCTGCCGAGATTCACCCAGCCATCCTCGGTGTCCATCTGGTCGATGACCCGCTTGAGCAGTTCGGCGGCTTCCTGCGGCTTGGCGAGCGGCGCGCTGGTCGGCTTGCCGTCGTCCTTTTCCGGCGCGATGCGCTGGGGCAGCAGGTTCTCGGTGTAGATGAAGCGGCGGCAGGCCTGGCGGAAGCTCTCGGGGGTCTTCTGCTCGCCGAAGCCGTAGACATCGACGCCCTGCTCGCGGATCCGCGCCGCCAGTCGCGTGAAGTCACTGTCCGACGAGACCAGGCAGAAGCCGTCGAAGCGTCCGCTGTGGAGCAGATCCATCGCGTCGATGACGAGGGTGATGTCGGAGGCGTTCTTGCCGGTCGTGTAGGCGAATTGCTGCTGCGGGATGATGGCGTGGCGCGACAGCACGTCGGCCCAGCCCTTCGAGCGCGATGAGGAGAAGTCGCCGTAGATGCGGCGCACGCTGGCTTCGCCGATCTTGGCGATTTCCTCGAACAGGCCGTCGGCGATCCGCGACGAGGCGTTGTCGGCGTCGATCAGCACGGCAAGGCGCGCGGTGCGGTCGGGTCTTGTGTTGGACATGGGGAAATCCTTGGCTCTCGTGAGAGGCGATCTAAGGCGCGCGGCGCCGGTGCACAGGCATCGGCTGCGACACGCGCGAAATGGATGATTGCGACGGTGGGGCGGCCGTCATCGGTTCCCGCCGGAGCGGGGAAGGCCAAGATGGTCGAGGATATCTTCGGCAACGGCCGAGGGCGCCCGTTCCCCGGTGCGCACGGCGTTTTCGCCGGCAGCGATCTCGGCCGGCCAGTTCGGCCCGGACAGGACACGTCGGCGGATGGCCGCGTCGAGGCTGGACCACAGCCAGCGCACGCGCTGGTCGGCCCGGCGCTCGTCCCAGGCGCCGTTGTCGCGATGCACCTGCCGGAAGCGTTCGATCTCGCTCCAGAGCGCGTCGAGCCCGGCGCCGGTCATGCCGGAGACTGTGGCGACGGGGACGCGCCATGCGGCCGAACGCGGCGCCAGTATGTTGAGCGCGGATCGGATTTCGGAGGCGGCGGTCTTCGCCGCATCGACATTGCCGCCGTCGGCCTTGTTCATGGCAATGATGTCGGCGACCTCGAGGATGCCCTTCTTGATCCCCTGCAATTCGTCGCCGCCACCGGGGATCATCAGGAGAAGGACGAGATCGACCATCTCTGCTACCGCGACCTCGGCCTGGCCGACGCCCATGGTCTCGACGATCACCACATCGAAGCCGGCGGCTTCGCATAGAAGCATCGTCTCGCGGGTCTGGGCGGCGACGCCGCCGAGCGTACCGGAGGACGGGGAGGGGCGGACATAGGCATTGCGATCGACGCTGAGCCGCGCCATGCGGGTCTTGTCGCCGAGAATCGAGCCGCCGCTGCGGACCGAAGACGGGTCCACCGCCAGCACCGCGACCCGGTGGCCCTTCGCCGTCAGCATGGAGCCGAAGGCGTCGAGAAGGGTCGACTTGCCGACGCCCGGAACGCCGCTGAGGCCAATGCGGACCGCCCGTCCGGTCTCCGGCGCAAGGCGATCGAGCAGCGCCGCTGCCGTCGCACGATGGTCGGCCCGGGTCGATTCGACGAGCGTGATCGCCCGCGAGAGCGCGGCGCGCGATCCTTCGAGCAAGGATGCCGCCAATGTGTCGGGATCGGTGAAATCGGCCATGGGAGCCTGCAATAGTGGGCGTTGGCGTGGCTGTCGACCATAGTGGCGCCGTATGGGAAACATTCCCGATAACGGCTCAAACCAGTCTTTGTGACCCCACTTGGCTTTCGATGATGAAACGCTTTTGCTAGCTTTCCGTTTGTGGGTACAGCGATCGGCCTTTTGTCGGTCGCGGCACTTTGGGAGAATGACAATGGCCTGGAACAAGCCCGTTATCACGGAAGTCTGCGTCGCGATGGAAATCAACGGCTACATGCCGATCGAATTCTAATTGTCGACTGCACATGATAGCCGCGGGCGGGCACAGACCCGCCTGCGGCTTTTTGTATTGGGCTCCGCTGCCGGCGGCGGCTATCCCCAGTGGAACTGCCTCTGTGACGTGTGCCGCCTCTACTGGACCGGCGACACCCGCGTCAGCGCGCGCTCGCAATCCTCGATCGCCGCGTCGGCGGACGGTGAGAACTGGCTTCTTCTGAACGCCTCTCCCGACCTGCGCGAGCAGATCATGCGATCCCCGCCGATCTCGCCGATGGCCGGGGCTGCCGATACGACGCGGCGCGCGTCGCCGATCGGCGCGGTGCTCGTCACCAATGGCGACGTCGATCATGTCGCCGGCCTCCTGACATTGCGCGAGAAGCAGAATTTCCCGCTCTACGGAACGGCAGGCGTTCTCGAGGTCATCCAGCAAAACCCGATCTTTTCCGTCCTCGACCCCAATTGTGTCGAGCGCCGACCGGTCGCGGTCGGGCAGGTGTTCGAGCCAGTGCCCGGACTGGAGGTCGAGATCTTCTCGGTTCCCGGCAAGGTCCCGCTCTATCTGGAAAAGGGCGAGGTCGACGTCGGCGAGGAAGGCGAGATGACCGTCGGCGTCCGGCTGTCGGCGCATGGCCAGACCGCCTATTACATTCCCGGCTGCGCCGCGGTCACGGAACCGCTGCGCGAGCGCGTGCGGGGTGCCGATGCGCTGCTGTTCGACGGGACCGTATTCGAGGACGACGAGATGGCGCAGGCCGGCGTCGGTCCGAAGACCGGTCGGCGCATGGGCCACATTCCGATCTCGGGCGAGGGCGGTAGCCTGAACGCCTTCGACGATCTGGGGATCGGGCACCGGACCTATATCCACATCAACAACACCAATCCGATCCTGATCGAGGGATCCGACCAGCGGCAGACTGTCGAAGCGGCCGGCTGGCAGGTCGCGAAGGATGGCATGGAGATCGCGCCATGACGGGCATGATGGATCGCGAGGCCTTCGAGGCGGCGCTGCGCCAGATCGGCGCCGAGCGCTACCATCATCTGCATCCGTTCCAGCAGATGCTGCAGAATGGCGAACTGAGCCGCGAGCAGGTGCAGGCCTGGGCCCTCAATCGCTACTACTATCAGTCGCAGATCCCGGTGAAGGATTCGCACATTCTGGCACGTCTGCAGACCACGGAACTGCGGCGCGAATGGCGCCAGCGGATCATCGACCATGATGGACAGGAGGCGTCCGAGGAGCAGCCGGCGCAGCGCGGCGGCATCGAGAAATGGATCGCCCTGACCGATGGCGTCGGCCTCGATCGTGCCTATGTGGAGAGTGGAGCCGGTATCCTGCCCGGCACCCGTTTCGCGGTCGATGCTTATGTGCATTTCGTGCAGGAAAGGACGCTGCTGGAGGCCATCGCCTCGTCGCTGACCGAGCTGTTCTCGCCGAACGTGATCGGCACGCGCGTGCGCGGCATGCTCGAGCATTACGACTTCATCTCGCGCGAGACGCTGGCCTATTTCGACAAGCGTCCCGTGCAGGCCAAGCGTGATTCCGATTTCGCGCTGGAGTATTGTCTGGAGAACGCCCGCCGGCCGGAAGAGCAGGAGGCGGTGCTGAACGCCCTGCGCTTCAAGTGCCACGTGTTGTGGGCGCAGCTCGACGCCCTGTATTTCGCCTATGTCGCGCCGGGGCTGACCCCGCCGGATGCCTGGCAGCCCGGCACGGCAGAGAAAGAGAATCCGAGATCATGACCGAGATTGCCGACACCACGATTCCGAAGCTGCCGCACGGCGTGAAGTTTCGCGAAGACAAGGTCCGCGGCAATTTCATCCTGGTCGGTCCCGAGCGGATCTTCAACGCCGACGGCGTTGCGACGGAGATCCTGAAGCGGGTCGACGGCAAGTCCGATTTCGGCACGATCGTCCGCTCGCTGGCTGAGGTCTTCGCCGCTGACGAAGCCACCATCCGCCCCGATGTCGCGAGCTTCCTTGTCGATCTCAGCGACAAGCAAATGGTGACGTTATGAACGAAGCCGTCTTTCCCCAACCGGCCGGTGAGCCGGTCGCGCAGCCAACGCCGGCGCCACCGCTGGGCCTTCTGGCCGAACTCACTCATCGCTGCCCGCTGCGCTGCACCTATTGCTCGAACCCGCTGCAGCTCGATGGCCGGTCCAGCGAGCTCGACACCGAGACCTGGAAGCGGGTGTTCAGCGAGGCCGCCGATCTCGGCGTCATCCATATCCATCTGTCCGGCGGCGAGCCGACGGCGCGCAAGGACATCGTCGAACTGACCCGCCACGCCAGCGAGGTGGGCCTCTACACCAATCTCATCACCTCCGGCGTCGGCGTCAGCGACGACAAGCTGGACGCGCTGCTGGAGGCCGGCTGCGACCATATCCAGCTCTCGCTGCAGGGCGCGGATGCCCAGATCACCGAGCTCGTCGGCGGCTATCGCGGCGGCTTCGAGAAGAAGGAAGCCTTCGCCCGCTCGGTGGTGGAGCGGGGTTTCCCGCTGACGCTGAACGCGGTCATTCACCGGATGAACATTCATCAGGTGCCGCAGATGATCCAGAAGGCCGTCGATTTCGGCGCCAAGCGTCTGGAGATCGCTCATACGCAATATTACGGCTGGGCCCTGAAGAACCGGGCACAGCTGATGCCGGCGCGCGAGGACGTCGACCGGACGATCACCAAGGTCGAGGAAGCCCGCGAGCGGCTGAAAGGCACGCTGGTCATCGACGCGGTGTTCCCGGACTACTACGCCAAATATCCCAAGCTGTGTAACGGCGGCTGGGGCGCGCGGACGCTGAGCGTGACGCCGGCGGGAAGGGCGCTGCCCTGCCATGCCGCCGAGACGATCAAGCATCTGGAATTCTGGTCCGTGCAGGACCATTCGATCGCCGACATCTGGTCTTCGTCGCCGGCTTTCGAGGCCTATCGCGGCACGTCGTGGATGAAGGAGCCCTGCCGCTCCTGCGAACGCCGGCACATCGATTTCGGCGGCTGTCGTTGCCAGGCGCTGGCGCTGACGGGCGATGCGGCGAATACCGATCCGGCCTGCATCAAGTCGGACATGCATCAGCGCCTCGGCGAGATCGCCACGACGGAATCCTCGGCGGTCGTCGACCCCGGCGCCGCCGTCTATCGGGGTTTCCGCGCCGGATAGTAGTCCGCGCCACCGCGCCCCGGGGCGCGTCGGTTGCGCCCCTGAGTTTCCTCAGGCCGTCATGCCCGCCGTCTGTCCCGTCGCCTGCTGCCAGGAGAAGCGCCGCGCGGCATTGTCGTTGGCCGAGCCTGCCCAGCGCGCGCGGTCGACGAGGCTCGTCGACGGGCCGTACAATTCAGCCCGTTCGCCGGCCGTCGACTGGAACACCGGAAACTTCGGATGGAGTTCGCGGCGTAGCGTCTGCATGTCGTTGTAGCAGAGCGCGATCGGCTTCTTCAGTCCGGGATAGTGCCGGGCCGGGGTCCGTGGATGCAGAAGGCAGATCCGGTCGTAGAAGGGCACGTGTTCGGGCCGGACCGTCGCCAGCATGTAGGTGGCGTCGAAATGGTCGGCGAGCATGGAGCCGAGCCTGAGGCCGGCGAAGGGGAGGAGCGTCGTCATCTTCCGGACGCTGTGGTCGACGACGAAACGGGTCGGGTCGACGAAGCTCTCGCCCTTGTCGAGCAACGGCGTCAATTCCGCGCCGAAGACATCCATGGCCGGGCCGACGCGGCATTCCGGGGTGGTGATATGCAGGCGGATCGAGGCCACGAGCGCGTCATCGATCTCGATGCCGAGAACGAACGCGTTCACATCCTCGTCGTGGCGATCTGAGAACATGCGGGACGGCGCTTCGCCGATCGCCCCTTCGGCGAGATACGCATCGTAGCGCAGGCGATAGATCTTTTCCCGATCCGTATTGCTGGTGGCCTGGAAATAACGGACGCTTCTCATCACGCTGGATATCTGAGAGCGACCGGAGAGTTTGCCAGACTTGCTCGTGCCTCGTTCCATGCTTCGTCAGTCCCCGCTGCATTTGACGACGATATCGTTCAAATTGTGCAGACAGGATTACGCATTTTTAAATATATGCAAAGCTGATATTGGAAAATTAGTTAATTTCCGTTAACGAATAGATCGCAGCGTTGATTCTGTTCACAGAATTGGGGTGCGACTTGTGGTGCGATCGGGGGGTCGAGCGTCGGTTACTGTCCGGCAATGGCGATCCGCGGACGGCTCTCGGCGACTTCGCGGCCGGTCGAGCTGCTCGCCCTGAGCAGCGTGCCGATGGCCGTTTCCGGCAACGGGCGGCCGAAGACGAAGCCCTGGATCTGCGTGACCTGCGGGTCCGAAGAGACAAACTCCAGGAGCTCGATCGTTTCGACGCCCTCCACAACGATGCGAAGGTCCAGCGACGCGACAAGGTGCACGAAGCCGCGCAGGAGCGACTGGCGTCGCTTGTCGGCGATGATGCCGGTGAGGAAAGACCGGTCGATCTTCACCTTCCCGATCGGCAGGCGGGCGATGTAGCTGAAGTTCGAGAAGCCGGTGCCGAAATCGTCGAGCGCTATGGAGATGCCCATGTCGCGCAGGGCTTCCAGTTTGGCGAGAACGGGCTGATGCTCGCCGAGGAGCAGATTTTCAGTGATCTCGATCTCCAACCGCCGCGGATCGAAATTGCTCTCGCGCAACGCTGTTGCGATGACCTCGACCATGTCGGGCCGCAGCAGCTGGCTGGGCGACAGGTTGACCGCGACCGAGACAGAGGTCGGCCAGTCGCTGGCGACGCGCATGGCCTCGTACAGCGTCCAATCGGTGAGCCTTCCCATGAGGCCGGTTTCTTCGGCGATCGGCAGGAACTCGCCTGGCGAGATCATGCGGCCGTCGGGGGCCATCCATCGGATCAGGGCCTCGCAGGTGGAGATCCGCAGGCTGTTGGGCTCGACCAGAGGCTGGAAGAAAAGGCGTAGCTGATGTTCCTCCAAGGCGAGGCGCAGGCCGGTTTCTATGCGCAGGCGGTTGGTTTCGCGATCCAACATATCGGGGGCGAACATGCGGAATGTACTGCGGCCCGCAGCCTTTGCCTGATACAGTGCGGTATCGGCCTGTCGGGTCAGCAGCTCAGCGCTTTCGCCATGCAGCGGGAAGAGGGCGATGCCGATGCTGCAGCCTGCGGAGGCCGGGGCGCCATCCACGATGAAGGGCTCGCGCATGGCTTCGACCAGCCGGTCTGCCAGCGTCGCGGCGGCGTCGGCGTTGGCGCCATATTGCAGGATCAGGAACTCGTCGCCCGCGAATCGCGAGATGAAGCCGCTGGTGCCAACCACTTCGCGAAACCGTCGGGCCGTCTCTATCAGGACTGCGTCGCCGGCCTTGTGTCCCAGCGTGTCGTTGATGCGCTTGAAACGGTCGAGGTCCACGAAATGCAGGGCGAAAGGCTCGTAGGTGTCGCGAGTAAGTTCGTCGAGCCGGCGATTGGTATAGGCACGGTTGGGCAGGTGGGTCAGGGTGTCGAAATGCGCCAGTTCCTCATTCATGCGGGCCGCCCTAAGGGCGCCGAGGAAGGTGTCGCAGATCCGGCCATTGGTCCTGAGAATCCCAGCGAAGAAGACCAGCAGGATAAAGGCGTAGCCGACATACCAGGTGGTGCCTTGGATCAGCAGCCCGGCGACCATCGGAACTGCCGCGGCGGCGGTCTGCACCCGGGCGATCAGCGGGCTTGGGAAGTTGCGCGCCTGAATGCCGATCAGGTAGCCGATGGCGGTGGCAAAGGAGACAACCTGCGCAAAGGCGCCGCCGCCGACCATGAAGACAATCGTCGTCCAGGCACCGACGCTTGCCACGTGGATGGTACCGAGCACCAGATAGAGCCGCTCCCAGAAAGCGACGTTGAAATCCGGCTCGTGCGAGCGCCTGCGTACGATCAGCATGGTGATCAAGCGGATGGCTGAGATAAGCGCGGTAAAGCCGACGACCAGCCACAGAGCGTTCTGTCCGGTCTGAATGGCCGTCATCGAAGCGCCGACGGCCACCGCTACGGACGCATAGGCAAAGGACAGCATATCGCCATGCAGCGACCGGACGATCTCGACCCGCTCGCTCGCTTCCCATCCGCCCAGCTGCAATTCTTTCGTCAGCAGCATTCTGCAGACCTCGCTTTCATCATCAAAACTTGATCGAATTTTATTAAGAGATGATTTAGCTACCTTTGCGCGACACGTTCGGAGATTGCACGCAGGTCGCGTGTATTCTCTGACGGGCATCGTTTGGATGCTGCCTAGAGGGGGCTACAGCCAGTTTTTGTAGCGGAACAGGATCATCGGAACGATCGCGGAGACCACCATGGCGGCGAGCGCCAGAGGATAGCCGAAGGTCCAGCTGAGCTCGGGCATGTGCTGGAAATTCATCCCGTAGATCGATGCGATGAGGGTCGGTGGCAGGAACGCAACGGCGGCCACCGAGAAGATCTTGATGATGGCGTTCTGCTCGATCGAGATCATGCCGACGGTCGTGTCGAGCAGGAAGGTTGTCTTGTTCGACAGGAACGAGACGAAGTCGTTGAGCGAGTGGATGTCGCGCGACATCGCTTTGACCCGTGGCTTGGTATCCCTGGCGGTCGGTTTGCGGCTGTCGAGGACGAGTTGCAGGAACGGCAGCAGCCGGTCGAGGGTCGCGAGGCTTTCGCGGACGCGCGACGTGAGATCGCCAGCCGCCCCGATCCGCCGCAGCAGCGATTTGAAGTCCGCGGTGCCCGTCGGCTTCTTTCTCGCCGACGAAGAGAAGATGTCGTCGCCGATCCGGTCGAGGTCGGCCGAAATGGATTCAAGGAGATCCGCGACTCGGTCGATGACGGTCTCCAGAAGGCCAATCAGGATGCTGTCGGCCGTCGGCGTCCTGGGCAGGCTCGCCGTCTTGGCGGCCTGCGTCGGCGGCCGGTCGTCTGACGACATGTGAGCGGCGTTGGGTGTCTCGCGGCAGAGCTTTGCGGCATAGATCGCGAAGCTCTTCGGTTCGCTGTAGCGCAGCGTGATCAGCCGGTCCCCGGTCCGTATGAAGGTGACCGGCGCGAAAGACGGCTTGCCGCTGTCGAGCCCGAACACCACCGAAGCGGTCATGAAGTCGGCGCCGTCCTCGGAATAGAGCCGGCTCGAGACCTCGATCTCGTCCATTTCCTCGCGGGTGGGGACATCAATGCCACAGAGCCGTTCGACGGCGGAGACGTCGTCCGCCGTCGGGTTGAGGAGGTCAAGCCAGACGGCCTCGGTCGGGATCGCGTTGCCCTGCACCGAGTTAGTCCGCATGAAGGGGCCTGAGGGCATATAGGCTTCGATCATGGACGTCGTCCGCCGAAGGCGCGGGCTCGGCAGTTCCAGCAGGGATCGCCGCTCGATGCCGCAGGCGCACCGGTGCCGTGGGTCGTCACAAGATCTACTCTGCCGCCAGCTTGCCGTGTCCGAGATGGACCGCGAGGGACTGCAGGAGATCGGCCGCCGCTTCCGCAACGACGGTGCCCGGCATGAAGATCGCGGCCGCGCCGGCGTCCTTCAGTGCCGGGACGTCCTGGGGCGGGATGACCCCGCCGACGACGATCATGATGTTCTCGCCACCTTCCCGGGCAAGGGCGGCCTTCAGCTCCGGCACCAGCGTCAGGTGGCCGGCGGCCAGCGACGAGGCGCCAACGATATGGACGTCGTTCTCCACGGCCTGGCGGGCCGCTTCTTCCGGCGTCTGGAAGAGTGGGCCGATATCGACGTCAAAGCCGAGATCGGCAAAAGCCGAGGCGATGACCTTCTGCCCTCGGTCGTGACCATCCTGGCCCATCTTGGCAACGAGGATGCGGGGACGGCGTCCCTCGGCCACGGCAAAGGCCGCGCTCATCGCCTGAACCTGCGCAACACGATCCGCCATGGGTCCCGCCTCCCGCTTGTAAACACCCGCCACGACCTGCGCCTTGGCAACATGGCGGCCGAACACCGTCTCCAACGCATCCGCCATCTCGCCGACGGTCGCTTTGGCCCGGGCCGCCGCGATGGACAGTTCGAGAAGGTTGCCGTTGCCCTCGGCCCCCGCGGTCAGTGCGGACAAGGCCGCCTTCGTTGCGGCATCGTCGCGTTCGGCCCGCAATTGCTGCAGCTTCTCGATCTGCTGACGCCGCACATCGGCATTGTCCACCCGCAGGACATCGACCTCGTCGTCGCTGGCGTTGCGGAAACGGTTGATGCCGACGACGGTCTGGGTGCCTGAGTCGATCCGCGCCTGGGTCTTGGCCGCGGCTTCCTCGATCCGCAGCTTCGGCAGGCCCTTTTCGATAGCCTTCGCCATGCCGCCCATCGCCTCGACCTCGGCGATATGCGCCAACGCCTTTTCTGCGAGAAGATGGGTCAGCCGCTCGACATGGGCCGATCCGCCCCATGGATCGATCAGGCCCGTCGTGCCGGTTTCATGGGCGAGGACGAGTTGGGTGTTGCGGGCGATGCGGGCGGAGAAGTCGGTCGGCAGCGCCAGCGCCTCGTCGAAGGCATTAGTGTGCAGCGACTGAGTGTGGCCCTGCGTCGCCGCCATCGCCTCGACGCAGGTTCGCACGACGTTGTTCATCACGTCCTGCGCCGTCAGCGACCAGCCGGAGGTCTGGCAATGGGTGCGCAGCGAGAGCGAGCGCGGATCCTGCGGCGCGAAGTTCTCCTTCATCAGCGCCGCCCAGATCAGCCGTGCCGCGCGCAGCTTGGCGATCTCCATGAAGGCGTTCATGCCAACGGCCCAGAAGAAGGACAGGCGC
>Ga0189290_100149_pt1 | contig 49124 bp, 47 predicted proteins | sample UW140minimetaG_FD_130318 | JGI IMG/M metagenome (GOLD analysis project Ga0189290, IMG submission 130318) | Marine microbial communities from the Costa Rica Dome - UW140 mini metaG | ecosystem: Environmental > Aquatic > Marine > Oceanic > Photic zone | place: Costa Rica: the Eastern Pacific...
CGATAGCGGCCCACGCCTCGTCGTTCAGCCAGAACAGTCGTGCCATCCGATCCTCCCTTGGCTCCTTTGCGCACGAGGGAATCTGATTTGCTCCGAAGCTTCAATAGGATGAATGGGTATCGAGCCTAGGGAGCGATGGACCGCAGACCGAAAAACGCCCGACCGCTTTCTGACGACCGCTAACGTTAACGGGATAATCGCATGCCTCAGAACAATTGTAGCGTCGGGATCAACTTACACGACTGAAGAATACGTAGAAAATATGAGAGGGCTCTCCGATTTCGATTTCGGGAAATATAGATCAAGCCAGTACAACCGTATGGGTCTAGATATATTCAACGCGCACTTCGCGAAGCCGAAATAAAATTCGGAAGTTGCTCTATAGAGCGACTTTGACGGGGATGTATACGATATACTACGGGTTTTCGTCACGAATGCAAGCAGTCCGATAATCCCTGGAGATACGATACGGTTGACGGTGAGCATTGGTGGGGTTCGGCAAAATTACTCCCACGAAAACTTCTCCCCGCCCTCCCCCACCTCCCGCATCATCTTTCCACCGCCGGCCCGCGAAACGGGCGCGAATGATCACCGGGATCGTTCGGGGGCCAAGGGAGCAATCCTGGCGGGCGGTGCCGGTTCGTGTCGCCTCCGGAGCGGCCGAACCGGGCCGGTGACGGCCGAGCCGGCCTTCCGTTCTGCGGGGAAGGCGGCACGTTGCCGGGCGGGAGGTCGTGCTCCTGCCGGCAGCTTCCCGGAACCCTTCGCCCCGGCATCAGCCGGCGGCGGCGGGGGAATGGTTCGGCGGCGGACGGGTGACGAGACCCCGCCCGCGTTTCCGGCACCCACCGCGCGGCACGCCGGAGGCGGACCGTAAGACCAAGACATCGGAGGGTTCACCTCCGGCGCGCCGTCGCCCGTCCCGCCCCATGGCGGCGACCCGGGCGGCCAGACGATCCCGCCGAAACGGCCACTGGCCGCCCGCGCGGGAGACGGGCCAGTCAGGCTCCGGCCCGGATCGGGCGCGGAAATGCGTCCGCGCGCCTTCATCTCGGCCGCTGCATCGGCTAGACACCGCGGCTTCCGATTCGCCGTCCCGCCCTGCCCCGACTGTTTTGCCTGCGCCCTGTCCCGTTCCGGGCGCGCGGCCGATTCCTTCCGCGAGTTTCACGCATGCCCCGCTTCCCCGGCCTCGATTTCGGCACCACCAATTCCACTCTGGCGCTTGCGGCCCCCGGCGGCGCGCCGGCGCTGGTGCCGGTCGAGGCGGACAGCCCGACCATCCCCTCGGCGCTGTTCTTCAGCCTCGAGGATGGCGGCACATATTTCGGCCGCGCCGCCATCTTCGAATATGTCGACGGCGCCGAGGGCCGCTTCATGCGGGCGCTGAAGTCGATCCTCGGTACCTCGCTGATGGCCGAGACCACCCCGATCGGCCGCCAGCGCATGAGCTTCGAGGCGCTGATCGGCCGCTTCCTGAAACATTTGCGCCAGAAGCTGGAGGCCGAGGCCGCCCGCAGCGAGGGCGGGCCGGACACTGTTGCCACCGACCGCGTCGTGCTCGGCCGGCCGGTGCATTTCATCGACGACGATGCGGCCGCCGACCAGACCGCCGAGGACCAGCTCGCCGCCGCCGCCCGCGCCGAGGGGTTCCGCCACATCGAGTTCCAGTTCGAGCCCGTCGCCGCCGCGCTTTACTATGAGAGCCAGATCGAGGCCGAGCAGCTCGCCCTGGTGGTCGACATTGGCGGCGGCACCTCGGACTTTTCGGTGGTGCGCCTGTCGCCCGAGCGCGCGAAGTCTGCCGCCGGCGACCGGCTGGACGACATCCTCGCCTCGACCGGCGTTCATGTCGGCGGCACCGATTTCGACCGGGTGCTGTCGCTCGCCCGCGTCATGCCGGGTCTCGGCATGGGCAGCCACACCGCCGACGGCAAGCGCCGCATGCCGGTCTGGTACTTCAACGACATGGCCACCTGGCACCGGGTCAACACGCTTTATACCGCCAAGATCCTGCGCGACATTCGCGGTCTCGCCCGCGAGGCCGCCGAGCCGGAGAAGCTCGCCCGCTTCGAGCATCTGCTCGTCCACCGCTCGGGCCATCGCCTCGCCGGCGCCGTCGAGACCGCCAAGATCGCGCTGAGCGAGACCGATGCGACCACGATCCGGCTGCAGGAGCTCGGCCTGCTTCTGGAGGCGCCCGCCACCCGCGCCGAGTTCGAGGCCGCCTCCGCCGAGCTCGTCGGCCGGATCGGCGGCGCCATCGACGATGCGCTGACGACGGCCGGGGTCGGGCCGCAGGCGATCGAGACGGTGATCCTGACCGGCGGCGGTGCCCAGGTGCCGGCCGTCCGCGCCGCCGCCACCGCCCGCTTTCCCACCGCCCGCATCGCCCAGTCCGACGCCTTCGGCTCGGTCGGCCTGGGCCTTGCCATCGACGCCGCCCGCCGCTTCGCCTGATCGGCCACCCGGGTTGCCCCGATCACGGCCGATGTTTGGGTAGCGAATTTTTCTCGGATTTAACCCTGTAGCATTGCCGGCGATTAACGATTTTCGGCGATGCTGCAACGAGATAGATGCGGTGAGAGCGATGAGCAGTTTGCTGGCCAGATGGGGCAAGACGTCCGGCTTCCAAGGGCGGGACAAGCGCAAGGCGCGGCGGGTCCGCACCCGGCTGCGGCCCCAGCGCGTCCTCAACATGCGCAAGCAGGTCATTGGCGACTGCGCGATGATCGACCGGTCGGATTCCGGCGCCAGACTGCAGTTCCTCGTCGATGTCGACCTGCCCCGGATCTTTCTTCTGCAGGACCTCGCCGAAGGCGCCCTGCATGAAGTCGAACTGATCTGGACCAAGCCCGGACAGGCCGGCGTGCGCTTTACCAACCATCCGGCGCCCTGAGCGCGACCTTTCCCCGATGCGATGACGTGACTCGCCTGCCGCCTGTGCTATCTGGCGGGCGCATGCAATCGGAGGGAACACCATGCTGACACTCGACAAGGCCCGCATCATCATCGCCGAAGCCATGAAGATGGGAGCCGCCAAGGGCTTCAAGCCACTGACTGTTGCCGTGCTCGACGCCGGCGGCGCATTGATCGCCCTGGAACGCGCCGACGGCTCCTCGCGCATGCGCCCGGACATCGCCATCGGCAAGGCCAACGGTGCGGTCGCGATGGGCATGGGCTCGCGCGCGATCTGGCAGCGGGCCGAGCAGCAGCCCTATTTCATCCAGTCGATGAACGCCCTGGCCAAGGGCGTGCTGGTGCCGGTGCCGGGCGGCGTCCTGATCCGCGGCGAAGGCAATGCCATCCTCGGCGCCGTCGGCATCACCGGCGACACCTCCGACAATGACGAGGCTGCCGCCACGGCCGGCATCGAGGCCGCCGGCTTCCAGGCCGACGGCGGCTGATCCTCCGTCCAGCGCACCCGATGCGGCGGCACCAGTTCCGCCGCATCGACGCCGTCCGCATATTTTTGCGTTCCGGCTGAAACAATTCTTCCTGCCTCACCGAAGCTTGTGTTGAGCCGGCAGCCTTTGATCGCGCACCAATGGTGCCGACACGGGCGGCGGCCCCAGATCAGCAAGGGAACGAGATCATGGCAGGACGAACCGGATTCGCATTGGCGGGCCTCGCCGCAGTTCTCGCGGCAGGCGCCAGCCTGATACCGAGCGGCGTCGCCGCCCAGAGCGCCGAGACCGCGATCTTCGCCGGCGGCTGCTTCTGGTGTGTCGAGAGCGACTTCGACCACGTCGCCGGCGTCCTCGACACGACCTCCGGCTACATCGGCGGGCAGAACCAGAACCCGACCTATCAGAACCACCCCGGTCACGTGGAAGCGGTGAAGATCACCTATGATCCCAAGCGCGTCAGCTACGATCAGCTGCTCGACGTGTTCTGGCATTCGGTCGATCCGACCGACGCCGGCGGCCAGTTCTGCGACCGCGGTCATGCCTATACGACGGCGATCTTCGCGACCGATCAGAGCCAGGTGCAGAAAGCCAAGGCCTCCAAGGCCGCCATCGCCAAGGATCTGCCGAAAGTCGTGACCCCCATCAACTCGGCCCCGACCTTCTGGCCGGCCGAAGGCTATCACCAGGATTACTACAAGAAGAACGCGCTGAAATATAAGTACTACCGCTTCAGCTGCGGTCGCAACGCCCGGGTCCGGGACGTCTGGGGCGACAAGGCCTATCAGGGCATCAAGGATGCCATGGGCTGATCGCCAGCCCTGCGCCAAGCCCCTGTCACCCGTCTAGAGGATGAGCCCCATGCGATCTCATATCGGCGCAATCGCCACCGTCACCGCCGCGCTGCTCGTTATGAGCCTGCCGGTCAAAGCAGCGGATGACTGGGTGACGAAGCAGAGTTCCAGATCGGTGGCGGACACGGTGTCCGCCCTGACCGCGGCGGTGGACAAGGCCGGTGCAAAGGTCATGGCGACCGTCGATCACCAGGCCAACGCCGCGACCATCGACACGGAGATCCCGGCAACGACACTGGTCATCTTCGGCAATCCGAAGCTCGGCACGCCGCTGATCGCCGAGAACCGCCGGGTCGCCATCGACCTGCCCCAGAAGGTGCTGATCTGGGAGGAGGACGGCGTCACCATGCTCGGCTATGTCGATCCGGCCGAGCTTGCCGAGCGCTACGGCTTCGCCCCTGACCATCCGTCGATCGAAGCGATGCAGGGCGCGCTGGGCAAGCTGACAGACGCGGCATCGGCGGACCAGTAGCGGTCCGCCGCGCCGGCGCTGCTCAGCGTTTCATCGGCTCGATCCAGATCTCGCCCGTCAGCACGTTTTCCGGCTGCGAGATCGCGTAGAGGACTGCACCGGCGACGTCATCGGCCTGCATCGCGTCGGGTTTGCGCTGGTCGAAGAAGGGCGTGTCGACCATGCCCGGCTCGATCAGCGTCACCTTCACCCCGTCGTCGCGCAGTTCCTCGCGCAGGTTCTGGCCGTAGCCGGTGATTGCCCATTTGGTTGCGCCGTAGATCGACCCGGCGAGCACCTTGCGGCCGGCGATCGACCCCGTGAGGACGTAATGCCCCTTTGCCGCGACAACGGCATCGTGGGTCGCTTTCACCGTGTACATGACGCCGAGCACATTGGTGGTCACCATCCGGTGCCAGTCCTCGACATCACCCTTGGCCGTGCCGGACGAATTCGATCCGACCCCGGCATTTGCGAACACCACGTCGATGCTGCCGAAGCGCTCGAGCACGGCCGCAGTCATCGCCTGCTGCGCGGCGTAATCGGTGACGTCGCAGGCGACCGCCATCGCATTGTCCTCGCCGAGTTCGGTAACGAGACCGTCGAGCTTGTCCTTCGAGCGGGCCGCGAGCCCGACCCGGTAGCCGGCCGCGACAGCACGCCGCGCCGTCGCGGCACCGATCCCTGTTGAGGCGCCCGTGATCAGCATGGTCTTCATTTCGATACTCCTTTGAATCCGTTCGGGTCGTTGCCGTAACGGCAAGACCTGCATCGTCGCGGCAGTTGGGCATCGAACCGATATTGGAAAGGGCAAGAGCCCGCCGAACGTCATCTTGAACGGACGAAATCGCTCTGTCGGTTGGTCGCAGATGGAACCGTTATCGGCAGGAGCGATTATCGAAGCGAACACATTTCGTCCCCCAACGCAGCGAGCGGCGGCGGGACCCGAGCGCAAGGAGCCATCATGGCCAAGACCACCAAGACGAAGATGCACAAGACGATGAACCCGATCTCGGAGAACATCCGCGGATCGATGGTCGAACTTCTGCAGACGCACCTCGCGACCGCCGTGGACATCACCTACCAGACCAAGCAGGCCCACTGGAACGTGAAGGGCATGAACTTCATCGCCGTCCACGAGCTGTTCGACGACCTGCACGAAGAGACCGAGGAATATGTCGACACCATCGCCGAGCGACTGACCGCGATCGGCGGCCAGGCCCACGGTACCGTGCAGGCGGCCTCCGAGAACTCGCTTCTCGATCCCTACCCGCTCGATCTCGTGAAATCCGAGGATCACCTCAAGCGGCTGACCGAGAGCTACGCCAAGTGGAGCGCAGCCATCGAGAAGGGGATCGAGGAAGCGTCGGAAGCCGGCGATCCGCTGACGGAAGACCTGCTCACGGCAATCGGACGTGGCCTCGACAAGGGCATCTACTTCATGGAGAGCCACTTCCAGGCGTAAGCGCCGTTCAAAGCGGGCGTTGAATCAAAAAGGGCGGTGTCTCGCGACACCGCCCTTTTTCGTTTCGATCGTTCGTGCGTTCGGCTTAGCCGATCGTCTGGCCGGTCTTTTTCCAGTCGGCGAGGAAGGCATCGAGACCCTTGTCGGTCAGCGGATGCTTCACAAGGCCCTTCAGGGTTGCCGGTGGGACGGTCGCCACGTCGGCGCCGAGCAACGCGGCCTCACGGACATGGTTCGACGTGCGGATTGAGGCAGCGAGAATCTCGGTCTCGAAGCCGTAATTGTCGTAGATCCGACGGATGTCGGCGATCAGCCCCATGCCGTCGATATTGATGTCGTCGAGCCGGCCGATGAAGGGCGAGATGTAGGTGGCGCCCGCCTTTGCGGCGAGCAGCGCCTGCACGGCCGAGAAGCACAGCGTGACGTTGGTCTGGAAGCCCTCGTCCGTCAGTTCCTTGCACGCCTTCAGGCCGGCAAGCGTCAGCGGCAGCTTGATGCAGACATTGTCCGCGATCGCGGCAAGGAGCTTGCCCTCGCGGATCATTTCGTCGGCCTCGACCGCGGTCACCTCAGCGGAAACCGGCCCGTCGCAGACTTCGCAGATCTCCGCGATGATGTCCTTCATCGGTCGATCGGCTTTCATGATCAGCGACGGATTCGTGGTCACTCCATCGATCAGTCCTGTTTCGGAGAGATCCCTGATTTCGGAGAGATCGGCAGTATCGACAAAGAATTTCATGGCGCCCTCATTCGGCCTCGGGTGAATCTTCGCCGGATGCATAACAGCCCGGCCCCGGTTCGCGCTACACGCGACCGATCTGTCTGCTTCATATATGTTGCCCTCGCCGATCGAGAACACGATGATCGACCTTGTGCTCCGCCGAAGCTGCCGCCAGATAGGGATCGTTCCCGTTCTGATGGTGAGCCCGTCGCCTTCCGGGCACCGTGTTGCTCCTTAGAATGAGACCGCTTGAGCGATTCGGCTGTCCGAACGCCCATCCTGTTAAATACGTCCGGATCCCGCCTCGTGAACCAGACCGGCCAGCTCTTCACGACAACAACTGTGCCGGTGCTCGTTCCTTTGCCGGGCAAGCGCGCCTATTCTTATGCGGTTCCGGACGGCATGAGCGTTCAACCGGGCGCGATCGTCCAGGTGCCGCTCGGCCCAAGACAGGTGGCCGGCGTCGTATGGGACGGTGCCAGCGACGACGTTGATCCCCGCAAGCTGCGCGCCATCACCCACGTCTTCGACTGCCCCCCTCTCGACAACACCATGCGCCGCTTCATCGACTGGGTAGCGGACTATACGCTCTCGCCTCCGGGACTCGTCGCGCGTATGGCTCTGCGCGCGCCGGCGGCGTTCGATCCGGAACCCTGGATTGACGGCATCGCCGTGACAGACAAGGCTCCGAGCCGCATGACGGATGCGCGCCAGAGGGTGATGGCGACGGCGGCGGAAGCGCCGACCTGGGCGCGCCTCGGCCTCGCGCATGCCGCAGGCGTGACCACTTCGGTCGTTGACGGCCTGATCAACCAGGGCGTCTTCGAGCGCGTCCGTCTGCCACCTGCGCCAGCTGTCGCCGAGCCGGACACGGCCTACGGCAGGGCTGAACTGAACGACGATCAACGAACCGCTGCCGACGCGCTTTCGGCGATGGTCGCCGCCGGCGGTTTCACGGCTACGCTGCTCGAAGGCGTCACGGGCTCGGGAAAGACCGAGGTGTATTTCGAGGCAGTGGCCGCGGCGCTGGAGAAGGGCCAGCAGGTTCTGATCCTCCTGCCCGAGATCGCCTTGACCCAGAGCTTTATCGACCGGTTCCATGCGCGATTCGGCGCACCGCCTGCGGAATGGCATTCGGACGTGCCACCACGCCAGCGCGAGAAGGTCTGGCGTCAGATCGCTGAGGGGCGCGTGCGCATCGTCGCCGGCGCCCGTTCAGCGTTGTTCCTGCCGTTTCAGGATCTCGGTCTTGTCATCGTCGACGAGGAGCACGACCCTGCCTACAAGCAGGAAGAGCGGACTTTCTACCACGCGCGGGACATGGCGGTGGTTCGAGCGTCGCTCGGTGCCTTCCCCGTCATTTTGGCATCCGCCACACCATCGGTGGAAACCAGGGTCAATGCCGCTTCAGGTCGCTATGGCCACGTCCGCCTGACCGGCCGGTTCGCCGAAGCGGCCATGCCGGACCTGTCCTTGATCGACATGCGCAGTGCGCCCCCTGCCCGGGGACGTTTTGTCTCGCCTGTGCTCGGTGCAGCGATTGCCGAGACGGTCGCGAAGGGTGAGCAGGCGCTGCTCTTCCTGAACCGAAGAGGCTATGCCCCGCTGACTCTCTGCCGCGTTTGCGGGCACCGTTTCCAGTGCCCGGACTGCTCGACCTGGCTGGTTGATCATCGTCTGCGGGGCCAACTCCAGTGTCACCATTGTGGCTTCGCCGTCCCGCGTCCCGAAGCATGCCCGGAATGTGGAACGCTGGATCATCTTGTGGCCTGCGGTCCGGGAGTGGAGCGCATCGCCGAGGAAATGTTGACTGACTTCCCCAAGGCCCGGACGATCCTCCTGTCCTCCGACCTGCCCGGAGGGGCACGGCGTCTGCACCGCGAGTTGGATGCCATCGCCGACGGCGAGGCAGATATTGTCATCGGCACCCAGTTGGTCGCCAAGGGACACCATTTTCCGATGATGACTCTCGTCGGTGCCATCGACGCGGATCTGGGGCTGGCGAACGGTGATCCTCGCGCGGCGGAACGCACCTTCCAGCTCCTGCATCAGGTAACCGGTCGTGCGGGGCGCAGCGGTGGCCGTGCCAGTCGTGGGATGATCCAGACCTGGCAGCCGGAGCACCCCGTGATGCAGGCAATCGCATCGGGCGATGCGCGACGCTTCTACGAACGTGAGATCGCAGAGCGCGAACGTGCGGCCCTGCCGCCTTTCGGGCGGCTCGCCAGCATCATCGTCTCAGCGAACAGTCGCCGGGAAGCCGAGGAGTACGGCCGCGAACTGCGGCGGGCAGCGCCTCAGGATGGAACGATCGATCTTCTCGGACCGGCCGAAGCGCCGCTGGCCGTCCTGCGCGGACGCCATCGCTTTCGCCTCCTCGTCCATGCACCGCGTAAAGCGCATATCCAGGCATTCCTGCGGGACCTCATCACCGCCGCACCGCGCCCGCGTGGCTCTGTGCAGATGCAGGTCGACGTGGACCCGCAAAGCTTTCTATAGGACAAGGAAAGGCAGACAGACTGGCGGCAGGCGAAAGGGAGGTCTTCATGCGTGTGTGGGATGGTTTCAGAGGGCGGATCACGGTCGCAGCATTGGCGCTCGCGACTGTCTTTGCGCTCTGCATGCCCGGACATGTTCAGGCCAATGATGCCGCCGTTCGTCTGGAAACGTCCCCCTTCGCACCGCCCAAGCCTGGCCAGACACCATCTCTCAACGCTGCTGAGACACCCCGTGTCCTGACCCTTGGCCTGATGCACTGGTTCCCCATCACCAGCCGCTGCACCTTCACCGATCCGAATCGTCACGGGGAGGATGAGGTTCAGGGCGCACCGGCCCCCTTCGTCTTCCTGACCATGGTCGACGGCAGCCAGACGGGACTCGAACGAGGTTATGTGATGGCCAATGGGCTCGTACGCGAGTTGGAGAAGGGCCGGACCGCGGCCACCAAGGATGGGGCTGTTGTCACGGTATGGCGGTCTGCTGGTGAACCGAGGATCAACGTCAATCTGGTCATCAGCGTCGTTCGCGACCGGGCCAACGAGACCCCAGAATTCGAAGGCAGCATGACCCTGTTCTGGGGGGACAAGAAGGAACAGGTCGAGATCGTGGGCGAGTGTCGAGACTGAGCTCGGATCAACCTCACAGGACCTCTGGATTTCACGTTGGAGCGCCCCAGCTTTCGGGCTCCCCGTTCGTGGCATGCCCGCTACGGATGGAGACTGTGTAGCTTAGACAAGAGGCGGATGCCGTGAGTATTGGACTGATCGCGCTGCTCGATGATGTGACGGCCCTCGCCAAGGTGGCAGCCGCCTCGCTCGACGACGTCGCGGCTCAGGCCGCCAAGGCCGGCACCAAGGCAGCCGGCGTGGTCATCGACGACGCTGCCGTCACGCCGCGCTACGTCACAGGTTTCGCCGCAGAGCGCGAACTGCCGATCGTCGGCAAGATCGCCGTCGGCTCGCTGAAGAACAAGCTGATCTTTCTGCTGCCGATCGCTCTGGCGCTCAGCTACTTTGCCCCCTGGGCGATCACCCCGCTGCTCATGCTAGGCGGCCTCTACCTGTCCTATGAGGGGGCGGAGAAGGTCTATGAGGCCCTGTTCCCGCACAAGGCCCACGCGCACGAGGAAGAGATCGGCAAGGCCGTGAACGCGAAGACGTTGGAGGACCGCAAGGTCACCAGTGCCATCAAGACCGACTTCATCCTGTCCGCCGAGATCATGGCAATCACCCTGTCCGGCCTCGAGGTCAGCGGCTTCTGGACCCAGGTTGCCGTTCTCGCACTCGTCGGCATCGGAATCACCGCCGTCGTCTATGGCAGCGTCGCGATCATCGTGAAGGCCGACGACGTCGGCGTCGCGCTGGCGGGCAACCAGTCGGAATCAATTTTCGGTAGCCTGCTGCGCGGCATCGGTCGTGGCCTTGTGGTCGGCATGCCGTTCTTTCTCAAGGCCCTGACGGTCGTCGGCACCGCTGCGATGATCTGGGTCGGCGGCGGCATCATCGTGCACGGGCTCGAAGGCTATGGCGCGCCCTGGATCGGCCACACGATCGAACATCTGGCGGAAGTCGCCGCTCACGCGGTTCCGGTCCTCACCAGTGCCGTGCACTGGATCGTCTCCGCCACCGGAGCCGGCATTGTCGGACTGGTGACCGGCGGGGCGCTGATTCCCGTGATCGGCTACGTCGTCGCACCGGCATGGAAACGGCTGAACTGCCTCTTCGCCTGAGATCGCCCAACCCGCCTCATCCGGGTCCTCTGCACCGGCTCCTTGCTGCCCTTTCACCCTGGCGGGCGGGTCTCTATAAGCCCGCCGGCCAGCCGATCCCGCCAATGGAGCCCCGATGGACTTCGCACTGCCGCAGACCAATGCCGACATGCTTCCCTTCGGGGCAGCCTGCATCACCATCCTCATGGGCCTCGTCGCACTCTTTGCGCCACGAATCACGCTGCGACTTCTCCGGCTGGAGACCCGTCAGACCCATCCGGAAGCACTGGCAGAATCACGCGCGACGATTGCCGGCTTCTGGCTGGGCGTTGGGATCGTTACGGTCGCGTTCTACAACCAGCCCTTCGTCCAGATGGCACTGGGCGCCGGCTGGCTGTTCACCGGCTTCGGCCGCTTTGTATCGATCCTGTCCGACCGCGGCGCTACCCTGTTCAACTGGGTGTTCCTGCTTGTCGCACTGGCACTCGCCGGGGCAGCGCTGGCGCCGGTTTTCGGCTTCATCCCCAACTGACGCCGGAATGCGCGAATTTGCGGCGCAAACCGCACCAAAGCCAAGTTGTCGCCGGGAAAACCCTATGCTAGAGGGTCCCCTGTCTTCGGAAGGGCAATGTGACTTGCTCGCACGCCTTCCGGTATTCAATTAACGGTTTCAAGATTTTGGGGCGATCTCGCTTCGGGGCGCAACGAACAGCTTGAACGGAACGCGAAAGAGAAACGGTCGTCCGTGGCACAATCATCCTCTCCCGTTTCGGGGGTCGCAGACCGCTACGCCCAGTCCCTCTTCGAACTCGCACGTGACAACGGCGCGGTCGAAACCGTCGAGTCCGAGCTCGTCGCTTTTCAGGGACTGATCGACGAAAGCGCCGACTTCCGGCGGCTGGTTGAGAGTCCGGCCTTCACGTCGGGCGAGCAGCTGAGGGCGATCGATGCCGTCATGGCGTCGGTCAAGCCGAGCGAGCTCACCGGCAATTTCTTGCGCGTCGTGGCGGCCAACCGTCGTCTGTTCGCTTTTCCGGGCATGGTCCGCGGCTTCCGCAGGATGGCGGCCGATCACCGCGGCGAAATCGCCGCGGAGGTGACCAGTGCCCACCCCCTCACCGACGAGCAGCGCAGTCAGCTCGCCGAGGCTGTCGGCTCCTACGCCGGCAAGACCGTGACTATGCGCGAAAGCGTCGACCCGGCAATCCTCGGCGGACTCATCGTCCGGATCGGGTCGCGCCAGGTCGACACCTCGCTTCGCACCAAACTCAATTCGCTTAAGCTTGCACTGAAAGAGGTCGGCTGATGGACATCCGCGCCGCGGAAATTTCCGCAATCCTCAAGGACCAGATCAAGAACTTCGGTTCCGAGGCGGAAGTCTCGGAAGTCGGACAGGTTCTCTCGGTTGGTGATGGTATCGCCCGCGTCTACGGGCTCGACAATTGCCAGGCTGGCGAGATGGTCGAGTTCCCGGGTGGCATTCAGGGTATGGCCCTGAACCTTGAAGCCGACAATGTCGGCGTCGTCATCTTCGGCTCGGACCGGGCCATCAAGGAAGGCGACACCGTCAAGCGCACCGGCAACATCGTGGAAGTGCCGGTCGGCAAGGGCCTTCTGGGCCGCGTGGTCGATGGTCTCGGCAACCCGATCGACGGCAAGGGCCCGATCGAGTCCACCGAGCGCCGCCGCGTCGACGTCAAGGCGCCGGGCATCATCCCGCGCAAATCCGTGCACGAGCCGATGTCGACGGGCCTGAAGTCCATCGACGCTCTGATCCCGATCGGCCGCGGCCAGCGCGAACTCGTCATCGGTGACCGTCAGACCGGCAAGACCGCCATCATTCTGGACACCTTCCTGAACCAGAAGCCGGCGCATGACGAAGACCGCGAGGCCGACAAGCTCTACTGCATCTACGTCGCCGTCGGTCAGAAGCGCTCGACCGTCGCGCAGTTCGTCCGCACGCTCGAAGAGCGCGGTGCGATGGAGTATTCGGTGGTCATCGCCGCCACCGCATCCGACCCGGCACCGATGCAGTACATCGCGCCGTTCACCGGCTGCGCCATCGGCGAGTTCTTTCGCGATAACGCGATGCACGCGGTGATCGCCTATGACGATCTGTCCAAGCAGGCCGTTTCCTATCGCCAGATGTCGCTGCTGCTGCGCCGTCCGCCGGGCCGCGAAGCCTATCCGGGCGACGTTTTCTACCTGCATTCGCGCCTTCTGGAGCGTGCCGCCAAGCTCAATGATGAGCTGGGCGCCGGTTCCCTCACCGCGCTGCCGGTCATTGAGACCCAGGCTGGCGACGTGTCGGCCTACATTCCGACCAACGTGATCTCGATCACCGACGGCCAGATCTTCCTCGAGACCACGCTGTTCTTCCAGGGCGTGCGCCCGGCAGTGAACGTCGGCCTTTCGGTGTCGCGCGTTGGTTCGTCGGCGCAGATCAAGGCGATGAAGCAGGTTGCCGGTTCGATCAAGGGCGAGCTCGCGCAGTACCGCGAGATGGCGGCCTTCGCGCAGTTCGGCTCCGATCTCGATGCCGCAACCCAGCGTCTTCTCAACCGTGGTGCGCGCCTGACCGAACTGCTCAAGCAGCCGCAGTTCTCGCCGCTGAAGACCGAAGAGCAGGTCGCCGTGATCTTCGCCGGTACCCAGGGCTATCTCGACAAGCTTCGGGTCGACCAGGTCGGCGAGTTCGAGCAGGGTCTGCTCAACTCGCTGCGCAGCGAGCACAAGGCCGTTCTCGACCAGATCGCCACCGAAAAGGCGCTCTCGGACGACCTCCGCGCCAAGCTGAAGTCGGCGATCGACAGCTTCGCCAAGAACTTCGCCTGAGCCAGGAAACCTGCCTGAGCTTCGCCCATTGGGGCGAAGCCAAGCCAGCGGGAGATAGCGCCAAGCCATGGCATCCCTGAAGGATCTGCGGAACCGCATCGCGTCGGTGAAGTCCACGCAGAAGATCACCAAGGCCATGCAGATGGTCGCGGCGGCCAAGCTGCGCCGTGCGGAAGAGGCGGCGCAGGCAGCGCGTCCCTATTCTGATCGTATGGCTACGGTTCTCGCCAATATCGCCGGCGCCGTAGAAGGCGACGGACCGCCGCTGATGGTCGGAAACGGTAAGGACGATGTGCACCTGCTCGTCGTCTGCACCGCCGACCGTGGCCTGTGCGGCGGTTTCAACTCCTCGATCGTTAAGCTGGCTCGTGCCCATCAGCGCGAGCTGGAGGCGGCCGGCAAAACTGTGAAATTCATGGTTGTCGGCAAGAAGGGCTGGGACCAGATGCGCCGTGACCTGTCGTCCAAGGTCATCGAACGCACCGATCTCCGGGAAGCGAAGCGTGTCGGTTTCGAGCATGCGGAAGCGATCGGTCAGACGATCATCGACCTCTTCGAGAAGGGCGAGTTTGATGTCTGTTCCGTGTTCTACTCCGCATTCCAGAACGTCGTCACGCAGATCCCGACTCGTCAGCAGGTGATCCCTGCATCGGTCGACACGAGCGCGGCCGATTCGACATCGACGATCTATGAGTACGAGCCGGAGCCCGGCGAGATCCTCGAAGATCTGATCCCGCGGAATATCAAGGTTCAGATCCTGCACGCCTTGCTCGAGAACGCTGCCTCCGAACAGGGCGCGCGTATGTCGGCGATGGACAATGCCACGCGCAACGCCGGTGACATGATTGATCGGCTGTCGGTCTCCTACAATCGGCAGCGTCAGGCGCAGATCACGACGGAACTGGTCGAAATCATTTCGGGCGCCGAGGCGCTCTAGGTATCTGAGAGGAGGCCACCGATGGCTGACAACGCAAATTCAACCGGCTCGACGGGCCGCGTCGCCCAGGTCATCGGCGCCGTGGTCGACGTCGAGTTCGACGGCGGCCTGCCGGCGATCCTGAACGCACTCGAGTGCGACAATCATGGCAACCGTCTGGTGCTCGAGGTCGCTCAGCACCTTGGCGAGAACACCGTCCGCACGATCGCGATGGATCTGACCGAGGGTCTGGTCCGCGGCCAGCCGGTCACCGATACCGGTGGCCCGATCGAGGTCCCGGTCGGTGACGGCACGCTCGGCCGCATCATGAACGTCATCGGTGAGCCGATCGACGAGGTCGGTCCGATCCAGTACGAAACCAAGCGTGGCATCCACCAGGAAGCCCCGGCCTATATCGAGCAGTCTCCCGAGAGTCAGATCCTTGTCACCGGCATCAAGGTCATCGACCTGCTCGCGCCTTACGCCCGCGGCGGCAAGATCGGTCTGTTCGGCGGCGCCGGCGTCGGCAAGACCGTTCTGATCCAGGAACTGATCAATAACGTCGCCAAGGCGCACGGCGGTTACTCCGTCTTCGCCGGCGTTGGTGAGCGCACCCGCGAGGGTAACGATCTCTACCACGAGATGATCGAATCCGGCGTGAACAAGGACCCGCACGAGAACAATGGATCGGCCGAGGGTTCAAAGGCTGCGCTGGTTTATGGTCAGATGAACGAGCCTCCCGGTGCACGCGCTCGCGTTGCGCTGACCGGCCTGACCATCGCAGAGCATTTCCGCGACCAGGGTCAGGACGTGCTGTTCTTCGTCGACAACATCTTCCGCTTCACCCAGGCGGGTTCCGAGGTGTCGGCGCTTCTCGGTCGTATTCCGTCCGCCGTGGGCTATCAGCCGACGCTGGCGACCGACATGGGGCAGATGCAGGAGCGCATCACGACCACCAACAAGGGTTCGATCACCTCGGTGCAGGCCATCTACGTGCCTGCCGACGATCTGACCGATCCGGCTCCGGCGACGTCGTTTGCCCATCTCGATGCCACGACGGTTCTCAACCGTGCCATCTCGGAAAAGGGTATCTACCCGGCCGTGGATCCGCTGGACTCCAACTCGCGCATGCTGTCGCCGATGATCATCGGCGAAGAGCATTACGATGTGGCCCGGCGCGTCCAGGAAATCCTGCAGAAGTACAAGTCGCTGCAGGACATCATCGCCATTCTTGGCATGGACGAACTGTCGGAGGAGGACAAGCTGACGGTGGCACGCGCCCGCAAGATCGAGCGCTTCCTGTCGCAGCCGTTCTTCGTCGCCGAGGTCTTCACTGGAGCGCCCGGCCAGCTGGTCCCGCTCGAAGACACGATCAAGTCGTTCAAGGGTCTTGTTGCCGGCGAATATGACCATCTGCCGGAGGCCGCCTTCTACATGGTCGGCTCTATTGAGATGGCCGTCGAGAAGGCACAGCGCCTGGCTGCGGAAGCGGCGTAAGCGCCAACGAACGATGTGTGGAAGGCGGCAAACGTTCGCCTTCCCATTCCATGAAGCGCTCTTCCGCCGAATAGGGAGAAGAGCCAGACAGGCAAGCGACAGATGGCTGACAGCTTCCAGTTCGAACTCGTCTCTCCCGAGCGCCTGCTCCTGTCGGAAGCAGTGACCGGCGTCAACGTGCCGGGGGCAGAAGGCTACTTCACCGTCATGGCCCATCATGCGCCGGTAATGACAACTCTGAAGCCCGGTGTGGTGGTCGCCACACGCGAGGACGGTACGGAACAACGGATTTTCGTTCTCGGCGGCTTTGCCGACGTCAATCAGACCGGCTTCACGCTCCTTGCAGAACGCGCGACGCCAGTCGAGGAACTCGACGGGGCGGTGCTCGATAACGAGATCCGCAACGCCGAGGAAGACGTCGCCGACGCAAGCACGCCGGAAGCGAAGGCAAAAGCACAGCACGCTCTGGAACAGCTGAAACAGACGCGCAGCGCCATCGCCGCCTGATCGGCACGAGGCACGACGAGACAACCTGAAAGGCCGGCATCACGCCGGCCTTTTTCTTTGGCAGAACACAATGACCGCTGCTCAGCGCAGACGGCTCATGCAGTCAGATGGCGGAACGTGTCGAAAACCCTGCCATAAACTTCGCGTTTGAAAGGCACGATCAGTTCGAGAACTTCGTTCGCCGGCTTCCACGCCCAGTCGTCGAATTCCGCTCCGTGTCCTCCTGGCGGCGGATTGATGGCAATCTCACTTTCCTCGCCCTCGAACCGGAATGCGAACCAGCGCTGCGTCTGACCGCGGAACCGGCCCTTGAACGCAATGCCGACCAGTTCCGGTGGAAGATCGTAGTCGATCCACTCAGGAGCCTCCTCCAGTAGGGAGACCGACTGCATGCCGGTCTCTTCATAAAGCTCGCGCTTGGCTGCAGGCAGCGGTTCCTCTCCACCGTCGATGCCGCCCTGAGGCATCTGCCAGAGCTGAGTTGCCCCGGACATCTCACCCTGATCCTCGATCAGACGTCGTCCGACCCAGACCAGGCCATGCTTGTTGAGCACCATAATGCCGACGCAGGGCCGGTACGGCAGGTTCTCGAACTCGATCGGCTTCATATTTCACCCGTTCCCCGTTGCCGTCAGCGGTACTCCCCTCCGGCAGTTATCGTGCGTTCATGCAAAGCAACAAGAGCCTGGAGGGTTCCGAGCTGAGAGCCTGGCAGGCGATCGGTGTTCCGAGCCGCTGCGAGTGTCAGCGGCGCTCCGGGTCATGGGCGATCGCCGAGATCGGTACGATCTCGATGCCGCGGCCCCTCGCCTCGCCGATCCACCGACCAATGGTCTCGACACTCATGTCGAAGGCTGATGCGACGCCGACGGCCGTTCCCTCGGCGCGTGCGATCCGTTCCAGCGTATCCAGTTGGCTCCGGATATCCGCGGGGTTCTGGGCGCGGTCGATGACCAGGTCGGACACCGCCGAGGGAACATTCTGCAATTGTGCAGTATCGCTGGCCACGGAACGCAGCGACGATGCGTCGTCGAGATACATCAGACCGCGGCGACCGAGTTCCGAAAGCAGTTGCTCCATCGCCGTCGGGTCGCTGGTGAAGCGCCCGCCCATGTAGTTCATCACCCCGACATAATTGGTGATCGCTGCAAAGGAGGCGTGTAGCGCGTCGAGATCGCCGGCCGTAGCGTTCTCGACCGTCAACGTGTTTTCACCAGGGTCGACCTGAGGATAGCCGAGGGGCTCCAACGGGATCTGGAGAATAAGTTCATGCCCCCCTCGGCGGGCTTCCTGCATCCAGCGATCGAGGCTGTTGCCAGCCGGCGAGAACCCGAAGGTAACGTCAGCAGGCAGCGTTCTGATCGCGTTCATCGTTCCGCTCTGGCTGATGCCGAGCCCGCCGACGACGATGGCGATCCGTGCCCCTGGCTTGCCGCTCCAGGCACCCGCATACACGTCGAATGGCCGCCGGCCGTCGGCGCCGCGCACCGGCAGCGGTCCGTAAGGGCCAGGCTCGATCAGTTCGTTGTCCGGAATGTGCGCCGTACCCGAGGCCTGTCGAAACGACTGGGGATCCTCCACGCGGAAACCGACGTTCCCCCGGGGGGGTGGAGCCATATTCGAGCCGGAGATGACGACCGGTACCGGTTCGCGCGTCACCGGCGCGGTAACAATCGAGGTTGGGGCGGACGCCTCGGTAGCCGACGGCAGCGACGGCGCAGCAAAACGGTCGACCATCCGGCGCTCGGGCTGTCCCACGAGCGCTGTTGCGAATGAGCCGGCGAGGATGGTTGCGGCTAGGCAAACGAAGCCCACGGTCCCAACAGACGGACGCCACCGCCGTGCGACGCCGTCTTCGAGGTCGAGACCCAGTGGCTTGTAGAGAGGACCGCGCATACCCCTTATGTAGAGAGCCAAGCTGGATTGGGGCTCGCGAGGTCGCAAACGACGGTTCAGCGAACCGACATGCAAAGGCCCGACCGCCCAATGGACGGCCGGGCCTTTGCAGCTTCAGCGCAACCGGCTGGGCGCAGTCAGTTTGCGGCGTTCGCTTCCTGCTTGGGCGGGAACATCGCGTTCGACTTCACACCATTCAACAGGTCCAGAGCATACTGCAGCTGCAAATCGTCCTCTTCCTCCGGCGGCACGTAGTCGAGCGACCCGGAGCCCTCGTCGGTTTCCTCGTTGCCGGTGATGTGCCCACGCAGAGAGGATTCGCCCCGCGTCAGGTCGTCCTCGGCATCAAGGCCCATCTGCTCGCGGATTTCCGGCGGCAGCGGCTGCTCAACGGTGATGTCCGGATCGATGCCGCGACCCTGGATCGAGCGGCCGGACGGCGTGTAGTAGAGCGCCGTCGTCAGCCGCAACGCACCGTTGGCGCCAAGCGGGATGATTGTCTGTACGGAGCCCTTGCCGAAGGAACGCGAGCCGACGATCGTTGCGCGGCGCTGGTCCTGCAAGGCACCAGCAACGATCTCCGAGGCCGACGCCGAACCGCCATTGACCAGAACGACGAGCGGCTTGCCGTTGATCTCGTCACCCGAGCGCGCGTTGTAGCGCCGGGTTTCGTCGGCGTTGCGACCGCGAGTCGACACGATCTCGCCCTTGCCGAGGAACGCGTCGGACACCGAGACGGCCTCGTCCAGAAGACCACCCGGATTGCGCCGCATGTCGAGGATGTAGCCCTTCACCTTGTCGGCGCCGACCTTCTCCTCGATGTCGGCGATGGACTCTTCCAGACCGACCGTCGTCTGTTCGTTGAACTTCATCAGCTTGATGTAGCCGATGTCGCCCTTCACCGAGTGGCGCACCGACGGCACCTTGATCTCGTCGCGCGTCACGGTCAGGCGCACCGGCTTGTTGGCCCCTTCCCGGATGATGACCAGATCGACGCTGGTGCCGATGTCACCCTTCATCCGGTCGACCGCTTCGCCCAGCGTCAGTCCGCGAACCTGCTCGCCGTCGATCTCGGCGATGAGGTCGCCGGCCAGGATGCCGGCCTTGTCGGCAGGCGTACCGTCGAAGGGAGAAACGACCTTCACCAGCTCGTCTTCCATGGTGACTTCGATACCCAAGCCACCGAACTGGCCGCGGGTTTCGGTCCGCATGTCGGCGGCCTGCTCGGCATTCATGTAGCTCGAATGCGGATCGAGCGACGTCAGCATGCCGTTGATCGCCGTCTCGACGAGCTTCTGGTCGTCCGGTTCATCGACATACTGGGCGCGAACCCGTTCGAACACGTCGCCGAAGATCGCGAGCTGCCGATAGGTGTCGGAACCTGCAGCATTCGCGGCACCGGCGTTCTGACCGACCACGGTCATTGCCGTTGCCCCCATCAGCGCCCCGGCAAAGAGTATCGAGAGCTTACGAATCATTCCTCGTCCTTCCAGAGGGTTGGTCGATCCACCAAGGTGACGGATCCACCGGCTTTCCGTCCTTTCGGAACTCGACGTAGAGCGCGGGCTCCGAGACGCCGAATTCGGCAACTGCAATACTCGCCAGGCGCTTGGCCCCCATCGTCGCGACGGGTTCCCCGGCCGACACGAACGAGCCCGGTTCCACATCAATCCGGGCCATTCCGGCCAAGACCACATGATAGCCGTCGCCTGCATCAAGGATCAATAGTTGCCCATAGGAACGGAAGGGTCCGGCGTAGAGCACATTCGCGTCTGCGGGGGCGGTGACGACGTCCTGCGCGCGGGCAGCGAATGATGCTCCGGTGGTTTCGCGGCCGATGTCGTCCTTCTCCCCGAATCCGATGAGCTGCTTTCCAGCTACCGGCCTCGACAATCGTTTTTTCATTGTCGAAAATGCGGCGGATGGCGCAAGTCGCGGCGCCTGACGGCGAAGTGACGCAATATCGTAGCGGCTTGCCGACGACGGCCGGGCGACCTTGTCCGCGGCCGTATCCAGCGCGGCGACCTCGACCGCCTCTTCAGGGCCCGGGTTCGAGGCGTCTGCGGCTGCAGTCTCTGTCTCGGCGCCGGACGATCTCTCGTCGGATGCGACTGCAGGGCTATCCTGCGGCGCTTCGTCGCCAGGAAGCGGCACATCCACCCGTGCGGTGGCCGATGTCTCGTTATCGCCATCCGTCCCGATGCGAGCCGTTCGCCGCGTCTCGATGACGTCCTGTTCGCGCTCCAGCCGTTCGGCCTCCAGCCGGGTCGCCTGGCTGCGTGCTTCGGCTTCGGCTTCGGCTTCGGCTTCGATACGTGCCAGTTCCTGCGCTTTTTCCTCCGCAACGCGACGTTCCGCCTCTGCGGCTTCGGTCGCCCTCGCCTGTTCGACATCGGCCTGCAGCGAAGCGATCAGGTCCTTGAGATCGGTTGCTTTCGCCGCCAGATCGGCGGCACGCGCTGCTTCGGCTGCGCGACGATCGCGATTGGCCGCTTCCAGCCGCTGCTTCTCGGCGATCAGCCGTTCCAACCGCTGTTCTTCCTTCCGATGGCGCGTGAGCTGTTCGGCAAAGCGCTGCTTCTCGGCCGATATCTCCGCCCTCACGGATGCCAGCCGTTCCAAGTCTGCCACGAGCGCAGTGGTTTGCTCGTGGATCGCGGGGACGACGGCGCCCAGCAGAATGGCGCTGCGGACCGAGCCGAGCGCATCGTTCGGCTTCACCAGCAACGCGGGGGGTGGCTTGCGTCCCATTCTTTCTAGAGCCGCCAGAACCTGTGCCAGGAGACCGCGGCGCTCGCGCAGCGACGCCTTGATCGTTCCCTCCTCGGCCGCCAGCCTGTCAACGCGCTCTTCCGTCGCCGCGATCTCCCGGCTGATCCCCTTCTGGGCCTCGGCGGCCGAGATCATGGCGGCGCGAACACGCCCCTGATCCTCGGACAACGAGGCGATCTCCGCGTCCAGCGACCTTATGGTCTCTTCCGACAGTTCGATGCTTTGCGACAGGGCGACGAGATCCGCGGCGGTCTGGCGTCGCTGGCGTTCCAGAACGTCGGAACTCGCCGGTTCCACCGATCCCACCGCCATTGGATCCAGGCCCGAACGATCCGGCGAGACTGCACCATCTTCCGACAGAGCCAAGGAGGGCAGCGAATGCAGCGCAGTCATGGCGCACAGCAGGGCAGCGGTGATGTGCCACCGCCGGTATCTGCGTCCGTCGCCGCCTGTCCGCCCGTTGATCAAGACCGCCCTTCCCCGTGCAAATCGCAGGGATGTCATAGCTGATTTGGACGATAGAATCAGGCCGTTAACAAGCAATCAACCATCGCCTGACAAGCAGGGGGTGAACGCAACGGTCCGGACATATCCACATTCGTAGTCCGCACATCTCGCGTGGCCCGCCCATCTTGGCAGTTCGCACGGCCGTCCATGGGAACGCATCTCGCGCGCCCTCTCTTGGCCCGAAGATCAGCTTCGATGGTAGGGATGGCCTGCCAGGATGGTCGCTGCACGGTAGAGCTGCTCGGCGATGAGAATCCGCGCGATCTGATGGGGATAGGTCAGGCGGCCGAGCGACAGTGGCAGATCGGCCGATGATCGGAGCGTTTCGTCATGGCCGTCGGGACCGCCGATGAGGACTGCAGCATCGCGCCGTCCCGCATCACGAAAATCAGCCAATGCCGCTGCGAACTCTTCCGACGAGAGCGTCCGCCCCCTTTCGTCGAGAACGATCCGCACACTCGTCTCCGCCAAGGGCGCGGTCAGCCGCGCCGCCTCGTCGCGCTTGCGTTCGGATGTCGTGGACAGACGCGATTCGGGGAATTCGGAAAGGCCGGCATAGTCCAGCCCCAGCGCTCCGCCCGTTTTCTTGAGACGATCGAGATAGCGATCCGCAAGCTCACGCTCGGGACCGGCTTTCATCCGCCCGATGGCTGCAATGGTCAGCCGCATCGTCCGAGCTCCTTCTCGGCCGAAGCCTGCTCATCGTTACGTTCTGGCCTCGGGCAGCCTCGCCGCCGCGGTCCAGAAACTGCGGCGTCCCCTTCGGAGGGACGCGCAGGGCTCTAGTGTACCGTCGAATCTCCGGCGTCGCCGACCGTCCACATCTTCTCGATATTGTAGAAGCTGCGGACTTCGGGACGGAAGATATGGACGATGATGTCGCCCGTATCGATCAGTACCCAATCGCCATTCTGCAGGCCTTCCACCTTCATTTCAGACCCAAAGCCTTGCTGCTTGAGGTCGCGAAGGAGGTTGCCGGCGACGGCGCTGACATGACGGTTCGACCGACCGGAGACGATCACCATGTGATCGGCCAGCGCGGACTTGCCCTGCATGTCGATGGAGACGATGTCTTCGCCCTTCGAATCTTCCAGACTCGAGGTGACGAGTTCGATTGCGGACCGGCCAACCGTAGCATCGGTGGCGGGCGCGTCAGAAGGAGAGGTCTCGAAGACGTCCTTCGTTTCAGCCGCAGGTCTCAGTGTCAATTTCCCTTTCCACGGGCGCGGACCAGAGTCCCGATTGGCCCTGATCAGGTCTCATGTAGGCAGCCATCCGTGTCCGTTTCAAGACATCTGACGCAATCAGCACAACTCTCGTTGCGGCAACAGCACAACGCGACAAGGATGTCAGGCCGTTCTCTGTCCCGGGTAGCAACACGCCCGATCATTCCGTTGTGTTTGTGCGGAGCGACTGCGCGCCCGCTCACGCATCACTTGCACCACCAGCCGGCACACCTCAGAACGAGCGACAGCGGAGCTAGGATACGCCTCCGTCCGGTTGGCAGTGACCCGGACCACGCCGACCTCGCCATCCTTCCCACGACAACCGGTGCTGCCCGGGGGCGATTGGGCAATCCGCACGACGCCGATTGAGATTTCGCCAAAGACCCCTGCGCACCAATGCAGCGGGCGTGCAATTTGCACCGAAAGCGACTATCTGGCGGCATACAATTGCAGGAGCGCGTCACCGGCGACGTTCCGCGGGCAGAACCGAACCGCGGTCCCGGCGTGCCGGACGCGACTGACCGCCAACCGGCGTTCGGCCCCGCCGCCGCATGGCGCGGCAACAACATTTGGATCTGGAGAAGTTTCTCGTGAGCGCGACCGCCGATACCCTGCCGACCCGTGCCAATGCTTCGGCCACGCGATCCGATCATACGACCCGGCGCACCTTCGCCATCATCTCGCATCCCGACGCCGGCAAGACGACGCTGACCGAGAAGCTGCTTCTGGCCGGAGGCGCCATCGAGATGGCCGGTGCCGTCCGCTCGAAAGGCAATGGCAGGCGCGCCAAGTCCGACTGGATGGACATCGAGAAGAACCGCGGCATCTCGGTCACCTCGTCGGTGATGACCTTCGAGAAGCACGGCATCACCTTCAACCTGCTCGACACCCCCGGCCACAGCGACTTTTCCGAGGACACCTACCGGACGCTGACTGCCGTCGACAGCGCGATCATGGTGATCGACGCGGCCAAGGGCATCGAGGCGCAGACGCGCAAGCTGTTCGAGATCTGTCGCCTGCGTGACATTCCGATCGTGACCTTCATCAACAAGATCGACCGCGAAGGCCTCGATCCGTTCGAACTGCTCGACGAGATCGAGGAGCAGCTCGCCCTTACCGTGGCGCCGGTGGTCTGGCCGGTCGGCCAGGGCGGATTGTTCAAGGGCTGCTACGATCTCGCCGCCAACGACTTTCTCGTCGCCGGCAGCGACAAGACGGTGCATTTCGAGGGCGGACTGGACGACCCCGGTCTCACCGAGGTGATGCACCCCGACACCTATGCCGGCTTCCGCGATGCGGCGGAACTCGCGGCCGAGGGCTACGCCGATTTCGACCCCGTCGCCTATCGCCAGGGTCATCTGACCCCGGTGGTTTTCGGCAGCGCGCTGCAGAACTTCGCCGTCGACCGCCTGATGGACCTGATCGCTGCGCATGCCCCGGCACCGCGGCCGCAGCCCTCCGACAAGGGGCCCATCGCCCCGGAGGGGGACAAGGTGTCCGGCTTCGTCTTCAAGGTGCAGGCGAACATGGACCCCAAACACCGCGACCGCGTCGCCTTCGTGCGGTTCTGTTCGGGCCACTTCAAGCGCGGCATGAAGCTCGACCATGTCCGCTCGGCCAAGCAACTGGCCGTGTCCAACCCGATCTACTTCTTCGCCCAGGAACGCGCGCTGACGGAGGAGGCTTTCGCCGGTGACGTCATCGGCATTCCCAACCACGGAACGCTCCGGGTGGGCGACACGCTGACCGAAGGCGAGAACTTCCGGTTCACCGGACTTCCCGCCTTCGCACCGGAAGTGCTCCGACGCGTCCGGCTGGAAGATTCGATGAAGCTGAAACAGCTTCGCCGGGGTCTTGAGGATCTGGCCGAAGAAGGTCTCGTACAGGTCTTCCGCTCGTCGATCGGTTCCGACTGGATCGTCGGCGTCGTCGGGCCCCTGCAGCTCGACGTGCTCGCCTCCCGCATCGCCGGGGAATACAAGGCAGATGTCAGCTTCGAGCCGGTGCCGTTCAACGTGGCGCGCTGGATCCGCTGCGAGAACGAGGCGACCCTGCAGGCCTTCGTCAAGGACAACGTCACCCATGTCGCGCGCGATCGCGATGAGCGACCGGTCTATCTGTGCCGCGACGAATGGGACCTCCGCTACATCCAGGACCGTAACAAGGACATCGTCTTCGATTCCACCCGCGAGATCGTCGGACAGTAGTAGCCAGCGACGGGCTCGCCTCTATCGCGCGAGATGCCTGCCTCGGCAGGCCTCACCCCATGAACTGGCCGCCATTCACCTCGATCACCTGTCCGGTCACATATCCGGACAGGACGGGGCTGGCGAGAAACAGATAGGCCGGCGCGCAGTCCTCGGCGGTCCCGAGCCGCTTCAGCGGTATCGACGCCGCCGTCGCATCGAGCTTCTCCTGGGTCGAGTAACGGCGGTGGAAGTCGGTCATGATGGTGCCCGGCGACACCGCGTTGACGCGAATGTGGTCGGGCGCGAGTTCGCGGGCGAGTGCACGCGTCCAGGTTGAGATGAACGCCTTCGACGCTGAATAGAGCGAGGAACCGGCGCTGCCGCCGATCGTGGCGGAGATCGACGAGGTGTTGACGATCGATGCCTCCTTGGCCGCCTTCAGCGCGGGCAGCAGCGCAGTCGTCAGCGTGACGACCGATCGGACGTTCAGATCGACGACCTGATCGTACTGGGCCTGCGTGACCTCATCGGCAGCGACCCGGCCGCCCATCGTGCCCGCATTGTTGACGAGAACATCGATGCGATCACCGACCTCCGCGAGGATGGCGCGCGCCAGCGTCTCGCCACCGTCCGGCTGCGCCAAGTCCCCCGTGAGGACTGTCAGCCGAGCACGCTGCGCGTCGGGTAGGCCCGCGAGAAGATCGTTCTCCGCGTGCTCTAGGGTGCGGCCGACATGGGCGACCACCGCCGCGCCAGCCGCAAGAACGCCCGCGTGACGGACGCGCCAATCCCGCGCCCCGCCCCCGTGACGACGACCGTCTGGCCGGCGAAGAGCGCTCCGTCGAACCCGTTTGTCATGATCCTCTCCAATGGTGTGAACTGCGGTACGCGAAACGACGCTGCGACCTGCGCCTCAGCCCGTCAGCTAGATGTGGAGCGGCGTATGGCGAGCCCAATTCCGGCGGCGCCGACCGTGAGCCAACCGGCGATCAGCAGGGTTCCGCCGATAGGCGCAGCATTGACGAACAGTCGCTCCCCCCAGGCAATTCGGGCCGCCAGATCACCGGAAAACAGAAGCGTTCCGACAATGATCAACAGGCCAGATAGGGGAGCAAACCGCGGCATTCTGGAAACGAGCGCTGCAAGACCGAGAAGCGATGGCGCGTGAACCAGGGCGATCGCCGCGGCAATTGCAGCCAGCTGTGCGTTGCCGCCGCCATGCGCCGTCACGGCAGCCCCGGCGACGCCTGCTGCTCCGAAGAGGCCGGCGAAGCAGACAAGGAATGCGATCATGGGGACGCCTCTATAGGCCGACGTATCAGGACTGGCCGCCATTCCGGTCGGCAGGAACGGTCGGATGAGGCGTCTGGGATGCTTCCGTCGTCGGTTGCACCGGCGGCATTTCGTCGAGCACCGAACGCGGCCAGAGCTGATAGCCAACGGCATAGGACGCCTTCGCGAGAAGGTGCGCCGACAGCGGTGCTGTGAGCAGGAAGAACGCGACCGCTGCAAGCGCCCGAAGCGCGACCGGCGTCGAATCCGCCGTCAGGGCCAGCGCGATCAGCAGCATGCCCGATCCGACCGATCCGGCTTTCGAGGCCGAATGCATCCGCGTGTAGAGATCCGGCAGCCGCAGAATGCCCAGCGCCGCGATGGCGGCAAAGGCGGCCCCAGCCAGCATCATGAGCGCGGAGACGATGAGGACGAGGTCGGCGATCATTTCGTCTTCCCTTCCTCAAGCGGCTCGACGTGACGCGATTGCGGATCGCGGAACGGCAACGCCTCGAAGCGTTCCTCTTCGGTCTTTCCGCGCGCCTGGATGAATCGCGCAAAGGCGACCGTTGCCAGGAAGCCGACAAGGCCGAGCGCAATTGCGATATCGACATAGAGCGTAAAGCCCGTGTCGATGCCGATGACGGCAATGAAACCGATGGCGACGCTGGTCAGCATGTCGAGGCCGAGCACCCTGTCCGGCAGCGTCGGCCCTACCATGATGCGGATCACGGTGAAGAGAAAGGCGAGGCCCAATAGCACCAGTGCGACATCCACGGAGATCGCGAAGAGGCCCACGGCGAAATCATGAAGGCTCATCGGAACGCCTCCAGAATCTTGGCCTCGAACCCCGTGGCGATATCCGCGCGGGCCGCTTCGGGATCAGAACAGTCAATGGCATGGACATACAGGGTCGAACGATCCTCGGACACATCGACCGAAAGGGTGCCGGGCGTCAGCGTGATGAGGTTGGCCAGAAGCGTGATCTCGAAATCGCTCTCCACCTTCAGCGGATAGGCGAAGATCCCGGGCTTCAGATCCATGCGCGGCATCAGCACCAGGACCGCCACACGCCAGGCCGACTTGATGAGCTCGACGAGGAACAGCAGGAACAGCGCGAAAATCCGGCGCGCGCGGCCGATATAGCCGACCGTGCCGACCTGTTCGCGGATGAGGTAGAGCGCGGCCGCGCCGAGCGCGAAGCCGAACAGAAGGTTGATCAGCGTAAACGACCCGGAGACGATGACCCAGATCAGCGCCAGAACAAGGTTGAAGAGCGAAAGCCTCACGACGCGCCTCCGAACACCGATTGCAGATAGGCGGCCGGATCAAGGACGCCTGCCGCCGCCGCGCTGGTCAGGTGCGCCAGCCATTCGGGCCACACACCGGCGGCAACCACGAACGCGGCCAGCGCCAGCAGCGGAATGAGCGACAACGGCTTGTCGGGTCCCGGCGCCTGAAATTGCTCCCTCTCGATCTGACCGGCTTCGGCATCGCTACCTGCTGCGCTCATTGCCGGCAACGGCCGCCAGAAAGCCAGGGCGAAGACCCGGGCACTGGCGATGGTCAGCAGGAAGCCCGACACCAGAATCGTCGCCGCAAGCCAAGGCAGATCAGCGAGGATCGTCGCGCGAACCAGCGCAACCTTCGGCCAGAAACCCGAGAAGGGCGGCAGACCCGACACGCCGAACAGGAACACCAGCATGAGAGCGGCCAGCAACGGATAGCGGCGCCACAGTCCGCCCATCTCGGCAAGCGATGAGGAGCCGTTAAGGCGCGCGGCGACGCCCGCCGCCAGATACAGCGCCGTCATCACGACGATGGAATGCAGCGCGTAGTAGATCGCTCCCGCCAGACCGGTTTGGGCCGCGGGCGCGGTCGCGGCGATGGCGGTCATGGCAGCGCCACCATCGGCCTGCGCCACCATCACGGACGCGACCTGCGGCACGGCGAGACCGGCAAGGATCGTGCCGATGCCCGCGATCACCATGTAGTTCAGGAGCCGCCGGAGATCGGTCTGCGCCAGCGCGCCGAGCGCGCCCAGAAGCATCGTCAGACCGGCAATCCAGGCGATCAGCGGCACCAGCACCTGATGCTCGGGCGGAAACAGCATCATCAGGACGCGCATGATGCCGTAGACGCCGACCTTGGTCAGCAGGCCCGCGAACAGCGCCGACACGACAAAGCGCGGCGTGTGATAGGAGGCCGGCAGCCAGGCGTTCAGCGGGAAGGCCGCGGCCTTCAGCGCGAAGGCGACCAGATACATGACGGCGATGATCGTGACTGCGCTGTCGCCCTCCATCGTCGCGGCCTTCGCCGCGATGTCGGCCATGTTGAGCGTACCGAACACGCCGTAGAGATAGGCGGTGGTGATCAGGAACAGCGTCGTTCCGACGAGGTTCAGGAAGCAGTACTTGGTCGCGCCGTCGAGCTGCTCGTGCTCTGAGCCCAGGATCAGGAGCCCGAAGGACCCGATCAGCAGCACCTCGAGCCAGACATAGAGGTTGAAGATGTCGCCGGTCAGGAAGGCGCCGGAGACGCCGCCGATCATCAGAAACAGAAACGGGTAGAAGCCGTAGCGCCGCTCGGTCGGGGAGATGGATGCGACGGCATAGATCCCGCAGGCCAGCGCGACGAAACCGGTTACGGCGACAAACAAAGCCCCCATCAGATCGACGGTGAAGGCGATGCCGAAGGGCGGTTTCCAGCCGCCCATCATCATCGTCTGCGTTCCCTCCGTCGCGACCTTGGCCAGAAGCGCCAGATCCACAGCGAACAGCAATACGAGGCCGGGGATCGCAACCCAGGGCTGGCGCCCCGTGCGCTTGCGCATCATCAGGAGCCCTGCCCCGAAGATGAAGCAGATCACCACCGGCAGCACGATGAGATAGTCCGACGCGGCAACGGGACTGGCCATCATTGCCTCGGCCTTCAGTGCCGCCAATTCTCCGTGTCCGCCCGTATCCGCGGTGCCTGTTGTCGCCATGTCAGTATCCCAGGGGCGGAAGCCCCTGGTCCTCGGGTTCTGCGATGCGCATCTGGTCGGTGTCGTCGGTGCCAAGGTCCTGATAGGCGCGATAGGTCAGCACCAGCAGGAAGGCGAAGAAGGAGAACGAGATCACGATCGCGGTCAGGATCAGTGCCTGCGGCAACGGATTGGCGATCGGCCCGTCCGGTGCGGCCAGTTCGGTGGGAATGATCGGCGGCGCAATCGGCCCGAGACGGCCAGCCGTGAAGATCAGGAGATTGACTGCATTGCCGAGCAGCACGACGCCCAGCAGCATGCGGATGATGTGCTTGGACAGGAGCAGGTAGAAGGCGACGGCAAAGAGACAGCCGACGACGAAGGCGAGTGCAGTCTCCATCAGTCCGTCTCCCTTTCCTCGAGAGCCAGCCCGATCGTACTGATCGCACCAACCACGACGAGATAGACGCCGATGTCGAAGAACAGCGGTGTCGAGATTCCGACGTCACCGCCGAGAAATGCCGGAAAACTCCAGACGCCGGTCAGGAACTCGACGCTCACGACCATGGACACGACACCGGACAGGACGGCGAGCATCAGCCCGCTGCCGGCGATCGCCATGGGATGGAAATACAGGGCTCGCCTCACCGGCGCGACGCCGCAGGCGATGCCGTAGATCGCAAAGGCCGATGCAGCGATCAGGCCGCCGATGAAGCCGCCACCGGGCTCGTTATGGCCGCGCAGCAGCACGAAGATCGAGAACAGCACCATCAGGCTGGTCAGATACGGCGCGGTGAAACGGAAGATGACCGTTCTCATGGCGTCACCTCCATCGGATCGGCGGGTCGCGGATTACGGCGCTTCACCCGGACGCGGATCAGCGCGAGAACGCCCAGCCCGGTGGTCATCACCACGGCGATCTCGCCCATCGTATCGATGCCGCGGAAGTCGACGAGGATGACGTTCACGATGTTGCGGCCGTGGGCGATGGCGTAGCTGTAGCGTTCGAAGAAGTCCGACAGGACGGAATCGAACGGCCGCTGCACCACGGCCAGCAGGAACAGGCCGAAGCCTGCACCGGCCGCCGCCGCCAGCGCCGCATCGGGCAGCTTCTCGCGGGTCGGACGGTGATCGGTCGGCGACAGCTTCAGCCGGGTGATCGCAAGGGCGAGGATCACCACCGACAGGGTCTCGACCATGAACTGGGTGAAGGACAGGTCGGGCGCGCCCATCAGCATGAAGATGAGGGCAACGGCGAAGCCTTGGATACCCAGCGACACGATCGCCGTCAGCCGGTTCTTGGCGACCACCACGGCGAAGATACCGCACAGGAGCAGCGCCAGAACGATCCACTCATAGTAGTTGACCTGCGGGAATTCCGGCATCGCCGGCCACCCTCCGGTGTAGGCCATCGCCCCGAACAGCGCCGCGGTCATCACCGCGACGGTCGCGGTCATGTAATAATCGAGCCGGCCGGACTGAAGGAAGTTCGTGATCGCAAAAGCACCGCGGATCAGCCCGCGCATGGCCTGGTCGAAGCCATGGTCCGGCCCCCAGCCAATAGTAGAGAGCAACGCGGTCAGCCCGGCGCGTAGCCGTTCCGACAGAAGATAGATCACCACGCCCAGCGCGATCGTCGCCAGCGACAGGGCGAAGGCGAGGTTGAGATGCGGCATCCAGCCGATCTCGATCGCCAGCGGCTCACCGACGGCCGCCGAGGCCATCGGCGACGAGAAGAACGCGTGATAGGCGCCGTAGAATAGCCCGCCGACGAGGCCGCACACACCCAGGACAAGAGGCCCGAGCCAGATGGTCGGCGCGCCCTCGTGCGGATGGTGGATGGTCTCCGGCATGCGGCCGATAAAGGGCTTCAGAGCCACGATGAAGGCCGCCGCGAACATCAGCGCATTGCCGGCGATCGCCGCGCAGATCAGGGCGACATGATACGGATCGCCATGCTCCAGCGCATGATAGATTTCCTCCTTGGCGAGGAAGCCGACGAAGGGCGTGATGCCGCCCATGGACAGCGCGCAGAGCATGGCGGCCGCGAAGGTGATCGGCATCGCCCGGCCAAGACCGCCCAGATGATCGATCTCGCGGGTGTGAGCGCCATGGTCCACCGAACCGGCCACCATGAACAGGCCGCCTTTGAACAGCGAATGAGCGATCAGATAGAGCACCGCGCCAATGATCGCCGTTTCGGTTCCTACGCCGATCAGCATCACCAGAAGGCCGAGCGATGCGACCGTCGTATAGGCCAGCGTGATCTTGATGTCGGTCGCCCGCACGGCGAGAAGCGCGCCTACCACCAGCGTCACCGCGCCGAACAGCGGCAGGATCGTCGTCCAGAGCGAAGTGTCGCCAAGCGCCGGATGAAGGCGCAGCAGGAGGTAGACGCCGGCCTTCACCATCGTGGCCGAATGCAGATAGGCCGAGACCGGCGTCGGCGCTTCCATCGCGTTCGGCAGCCAGACATGGAACGGCATCTGCGCCGATTTGGTGAAGGCACCAGCCAGAACGAGAATCAGGATCGGAACGTAGAACCTGCTTTCGCGCAGCGCGTCGCCGGCCGCGAGAACGTCGCTGAGCGAGGTCAGGCCCGTCAGTTCCCGGATCGCGATCAGGCCGGCCATCAGCGCCAGACCACCGCCGCCGGTGATCACCAGCGCCTGGATTGCGCCGCGTCGCGCAGCGCCCCGTTCATGGTCGAACCCGATGAGCAGGAACGAGGTGATCGAGGTGAGTTCCCAATAGACGATCAGCGTCATCAGGTCGTCGGACATGACGAGCCCGAGCATGGCGCCCATGAACATGAGCATGAAGGACAGGAAACGTCCTTGGTCCCGATGCCCGGCAAGGTAGCCGCCGGAATACAGGATGATCAGCGTGCCGATGCCGGTGATCAGCAGAGCGAAGGTCGAGGACAGGCCATCCAGCCGGAACGAGAACCGGACGTCGAAGGACGGGATCCAGTCGAGGCCGAAGAGAAACACGGTCCCGCCAGCCACTTCCGGCAGCGCGCCGAGAAAGATCAGGAACGCAAAGGCCGGTGCCAGTGCCAGGACCCAGCACGAATGCTGCTTCAGGAAGCGGGTGAGGATGGGCGCCAGGGCCGCAGCGAGAAATGGCAGGGCGAGTGCGAGAAATCCGCTGTTGGCCTCGATCCCCGTCATGCGCTGCTTCGCTCCCCGTTTCCATCGATAGCGAAGCACACGCGTCGCATCATTGCCCCCTCATACGAAGCCAAGTTCGCTGCGGCAAGGCAACGTGTCTGACCAAGTTTTGATGGAATGGGCGTCCATTGGTCATGACGGCGGTGGGTTGCGGCGCCCCACCCCCGTGCATAGTTGGATGCGTAACCGCGGCAGCCGTCATGTGATGCCACGAACGCGAACGAAATGCTGGGGATAGCCCGGCGCAGGACGAGGTGTACCTGCCAGTGAATGGGGCTCCTTCCCAAAGTCCCGCCCCACGACGTTCCGCGCCACCATCGATGCAGCGTCCGCGATATTGTCCGCCCTTCCCAGAGACGTCAGCAAGACAGGCTCGATGACCGACACCAAGACACCGCCGAACACCCCCGCACCGCCCCAGGCCGAACGCCGTCCGGTGACCGACATCCGCCACGGGCGTGAACGTTCGGACGAATACGCATGGCTGCGCGCGCCAAACTGGCAGGACGTGTTCAAGGACACGGCGGTGCTCGACCCGCAGATCCGCGATCATCTCGTTGCGGAGAACGCCTATCAGGAAGCCGTCATGGCCGGCACCACGGAACTGCGCGAGGCGCTGGTCAAGGAGATGCGCGGCCGAATCAAGGAAGATGATTCCTCCGTTCCGGCACCTGACGGACCGTGGGCCTACAGCATCTCCTATGTGACCGGCGCAGAATATCCCCGCTTCGTCCGGCGCCCGCGGGGCGGCGATGACGACGAGGAGACCGTGCTTCTGGACGGACAGGTCGAGGCTGCCGACCGCGCCTATTTCTCGCTCGGCGGCATCGCCCATTCCACCGACCATCGCTGGCTCGCCTGGACGCACGACGACAAGGGCTCGGAGTTCTACACCCTTTCGATCCGCGACATCGAGAGCGGCAAGGACCTCGACTACACGATCGAGGACACCAGCGGCGGCGCCGCCTGGTCAGCGCGTTCCGACGGCTTCTTCTACACCCGTCTCGACAGCAATCACCGCCCGAGCCGGGTCTTCTACCATCGCCTCGGCAGCGATCCGCATGATGACCGCCTGATCTACGAGGAGACAGACACCGGCTTCTTCATGGATGTCGACAAGACCCAGTCCGGCGATTTCATGCTCATCGACATTCACGACCATGAAACGTCCGAATGCTGGCTTCTGCCTGCGAACAACCCTGCCGCCGAGCCGCGGCTCGTGGCCGAACGCGAGACCGGCGTCGAATACGACGTCGACGAGGGTGGCGGCTGCCTCTACATCCGCACTAATGCCGACGGCGCACAGGACTTCAAGATCGTCACCGCCCCGACCGACGCGGCCAAACGCTCCGACTGGACGGATTATGTCCCGCATGAGAGCGGCCGGCTGATTCTCAATCACATGATCCTCAAGCGCCACCTCGTCTGGCTGGAGCGCAGGGACGGCCTGCCCCGGATTGTCGTCAAGCGCCTCTCGGATGGCGAGGAACACGCCATCGCCTTCGAGGAGGAAGCCTATTCGCTGGGCCTTGCCGGCTCCTACGAATTCGACACGGACACGATCCGCTTCAGCTATTCCTCGCCGACGACGCCGAGCCAGACCTTCGACTATGATCTGGCGACCCGCGAGCGCACGCTCTTGAAGACGCAGGAGGTTCCTTCCGGCCACGAGCCGGCGGACTACGTGACCCGGCGCATCATGGCGCCGGCGAAGGACGGCGAACTGGTGCCGATCTCGCTTCTCTACCGCAAGGATACGCCGCTCGACGGCTCGGCACCGTGCCTTCTCTACGGCTACGGCTCCTACGGCATCGCGATCCCCGCCTCGTTCAACACCAACGCGCTGTCGCTGGTCGATCGCGGCTTCGTCTATGCCATTGCTCATATCCGCGGCGGCAAGGACAAGGGCTTTGCCTGGTACGATGCCGGTCGGCGGCGCAACAAGGCGAACACCTTCACCGACTTCATCGCTTGTGCTGACCATCTCGTGGCGCAGAATTACACGCGCTACGAGCGCATCGTCGCCCATGGCGGTTCGGCCGGCGGCATGCTCATGGGCGCCGTCGCCAACATGGCTCCGGAGAAGTTCGGCGGCATCATCGCCGTCGTGCCCTTTGTCGACGTGCTCAACACCATGCTCGACGACACCCTGCCCCTGACCCCGCCGGAATGGCCCGAATGGGGCAACCCGATCCTGTCTGGCGAGGACTACGAAGTGATCGCGTCCTACAGTCCCTATGACAATGTGAAGAAGCAGGCCTATCCGCCGATGCTGGTCCTCGCCGGGCTCACCGACCCGCGGGTGACCTATTGGGAGCCGGCGAAATGGGTCGCGCGGCTGCGCGATACGAAGACCGACGACAACCCCGTCATCCTGCGGACCAACATGGATTCCGGCCATGGCGGCGCTTCCGGCCGTTTCTCGAAGCTGGAGGAAGTCGCCTTTGTTGATGCCTTCGCGTTGCGGCTGATGGGCAAGGATACGCTGACCACCGGCTGATCCGAACGAGCGCATGGCGGGCGGGACAGCGCCGCCCGCCATGCCTGTATCAGCGAATGCGGCCGGTACCGGCTGGCACTCAGCCTAATCCGACGGCGATGCCTCGACGGTCCCCGCATCCCTGTCGATGGCGGGGATCGCCTTCAGATAGGCAGCGATCGCCTCACGGTCTTCGGCTGGGAGGCGGGCCATGTTCTCCTGCACGGCCACCATCGCGCCGCCGACGGAATCGAAATCGGGCGTGAAGCCGCTTTCCAGATAATAGGCGATGTCGCTGGCCGACCAGCCGCCGATCCCCGACGGCGACGGGGTGATGTTGGGCACGCGCCCCTCGCCTTCCGGGTTGGGCGCGCCTGCCAGCCATTGTGTCAGTTCGAGCCCGCCGGCTCCGCCAAAGCTGCGCGGCGTATGGCACTGGCCGCAATGGCCTGGCCCCTCCACGAGATACTGCCCGTCATGCGCCGCCTCGGGAGCATCCGCCGGCAGGTCTACCGCGGGCTTGCCATCGACGAGGAAGGCGAGCTTCCATAGCCCAACCCCGCGGCGCAGATTGAAGGGGAAGGTCAGTTCGTTCGACGGGGCCTTACCCTCGACCTCTGGCAGACCTTGCAGGAAAGCCCAGAGATCGACCATGTCGGTCAACTGCATGTTGACGTAGGACGTATAGGGGAAGGCTGGATAGAGATGCCGGCCGGCGGGATCGACACCCCGCTGCATCGCATTTGCGAAATCCGCGAAGCTCCAGCCGCCGATTCCGTCGACCGGATGGGGAGAGATGTTGGGCGCGTGGAACGTGCCGAAATCGGTCTCGAGCGGTGCCCCGCCGCCCAGCTTCAGAAGATCGTCGTCCTCCGCCTTGGCCGGCGCATGGCACGACGCGCAGCCACCGGCCCAGAAGAGCCGTTCGCCCTTCATGGCGTCGCCGGCCGGGACCTCCGCCAGGGTCGCGGCATTAAGGCGCTGCGGAATGGTCAGGAGATAGAAACCGCCCGCCCCCAGGATGACGAGAAGAAAGAGGCCCGTCAGGATCCGGTCGAGCATTGCACCCATTCCAGCTTATCCCGCCGGCAACGGCGAGCCTCGCCTGATCGCAACCGCGTCGGCGTCATGACGCGATCCGCCTATTTGTCCTTGTCGATGCGGAATTCCTCGTGGCATCCCTTGCAGTTCTGGGTGACCATGCCGAACGCCTGCTTGAAGGACTCCATGTCCTGCGGCGCGGCATCGATGGCAGCTTGGGTGTCCTCCTGGAACTTGACGAGTGCTGCCTCGAACTCATCCGGCTTTTCCCAGATCGCCGGCGCCGCTTCGGTGTCGTTGCCGGTCTTGCTGTCCTCGGGAAAGTAGTCGCCGAACTTCATCGCCACGTCGTGCATCTCGGTGAAGATCGCCGCGACCTTCGCAGCATCGAAGGGAGCTTCACCCTTGAGCATTGCGCCGCCGGCCTTGGCGGAGTCGCCATTGTCTTCCATCAGCGCCTGACGGGCCTTGATGGGTTCAACGTTCTGCGCGAAGGCGGGGACCATGGTTGCGGCGGACAGGACGACACCCGCAGTGACGACGATGAGTTTGCTCTGCAGCATGTAAACTCTCCCGGTATTCCGGCTAGAACAGCCGGTGCGGTGAAAGTTGAAACCAGATCGGACAGCCGTGCAATCTTGAAAGGCCGAGGTCGCGCTCACGATCACGTGGGGTGCAAACATGAAAAGGCCCCGCGACGGATGCCGCGGGGCCTTCATGGGCAAACCCATCAGGGTCGACCGGTGCTGATGGCCGTGATCAGGCAGTCGCCTTCTCGTAGCATTCGAGCACGTGATCCCAGTTGATCAGATTGTCGACGAAGGCCGACAGGTACTTCGGACGCGCGTTGCGGTAGTCGATGTAATAGGAATGCTCCCACACATCGACGCCGAGGATCGGCACGGCGCCATGAACCAGCGGGTTCTCGCCGTTCGGCGTCTTCATGATCTCGAGCTTGCCGTTCTTGACGGCAACCCAGGCCCAGCCCGAACCGAACTGGCCGGCACCAGCGGCCTCGAAATCGGCCTTGAACTTGTCGTAGCCACCGAGATCGCTGTCGAACGCGGTCTGGAGCTTGCCCGGCAGGCTCTTGCCGCCGCCATTCGGCGTCATCCACTGCCAGAAATGGATGTGGTTGTAGTGCTGGCCGGCATTGTTGAAGAGCGCCTGATCGGTGCCGTAGGACTTCTTGACGACCTCCTCCAGCGACAGATCGGCCATCCCGGCCTTCTCGGCCAGCTCGTTGCCCTTGGTCACATAGGCCTGGTGATGCTTGTCATGGTGAAACTCGAGCGTTTCGGCAGACATGTAGGGTCCCAGCGCGTCATAGGCGTAGGGAAGCTCCGGAAGCGTGAAAGCCATGGTCCGTCTCCTTCTGTTGGTGTCGTTAGGGGCGCAACGGCTCAACACGGGGAGTGTTTCCGCCACGCGCAAAAATCGGCGAGAACGAAGCTAGTGCCAACGGTCGCATTTGCCACCGTTTTTCGGCCAGTCCTTCCTACGCTGCCCTGCGGGCGAATGACCAGTACAGTTCGCGCGCCTCCGCATAGACGGCGCCGGCCTGCATCTGCCGGTCCTCGATGCCGACGACCGGCACGACCTTGGAATGATTGCCCGTCGAGAAGATCTCGTCCGCATCGCGAAACTGGGCCACCGTCAGGGTCGTTTCGACCACCTCGCGGCCGGCCTCGCGCAGCAACGCAATGATGCGCTGGCGCGTGATCCCGTTGAGGAAGCAGCCATTCGGGATGGGGGTGAAAACGACGCCGTCCTTGACCATGAAGAGATTGGACGTACCGGTTTCGGCGACATTGCCGAGCATGTCGAGGACAAGCGCATTGTCGAAGCCGCGCGCCTTGGCCTCCATGATTGCCCGGCCGTTGTTCGGATAGAGGCAGCCTGCCTTCGCCAGCGTCGGCATGGTCTCCGGTGTCGGGCGGCGGAACGGCGACACGCCGAGGGTGAAGCCGGAGGAGCCGATCATCGGCGATTCGTAGAGGCACAGGCAGAAGCGCGTGGTCGCGGCATCGGCTGGAACGCCCATGTAGCCGCCGTCCTCGGCCCAGTACATCGGCCGGATATAGACCGCCGTCTTGCCGTCGAAATCCTGCAGGCCCTCGTGAGTAAGGCGAACGATCTCGCCGGCCTCCATCGTCGCCTTCAGGCCCAGCGCCTCGGCCGACCGGTTGACGCGCTCGCAATGAAGAGCGAGATCCGGCGCGACGCCTTCGAACCAGCGCGCCCCGTCGAACACCGAGCTGCCGAGCCACATGGCGTGGCTGCGCGGACCGATCAGGCCGGGATTGCCGTCGTGCCACTGGCCATCGACGAAGGTGCGGGTACGGGAAAATTCCTGCGGCATGGCCGGCTCCGGATTGGCTCTGCATGAAGCGTGGGGCACGGCGCGGCCCCTGCCCGTCCATAGCGCAGCAGCAACGTCTCGTCACGCGCCGGACCAAGGCGGCCGCGATTGCGATTGCGATGCCTCCTCGGCCTTTCAATCGCGAGACCCTGCCCATATGACCCAACGGGGCCCGGCAACCCGAGGGAGACGTCCTTGCATTCAGTCTATGTGTTCGACGCCTATGGCACGCTGTTCGACACCGGCGCCGCCGTCGCTCGCCTGGCAGGCGAGATTGGCGAGGACGGACGTCTGCTGGCGGACATCTGGCGCCGCAAGCAGCTGGAATATTCCTGGGTGCGCAGCCTGATGGGCGGCGCCCATCGCAATTTCTGGGATCTGACGGAAGACGCGCTCGACTACGCATTCCAGAAAGTCCCGACAGCCGATCCGTCCCTGCGCGGGCGTCTGCTGGAAGCCTACCGGGACCTCGACACGTTCGAGGAAGTGCCCTCGACGCTACGTGCCCTGCGCGACCGCGGCGCCCGTCTGGCGATCCTGTCCAACGGCTCCCGCGACATGCTGGCGCGCGCCGTTCGCTCCGCCGGTCTCGACGAGGTCTTCGACATCGTCTTTTCCGCCGAGGATTGCGGGACCTACAAGGCGGCACCCGCCATGTACGATCTGGTGACGACGCATTTCCGGCTTTACCCGGATGCGGTCTCTTTTCAGTCGTCCAACCGCTGGGACATCGCCGGCGCGACCGCCTTCGGCTTCCATACGGTCTGGATCAACCGCGGCGGCGAACCGGACGAGTATCTGGACCTGCAGCCGAGCGGAGTCCTTCCTGATCTACGAGATTTGCCGAAACTCGTTTGAGCGGCGTTTTCCTTCTGGTCAAACACCTGTGATAGCTGCGGAACCTCTCCGAAGTCCCCAAGTTTAGCCTGCGAACGACAAAAGCGGGGCGTGTCTACCGATCCCGCCGAGAAAAAATCGAAGGCTGGGTCACAATGAACAATTCCGCACATTTCTCGCGGCGCAGGCTGCTCCTGGGCTTCGGCATCGGCGCGACAGCACTTGCTGCCGGCTGCACCAGCGGCTCGCGCGCACGCATCGCCTCCGTCGCCCCCTACCCGGCGCCGCAGGGCGGCGCTCCGGCGCGGTATCGCGCCATGTACGACGCCGTCGTGGATGAAGGCTATCGGATCCCAGCCATCGATCTAAGCCGCGTCGACCCGATCTACTATCGGCAGGAAGTCGCCGATCCCACCGGTGAGAAGCCCGGCACGGTCGTTGTCGATACCGCCAACAAGTTCGCCTATGTCGTTGAGCCCGGCGGCCGCGCCATGCGGTACGGCGTCGGCGTCGGTCGCGAAGGCTTCGGCTGGTCGGGCCGGGCGAAGATCCAGTGGAAGAAGAAGTGGCCGACCTGGACGCCGCCGAAGGAGATGATCGCCCGGAAGCCGGAACTGGCTCAGTATGCCGACGGCATGGAGCCGGGCATCGACAACCCGCTGGGGGCGCGCGCGCTCTATCTGTTCCAGAACGGCAAGGACACGCTGTATCGCCTGCACGGGTCGCCGGAATACTGGACCATCGGGACGTCGGGTTCGTCGGGCTGCATCCGCTTCATGAACCAGGACATCATCGACCTGTATAACCGCGTTCCGTCGGGTTCGCCGGTTCTGGTTCGCCAGGGCGGCCTCGTCGCCTGACCGCAGACCAAATTATCTTCTGACAGAAGGGGCGAGCGGCCGAACCGCTCGCCCCTTCTGCTTTTCGGTTCACTGCCGCGGCCCGAGGTCGCGGAGGGAACGTCCGCACTCGTGCCCCGTTGGCTGGATGACTTCCAGATCCGGCCATGGGACCGCATTTTCATGAAACACGACGTCTGCGCACTCGCCGACCTGCCGGAAAGCGGCATGACCGAAGTCGAGATCGACGGCCTGAAGGTCCTTCTCGTCCGCGACGGCGAGACGGTTCACGCAACGGGCGCGATCTGCCCGCACAAGGGCGGGCCACTGAAGAACGGGACCCGCATTGGCAATCGGGTCATCTGCCCGTGGCATCATGCCATCTTCGACCTGACCAGCGGGGACCACATCGAGCCCCCGGGACAGGGCTGCCTCAACCATTTCGCCACCGAGGTCGACGCGGGCCAGGTCCATGTCGACATTCCCGCAGGTGCCGGGGTCCATCGACCGGAGGTGGATCCCGCGGCGCGCAAGGCGGGCGGTGACCGTCTCTTCGCCATCGTGGGTGCCGGGGCTGCCGGCGTTGCCTGCGCCCAGGAACTGGTGCGCCGTGGATTCGACGGACGTATCGTCTTGTTCGGCGACGAAGGCGAACCGCCCTACGACCGCACCGATCTGTCCAAGGCCTACATGCAGGGCAAGAAATCCGACGCGGACCTGCCGCTCCTTGGCGATGGCGGTCTTGACGCGATCGGGGTCGAACGGCTGACCGAGCCCGTCGAACGGATCGACCGCACCACGCGCACCATCCAGTTCCGCGGCAAGCACGGCGTCAATTCGGGTCTCGTCTACGACAAGTGCTTCGCCGCACCTGGCAGCCGTGCCGGCACGCTTCCGCTCGACAATGCCGGCCTGCCGAACGTCTTCACTTTGCGCAGCCATGACGACGCCAGGGCGATCAAGGACGCGGTCGATGCCGCCAACCGGGTCGTCATCGTCGGCTCCGGCTTCATCGGCATGGAAATCGCCGCGGGGCTTGTCCAGAACGGCAAGGCCGTCACCGTGGTCTCACGCGAAACCCTGCCCTTCGCCTCGAAGTTCGGGGACGCGGTGGCGGGCCAGATCGCAGCCCAGCACCGGGCCAAAGGCGTCGATCTGCGCACCAATTCGGTCGTCTCCGAACTGGAGGCGAAGCAGGGCAAGGTCGAGACGGTTCATCTGGCCGACGGCACCCGGATCCCGGCGGACATCGTGCTCATCGCCGTCGGCGCCAGGCCTCGTCTGGAGATTTTCGGTAGCGACGTTGAAGGCGGGCTCGATGTCGCCGCCGATCTGTCGGTGGATGCGAGCCTGTTTGCCGGCGGCGACGTGGCGAACGTTCCGCTGTCCGGGCGGGACTACAGCACGCGCATCGAGCATTGGCGGGTCGCCGAGCAGCATGGCCGCCATGCCGCCGCCGCGATGCTCGGGGAAGCCGGCGCCTTCAATGGTGTGCCGTTCTTCTGGTCGGCCCAGTACGGCCCGATCCACTATGTCGGAAACGCCCGGACCTACGACGACGTTCACATCGAGGGCGACCTCGAAGCGGGCAGCTACACCGCCTTCTACATCGTCGCCGGCCGCGTTGTGGCGGCACTGGGTCGGGGCAAGGCCGATACGACGGCCGATCTGCACGCGGTCATGCTGAGCGACCGCACGCCAGCTGTTGCGGATCTGGCCGCAGCGGGCTGGCAACCCGCAAAGCTGCTGCACTGACTCCAGACGGGACGGCGGCAAATCAGCGCCGCCCCCAACGTCTTACAACAGGCGGCCCCGCTCGCGCTCCATCACGTCGATGCGACTTTCGAGGTTTTCTTCGCGGACCATGCCCGGGATCAGGAAGAGGTCGATGATCTGGCCGATGCCGAGCAGACCAAGCGTCAGGAGCCACAGCAAGCCGGTCCAGGGCCGACCGAGATAGAACCGGTGAAGCCCGCAGATCCCGGCGAAACAGAGAAGCCAGAGGATGTAGGATGCGAGTGTCGACTTCCGGTTCATGCCCATTCCTTCCATTCTGCGTCCCCTGACAGATGGGGACGGGCGCGCCAGTTTGAAAGCCGCTGCCCCGTCCCTGACGCCGCCGCGGAAGAGGCGCCTCTACTCGGTTCGCGTCACTTCCCGCGTTTCAGGCTGCCGAGAACGCCGCGCAGGATCGCCCGGGTCACCGTCGAGGCGACCGTGCGGCCGACCTGCTTCATGATGGTCTCGGTCACGGTCTGACGCTGATAGCCCGACGAACGCCGACGCGGTGCCGAGCGGCGGCGCGGGGCGGGCTCTGTCTCCTCCACCTCCTGGGTGTCGTCGCGGCCATCGCCGCCAAGGCCGAAATCGGGAAGCTGGAAACCGGTCCGCGTCCGGCGAGGCGGCGGCGCGTCCCGCTCCTCCTCTTCACGGCGGCGCGCAGCGTCGGCGCGACGTGCCGCTTCTTCCTTCCGCTCGGCTTCCAGCCGGCGCTGCTCTTCTTCCTGCGCGAGCTGATCCTCGGCCCGGCCGATCAGCATCTCATAGGCCGATTCCCGATCGACGGCGTGGTCGTACTGGCCCGCAACGGGGCTCTTTGCCATCGTTTGCGCCCGCTCCGCCTCAGTCACCGGACCGAGCCGCCCGGCAGGCGGACGGATCAGCGTACGCTCGACCATGGAAGGCACGCCCTTCTTGTCGAGCGTCGAGACAAGAGCCTCGCCGACGCCAAGCTTGGTGATGGCCTCGAAACAGTCGAATTCCGGGTTCGGACGGAAGGTCTCGGCGGCCGTGCGCACGGCCTTCTGCTCGCGCGGCGTATAGGCCCGCAGCGCGTGCTGAACCCGGTTGCCGAGCTGGGCGAGCACGCCCTCGGGCATGTCGAGCGGGTTCTGAGTCACGAAATACACGCCGACGCCCTTGGAGCGGATCAGCTTCACCACCTGCTCGACCCGGTCGACGAGGATCTTCGGCGCGTCGTCGAAGAGCAGATGCGCTTCGTCGAAGAAGAAGACGAGCTTCGGTTTGTCCGGGTCGCCGATCTCCGGCAGTTCCTCGAACAGCTCCGACAGCAGCCAGAGCAGGAAGGTCGCATAGAGCCGCGGATTCATCATCAGCTGGTCGGCGGCCAGCATGTTGACGATGCCGCGCCCGTCCCGATCGGTCCGCATCAGGTCCGCGATCGCCAGCGCCGGCTCGCCGAAGAAATTGTCCGCCCCCTGCTGTTCCAGGACCAGCAGCGACCGCTGGATCGCACCGACCGAGGCCTTGGCGACATTGCCGTAGAGCTTCGAGACATCGTCGGCGTTCTCGGCGACATGGGCCAGCATGGCCTGCAGATCCTTGAGGTCGAGGAGCAGCATCCCCTCCTCGTCGGCGATCTTGAAGACGATGTTGAGAACGCCTTCCTGCGCGTCGGACAGGTTCATCAGCCGGGACAGCAGCAGTGGTCCCATTTCGGAAATGGTGGCGCGGATCGGGTGCCCCTTCTTGCCGAAGACATCCCAGAACACGACCGGGTAGAGGTCTTGGTAATAGGGATCGAGGCCGATGTCCTGCGCCCGGGCGACAAGGAAGTCCTTGCCCTCGCCGCGCTGCGAGAGCCCGGACAGATCGCCCTTGATGTCGGAGCAGAACACCGGCACGCCGGCTTCCGAGAAGCCCTCCGCGAGGATCTGCAGCGTCACCGTCTTGCCGGTACCGGTCGCGCCCGTCACCAGGCCGTGACGATTGGCGCGTGTCAGGTCGAGATACTCGCCCTTCTTGATCGCGTCCTCTGGGTCGCGGCTGGATCCCAGATATATCCGACCGTCCTCGAGCATGCGGCGTCCCCCTCTACCGGAGGCCGGAGCTTACATGCCGGTCTTCCGGCGACACAAGCGCACATCGGGGCCCTGTCGCCGATTGCAATTGCGCGCCCCCGCCGGCTTTGCCAAAGTCCCGCTGATTCGCGCCGACCCCGCAAGGGCCGGTTCCCAGCGGCATGTCCGGGGCAGAGCCTCCGATCCAAGAGGACCATCCATGCACGAGTTGTTCGCCAAGATTGCCGCAGAAACCGGTATCGACGAGGCCGCTGCCAAGAAGGCCGTCGGGCACATCCTCGCCTTCGTGAAAGCCGAAGGGGACGATCCGGCCGTCGGCAAGATGATCGCCGAGACGCCCGGCGCCGAAGACGCGATGGCGACCGCCGGCGAAGGTGGCAGCGGCGGCCTGATGGGCGGCATGCTCGGCGGCGGCATCATGGGCCTCGGCTCCAAGCTCATGGGCCTCGGCCTCGGCATGGGCGAGATCCAGACCGTGGCGCGCGAGCTGGTGGCTTTCGCCAAGACCCAGACCGACCCGGAGACCGTCGACAAGGCCCTCTCCTCCGTGCCCGGCCTGTCGCAGTATATCTGAGCGGCAGTTCCCCGGACGCCATGATGGGCCGAGCTCGTTACGGGGCCGGCCACCTTTCCGCGCAGACCGCCAGCCGCGCGCTGGATAAAGCCGTTGCCTTCGCCTATGGTCTTGGCGAACAACGGAAATGTGGCCGTGTTGAAGGAACACGACGTCATCGGGGGAGCGAGGTCCTTGAATGACATCTGATCCGATCAGCGCCGAACCGGGCGCCACCCCTCAGCATGTGTCGCGGCTGCGTTCTTCGCTGACGCGTTCGTGGGCTGCCGGGTCGTTCAACCTCTCCCGGCTGTTCCGGCGACCGCCGCTCCTCGCCCATCTGGTGCTGTTCGCGGTCATCGTCCTGATCCCGGCCCTGCTGTTCAGCGCGTTCCTGATCCTGCAATTCTCCGCCCAGCAGCGCGAGATCGCCGCCGCTCAGGTCAACGACACCGCCGAGATCATCTCCAACGCGGTCGATCGTGAAATCTACGGCATGATCACCACCGGCCGGGTGCTCGCCTCCTCGCCGTCCCTCGCCGAGGGGGAACTGGCCGGGTTCCACGCCCGCACGGTCGCGGCGCTGAAAACCACCAACACCGATGCCGCCCTGGTGGAGCCGAACGGTCGGATCGTCGCCTCGACGCTGGACCCCTATCCGGCTCCGGTCCGCGCCATGAGCTACACCGAAACCGTCGACCGGGTGCGCAAGACGCGTCAGCCGACGGTGTCCGGCGTGTTCTTCGGCGATCGCTCCGAACGCTTCGTGTTCCACGTCGCGGTGCCGGTGTTTCGCGGCAACGACGTCTCCTACGTCCTGATCATCAGCAAGGCCGCGGACACGCTCAGCGCGGTGATCGCAGATCGCAACCTGCCGCGCGAATGGTCCGCCATCATCAAGGATTCGAACGGCAAGCGGGTCTTCGCCGCGGTCACCAGCGAAGGCCGGATGGAGGCCCAGCAGGGCATTTCCTACGACAATCCCTCGATCATCGAGACGCTCGGCGCCCGCATGAGCCGCGACCTGATCGAAGCCTCCACCGTATCCAGCCTGACCGGATGGACGACAACACTCGCCGTGCCCAACTCGGTCATTGTGCAACCGGTCCTGCGATCCTGGCTGTTGCTGATCAGCGCCGGCACGGTGCTCCTGATGTTTTCGATCGTCCTGGGGATCCTGCTCGGTCGCCGCATCGCCGCGCCGATTCTGCAATTGTCCAAGCAGGCTGCCGCCATCGGCGCCGGCGAGCCCGCGGCGACGATCGGGACCGACATCGCCGAGGTTGCAGAGGTGTCGAAGGTCCTGGCCCAGGCGTCCCGCGCGCGCCGCGACGCCGAGGAACAGAACCGCTTCCTGATGCGCGAGATGACCCATCGCGCCAAGAACCAGTACGCCCTCATCGCGGCCATCGCCCGCCGGGCGGCCAAGGAAAGCGCCGACACCACGCAGTTCCTGGCGACCCTTTCCGAGGCACTGAGTTCGCTGGCACGCTCGGCCGATCTCCTGTCGAGCCGCGCCTGGGAAAGCGCCATGGTCAAGGACCTCGTGCATGCTCAGCTCCATGCCTTCGGCGCCGGCGGCGAGCAGATCGAGGTCCGCGGTCCGTCCGTCCGGCTGAACCCGACGGCTGCCCAGACCCTCGGCCTCGCCTTGCACGAACTGGCCACGAACGCCGTCAAATATGGCGCCCTCTCGACATCGGAGGGCAAGGTCGTGATCTCCTGGTCGATAGACGCCGAGTTCATCATCACCTGGAGCGAGAGCGGCGGACCGCCCGTGATCGAGCCCAAGCATTCGGGGTTCGGCACGCTGGTCACCCAGAAGATGACCTCGCGCGGCCTGAACGGATCGGTCGAGATGGACTACGCGGTCTCCGGCGTGGTGTGGCAATTGCGAGCGCCCTGCGACGCCGTGATCCCGCACTAGCGAGCGCGGGTCTCTGGCCATGCGCCACGGCAAAGCCAGTTTCGTTTCGCGGCCGGACAGCCTATGGAAGCAGCCGGACGAGTGAGAGGGACAGGCGGGGGAGCCAGGCCGCCTGACCTTCGCGACCGCCTTTCGGGGATGGCCGCGACCAGGCAGCACGAGGAGGGCCCATGACGGCGCTGACGATCGAAGCCATCGAGTTTCCGGAAGTCGACGAAGCCGGCTGGCGAGCGCGCGTCGAAAAGGGCCTGAAGGGGCGATCGTTCGAATCCCTTGTGACGACAGCCGAGGACGGGTTCGGCTACGGCCCGCTATACGGGCGCCGCACCGCCGCACCGCTCGGGCGTGCGACCTCCGGTCCCTGGCAAATCGTCCAGCGGGTCGATGACCCCGATCCGGCCCGCGCCAACCAGCAGGCGCTGGCCGATCTGGAAGGCGGCGCCAACGGTCTGTCGCTGGTCTTTGCGGGCTCGGCCTCTGCCCATGGTTTCGGCCTGCCGATGGAGGCGGAGGCGATCGCCCGCGCCCTCGATGGCGTCGATCTCTCCATGATCTCGCTGCGGATCGAACCGCATATGGATGCCCGGGTCGCAGTGGATGCCCTGCGTTCGCTGGCGAAAACGCGGAACCAGACGTTCGAGACGCTGGCACTCGATCTCTGTCTCGACGCGGTCGGCCCCTTTGCCTTCACCGGCAGTTTTCCCGGCGCAGAGAGCGACTTCCGGGCCCATGCCGGTCGCGCCACCAAGGGACTGCGCGCCAGCGGCTTCACCGGCCGCGTCGCCGAGGCCGACGGCCGCCTCTATCACGACGCCGGCGCCACTGCCGCGCAGGAACTCGGCGCCGTTCTGGCGACCGCGCTGTATTACCTGCGCGCGATGACCGACGCCGGCCTGAGCGTCCCCGACGCGGCCTCCGCCATCGGCTTCACCCTCTCCGTCGACCAGCGTCAGTTCGAGCAGACGGCCAAGCTGCGGGCCCTGCGTCTTCTCTGGGCGAAGCTGCTGGAATCCTGTGGCGAGGACGCGCCGTCTGCGACCCGGATCCATGCGGAGACGTCCTGGCGGATGATGGCCGCCATGGACCCGCACACCAATATCCTGCGTGCCACCATTGCGGCCGTCGCCGCGGGCACCGGCGGGGCCGACAGCCTGGCCGTCCTACCCTACACGGCGCCGCTCGGCCTGCCCGATCGGGCGGCGCGACGCCTCGCCCGCAATCTGCAGATCATCCTGCAGGAGGAGAGTTTCCTTGCCTTGGTCGCGGATCCTGCCGCCGGCTCCGGCAGCATCGAGACGTTGACCGACCTGACTGCAGAGGCCGCCTGGAACGAATTCCGCGAGATCGAGGCGGAGGACGGCATCATCGCCAGCCTGAAGACCGGTGCCCTGCAGAGCCGGGTCATGGACGCCCGCCTGGAACGCCAGCGGCGGCTGGAGGACGGCAAGACCGTTGTCATCGGCGCCAGCCTCTACCCGCTCGAGAGCGAGCGTGATCACGCTATCCTTGCCGCCGATCGAAGCGATCTCGCGGCGTCCGACGGCGAGATGCGCTGCAAGCCCCTGCGTCTGCACCGTCTCAGCGAAACTTCGGAGGCCAGCCGATGAGCGCGATCCCGGATTTCAGGCAGATCGGCTGGAGCCGCCCGAACGCAGCCGCGCCGCAGGCGTCGGCAACCGCCGGGTTCGAAACGCCCGAAGGCATCACCATTGGCGGCGCCTACGGCTCCAGGGCACTGGAAGGCTACCCGTTCCTCGATACCCAGCCGGGCATCGCGCCTTACCTGCGCGGCCCCTACCCGACGATGTATGTCGAGAAGCCCTGGACCATCCGGCAATATGCCGGCTTCTCCACCGCCGCGGCGTCGAATGCCTTCTACCGCCGCAACCTCGCCGCGGGCCAGAAGGGCCTGTCGGTCGCCTTCGATCTCGCCACCCATCGCGGCTATGATTCCGACCACCCCCGCGTGGCGGGCGACGTCGGCATGGCGGGCGTCGCCATCGATTCCATCATCGACATGCGCCAGCTCTTCGACGGCATCCCGCTCGGCGAGATGAGCGTGTCGATGACCATGAACGGCGCGGTGCTGCCGGTCCTCGCCCTCTATGTGGCCGCGGCCGAGGAACAGGGTGTCGCGCAGGCGGATCTCTCCGGGACCATTCAGAACGACATTCTGAAGGAGTTCATGGTCCGCAACACCTACATCTATCCGCCGGCGCCTTCGATGCGGATCATCTCGGACATCTTCGAATTCACCTCGAAGAACATGCCGAAATACAATTCGATCTCGATTTCCGGCTACCACATGCAGGAAGCCGGGGCGACGGCCGACCTGGAACTGGCCTACACCATCGCCGACGGCATCGAATATGCCCGGGCCGGCGTGGCCGCCGGGCTCGACATCG
>Ga0189290_100150_pt1 | contig 48991 bp, 45 predicted proteins | sample UW140minimetaG_FD_130318 | JGI IMG/M metagenome (GOLD analysis project Ga0189290, IMG submission 130318) | Marine microbial communities from the Costa Rica Dome - UW140 mini metaG | ecosystem: Environmental > Aquatic > Marine > Oceanic > Photic zone | place: Costa Rica: the Eastern Pacific...
TGCTGGCGCCGGCGGCGGACAATCTGGGCATCGACCTGATCTGGTTCGGCGTGCTGCTCGGGCTGAACATGCAGACCTCGTTCATGCATCCGCCCTTCGGCTTCGCGCTGTTCTACCTGCGCTCGGTCGCGGCCCGCGTGCCCTATCTCGACCGCATCACCGGCAAGCGCATGGAGCCGATCACCACGGGCCAGATCTACTGGGGCGCGGTGCCCTTCGTCTGCATCCAGATCATCATGGTCGCCCTGACGATCATGTTCCCGCAGATGGTCATGCGCTATAAGACCGAGGTCCCGCAGATGGACCCGTCCGAGATCCGGCTTCAGATGCCGTCCTTCGACGGCGGCCTCGGCCTGCCGCCGCTCGGTGGTGCATCGGGAACCGGCGGAAATCAGCAGAACAACCCGCTTGGCCTGCCGCCCCTGGGCCTGCCGCCGATCGGCGAACCCGGCGCTCCGGCGGGTGGTCCGTCGGCCCCGGCGCAGCCCGGCGCGACCGCTCCCGCCCAGCCGGCCTTCGGCCTGCCCCCGCTGGACTTCAATTCCGGCCTCGGCAGCGGCCAGGCTCCCGCGACGGGCACCGCACCGGCGGCCCCCGCGGCCGAACCCGAAGCACCGGCCGCTCCGAGCGGCGAACCCACTCCGGTCGACCTGTCGCAGCCACCGGTCATCCAGTAGCCCCCGGCGCGTCATCTCTGGCGCTGGCGGAATGACGCTTCCGGCCGCTCACGCTGCAGGCTAGTCTCGGCCGAACCGGCCGGGAGACACGCGCATGACGATCACGCCAGACTGGGCGACGGCCCTTGCCGCCGTCGCCATCCTCGCCCTCACCGGCAACGCGCGCGCCAACGACACGACGGCCAATCTGGCGGCCGGCGGGCTCGTCTTCACCACCACCGACGCCATCGCCATGCAGCGCGAGGAGCTGTTCCTCTCCGAGGAGCGCATTGCGGTGCGCTACGAGTTCGTGAACGCCGGGGCCGAGCCGGTGACGACGACCGTCGCCTTTCCCATGCCCGATATTCGCATCGATCCTTATGGCGGCGACGTCTCCATCCCGTCGGGCGACCCGGACAACCCGCTGGCCTTTTCGACCCGCGTCGACGGCGAGCCGGTCGCCATGCGTCTCGAGCAGAAGGTCTTCGTGGGCAATCGCGACGTGACGGCGACGATGCGACAGCTGCGCCTGCCCCTCGCTCCGCAGGCAGGTTCGGCGCGCGACGCGCTCGACGCATTGCTGCCGTCCGACCGCGCGACCGTGCTCGACCTCGGTATCGCGATCGAGGAAACCTACGATATCGGCCAGAGGATGGAGACGCATCTGGCGCCCGACTGGACGCTGCGTGCCACCTATCACTGGGAACAGACCTTCGCGCCGGGCAGGACGATCGTCGAGCATGACTACGTCCCGTCGGTCGGCGGCAGCGTCGGCGCGATACTGGGCCAGCCATGGGCCGGTCCCGACGATGTCGCCGCCCAACGGGAGCGCTACTGCATCGACGACGACTTCATGGCCACCGTCGAGCGCCGGACGCGGGCGCCCGGTCCAGACGCCATGCCCTTCCATGAGCGCTGGATCGACTACATCCTGTTGACGGGCGGCAACTGGGCGGAGCCGATCGGCGACTTCAGCATGATCATCGACAAGGGCGCACCGGAGAATCTCGTCAGTTTCTGCGCGACCGGCGTCACCAAGATCTCGCCGACCCGCTTCGAGGTCCGTAAGCGCAATTATACGCCGACGGAGGACCTGCACGTCCTGATCTTGATCCCCACCGGCGGCTGAATTTCATCGAGGCAGACGCAAATCGGCCCCGCACGTCGCCGACGCCGGGGCCGTTTCAAGACGATGTCTGACGGTACCGGTCAGGCGGCGGTGCGCAGACCGACTTCGGCGCCTGGTGCGACCGGTGCGGCCGGCGTCTCGGCGACCCGGCCCAGAATACCGATCTCATAGGCGAGCGACGCCGCCTCTGCGCGGGCACGGTCGAGGCCCGGTGCCACGTCGTCGGGCAGTGTGAAGATCGTGCCGCCATGCAGGAACGGCGCCTCGTAGGCAGCGCGCTGCACCAGACCGATCGGCAGGCGGCGGGTTTCGCTGGTGCCGATGATCCCCTCGACGCTGCGTGCCACACGACTGGGGATCGCCGTCACGGCGCTGGCGACGAAGCATCGATCACGGCCCTTGCGGCCGATCCCGGCGTCAGCCGCCAGAAGCTGATCGGTGAGCAGCGCCGAATAGGCCGAGAGCGGCGAGAACCGCACCGGGATCAGTGCGTGATCGGCAAGACGCGCGCAGAGACGGATCATCTCCGCCTCGTCGCCCGCGTCGATAATGGCAGCATCACCGCGACGGCGCGCGGCGCGAACGAGTTGCTCGATGACCAGGGGATCGTTGGTTCGCTCCACCGTGACCTTGGCGGGCAGGCCGGCCTGTGCCCAGGCGGCCAGATCGCCATCGCGCGCCGCATCGATGACAATGACCGGAATCTCGGCGGCAGCAGCGACGCCCGCGAGCGTCATGGCCAGGGTGGACGTGCCGGAGGTCTTCAGGGAGCCGACGGAAATGACAGGGATCATGGGAAAGCCTCGTAGCGGAACGCGAAGCGATCATTGCCCCGGCATGGTTAACAGCCGGTTAACGAACCGGCCGCGGCTTAATCATTCGGCAAGGAAAAGGCCCGGCGCGCTGTCGCACCGGGCCTTCGGTCTGAGGTTGGATTGTGGGAGCGATCAGCCGCCCTGCGGCACCAGCGCGCCTTCGCGCTGCTTGATCATCATGAAGGTGTCGAAGGTGTATTCGGCCACCTGCTGCCACAAATAGGTGTCGTTGCGATAAGCAACCATTGAATCGTAGATTTTCTTGAAGGCCGGGTTGCTGCCGTTGATCTCGGCATAGACCTCCTGGGTGGCGTCGAAGCTCGCCTGCATGATTTCCTGGCTGAACGGGCGCAGCTGCGCCCCGCTCTGGACCAGCGTCTTCAGCGCCGTCGGATTCTTGTAATCGTACTCCGACAGCATCTCGAGCGTGACGGCACGCGACGCGGTGGCCAAGAGGCTCTTGTAGGCCTCGGGCAGCTTGTCGTACTCGGCCTTGTTGGAGAAGAAGCACAGCGCCAGGCTGCCTTCCCACCAGCCGGGATAATAGTAGAACGGCGCGACCTTGTAGAAGCCGAGCTTCTCGTCGTCATAGGGGCCGATCCATTCGGCGGCGTCGATGACGCCCTTCTCCAGCGACGGGTAGATGTCGCCGCCGGCGATCTGCTGCGGCACCACGCCAAGCTTCTGCAACGCCTGGCCGGCCAGCCCGGCAATGCGCATCTTCAGGCCGTCGAGATCCTGGACCGTGTTGATCTCCTTGCGGAACCAGCCGCCCATCTGCGTGCCGGTGTTGCCGCCCGGCAAATACTGCAGGCCCTCGGTGTTGAAGAACTCGTTCAGGAGATCGAGGCCGCCGCCATAATAGAGCCAGGCGTGCAGGCCGCGGGCGTTCAGCGTGAACGGCACGGTCGCGCCCAGCGCGTAGGTCGGGTCCTTGCCGACATAGTAATAGGATGCGGTGTGGCACATCTGGACGGTGCCGTCGCTGACCGCGTCTGCGGCCTGCAGGCCCGGCACGATCTCGCCGGCTGCGAAGACCTGGATGTCGAAATTGCCGTCGGTCGCCTCGCGCACGAACTTCGCCATGTCCTCGGCACCGCCGTAGATGGTGTCCAGCGATTTGGGGAAGGACGAGGTGCAGCGCCACTGCACCTTCGGCGTCGTCTGGGCGATGGCGGGCGCCGCGAGCGAGCCGGCGCCGGCAACGCCAAGCGCGCCGACGGTGGAATTCCTGATGAACTTACGACGATCCATATCGAACAAGACCTTAGACTGCGCCAGGGGACACGGGGGTCCGGCGCTGGGGAGCGAACGTCTGGCCTCGAGCCGGTGCGAGCGGCCGTCCATGCCAGCACGACAATCCCGCCGGCGGGCGCCGACGGGCATTCCTTTCGGACGACGGCCCGCCACGGCGGGTGCCATGGCGGGCCGTCGCCCGGAACCATAGATCCGCGCTGCCTCAGGCGGGACGCGACCTGTCGGTCAGAGTGCGCCTTCGCGCTGCTTGACCATCATGAAGGTGTCAAAGGTGTATTCCGAGATCTGGCTCCACAGATAGGCGTCCCGCTTGAAGGCGTTCTGGCTCTCCAGAAGCTTGCGGTAGTCCTCGTTCTCCGAAGCGATTTCCTCATGCAGTTCCTGCGCTGCCGTGAAGCTCGCCTGCATGATCTCCTGGCTGAACGGACGCAGCTGCGCGCCGCCTTCGGCGAGCCGCTTCAGGGCCAGCGGATTGCGATAGTCGTAGCTGGCCATCATCGAGCAGTTCACCGCCCGGCTGGCGGCATTCAGCATTGCCTTGTAGCTATCGGGCAGGCTGTTCCACTTGTCGGCATTGACCATCAGGTGCAGCGCAGCGCCGCCTTCCCACCAGGCCGGGTAGTAGTAGTACGGCGCCACGCGGTAGAAGCCGAGCTTCTCGTCGTCGTACGGACCGACGAACTCGACGGCGTCCAGCGTGCCCCGCTCCAGCGCGGCATAGATGTCGCCCGCAGCGATCTGCTGCGGCACGACGCCGAGCTTTTCCACCACGCGACCGGCAAGACCGGCGATCCGCAGCTTCAGACCCTTCAGATCCTCGACGCTGTTGATTTCCTTACGATACCAGCCGCCCATCTGCGCGCCGGTATTGCCGGCCGGCATCGCATGGACGCCGCTCTTGGCGTAGAACTCGTTGAGCAGTTCGTTGCCGCCGCCCTCGTAGAACCAGGCGTTCTGCTGACGCGCATTCAGGCCGAACGGCACCGCCGTGCCGAAGGCGAAGGCCGGGTTCTTGCCGACGTAATAATAGGACGCGGTGTGGCCGAGTTCGACCGTACCGCCCTGCACCGCATCGAGCACCTGACCACCCGGCACGATCTCGCCGGCTGCGAAGAGCTGGATATCGAACTGGCCGTCGCTGATCTCGCGCACATGGTTGGCGAGCGCTTCAGCCGTCCCGTACAGCGTGTCGAGCGACTTCGGGAAGGACGAGGTCAGGCGCCACTGGATCTGCGGGCGCTCCTGAGCGATGGCGGGAGCCGCGAGGCTCGAGGCGCCAAGGCCGGCGACACCGGCGCCGAGCGCGCCCTTGGCTGCACCACCGATGAATTTGCGTCTGTCCATGAGATGCCTCCCCAAATGCAAAGCGCCGCCTCGTGGGCGGCGGTAAACCTGAGCTGGCCGGGCCCTCCCGCCAGCCTTCGCGCGGGATCGTAAGCATCGTCGGTCAAAAGGCAAGCGCGCATCACGACGATTGCCGAGCGGCGATCCCACAAACGCCAAGCGCTGACGCGATGCCGCTCTTCAGCGGCGCAGCTGGAACGCCTCGAACAGATGCAGCGCTTCCTCGATCGTCGCGCCGTGACGCGACGGATCTCCTTCGCCCACCCAGGTCCATTGCCGGGTGATGAGCTTGCCGCCGCCGCGGTCGGCCTTCAGGTCGATTGCCGCCACGATACGGTCGCCAACAAGCACCGGCAGGGCGAAATATCCGAGCACCCGCTTATTCCTCGGGACATAGGCCTCGAACAGATGCTCGTAGCCGAAGAACAGGGCCAGGCGCCTGCGCTGGATGACCAACGGATCGAAGGGGGAGAGGATGTGAACAGCCGGCGCGGTGGCCTCGGGGATCGCGTCCAGCGTCTGCGGTTCGGCCCAGTGCTCGACCTTGCCTGCATCCGCGATCGCCACCGGCACCAGTTGCCGCCGACGGACGCGCGCCTCGATCAGCGCACGGATCTCCGGTTTGCGGGCTGCGGCCAGATGGCAGATCGAATCGAGGCTGACGAGGCCCTGCGCCCGCAACGCGCGATCCAGCATGTAGGCGGCAACCTGGCGTTCGCTCGCCGGACGGGGCCGCTGCTCCCAGCCGAAATGCCGGTGCATCAGCTCGTAGGTTTTCAGCATGCCGGTGCGTTCGCTGACCGTCAGGGCGCCTGTGTAGAAAGCCAACTGCAGCGCCCGCTTCGACGGCTTGCGGCTGGCCCAGGCATGGTCCTTCTCGACCAGGACATCGTCCTCGATATCGCGGATCGACAACGGCCCCTCGTTGCGGACGAGCGTCAACACCTTCTTCAGGTCGGCGGGGCCCACCCGCTCGAACCAGCGCGACGGCGCCTCTCGGTGTCGCTTCATCTCGGGCAGGAAGAAGCGAATGTCGCGGGTCGGCACGAAGGACAGCGCGTGCGTCCAGTATTCGAAGACGCTCTTGTCGACGGTCTGGGCCTGATGCAGATCGGCCTGCCGGTAGCCGGGAATCCGGTTCCACAGGATGTGATGGTGGCAGCGCTCGATGACATTGATCGTGTCGATCTGCACGTAGCCGAGATGCTCCACCGCCGCGCGGGTGGCAGCTGGGCCTTCCCCGAAGGGCGCGGTGACGTCAAGCCGCTGGGCGCGCAACCAGATCCGCCGGGCTTCGGCCTTGCTGAGGGGAACGGGCGGTCGGGAGGCAGGCGGCATGGGGCGGGCGGTCTCTCGGCAGGCGAAGCGGCGGCGGCAAGTCTAGCCTTCGCCGCCGCCCCATTGCCAGCACGGTTCCTGCAGCCGGGCCACCCGGAAAGCTCGCGTCACGGTCGCGTGGCGAGCCAGATAACATGGCGCGCGCCGCGCTTCTTCTGCCGTGCCCGCACCTTCACCTCCTCGACCGCAAAACCCGTCCGCTGCAGCCTGGTCGTGAAGCTGCTGTCGGGTCCCGACGACCAGACGGCAAGAACGCCGCCCGGCCGCAGCGCCGCATAGGTCCGCGCCAGTCCCTTGGCATCGTAGAGCCTGTCGTTCTCACGGCGTGTCAGCCCTTCGGGGCCGTTGTCGACATCCAAGAGAATGGCGTCGAAGGCTTCCTTCTTCGCGGCGATCAGCTCGCCGATGTCGCCCTGCGAGATCGACACACGCGGATCGTCGAGGCAACCGTCGAACAGCTCGGCCATCGGTCCCCGGGCCCAGGTCACGATCGCCGGAACCAGTTCGGAGACGGTCAGGCGAACCTTCGGCCCGGCGACGGCGAGCGCGGCGCGCAGTGTGAACCCCATGCCGAGCCCGCCGATCAGCACATGCGCCTCGGGACGGTCGGCGATCCGCTCCTGCGTCAGCGTCGCCAGCGCCTCCTCCGACCCGCTGAGACGGCTGTTCATCAATTCGATCGTACCGACCATGATCGAATATTCGGTGCCGCGGCGCGACAGCTTCAGCTGGCCGCCACCCAACACCTCGGCCGTATCGAGACGTTCCCAGGGAATCATGCGTCACTCATCGTTCGGGCGGTCAAAAGGCTCTTCGTGCAAGCGCGCTATCACAGCGCAACCGGTTTGGCGAAGGCCGATCAGGTGCCGCAGAAGGTCTGCGTGACCCGTTCCTCGGGCCGCGGCGCCTCGGCATAGGCGGCATGCTCGGGCTGGTCGTCGTAAGGGTTGGCCAGCACCGCCAGCAATTGCTCGAAGGGCCCGTAGTCCTGATGCTCCACCGCCGCGACGATCGCCGCCTCGACGCGATGATTGCGCGGGATGAAGGCCGGGTTGACCTGCCGCATGGCCGCGGCCCGTTCGCCGGCATCCCATGTCTCTTCGGCCAGTCGCGCCCGCCAGCGTGTTCCCCATTCGTCATAGGCGGCCGGATCGTCGAAGAGCGCCCGAACGCCGGCCTCGGCTTTTTCGCTCTCCGCCGCGTCGCAGAGACGGCGAAACGTCAGCGTGTAGTCCGCCGTATTCGCGGCCATCCGCTCGAGCAAATCCTGCGCCAGTGCCAGATCGCCCTCGTGCGCTGCGCCGAGACCGAGCTTCGCCTGCAGGCCGCCGACGTAGGCGGCGTTGAAGCGGTCCGAGAAACCGGACAGTGCGTCGCGCGCCTTGGCGATCGCCGCCTCCTCATCCGTGTCGATCAACGGCAGCAGCGTTTCGGCGAGTCGTGTCAGGTTCCACAGCGCGATGCTCGGCTGGTTGGCATAGGCGTAGCGCCCCTGCCGGTCGATGGCGCTGAAGACCGTGCCGGGATGATAGGCGTCGAGGAAGGCGCAGGGACCGTAATCAATGGTCTCGCCGGAGATCGCCATGTTGTCGGTGTTCATCACGCCGTGGATGAAGCCGAGATTGAGCCAGCGCGCGACAAGCTCCGCCTGCCGGCCGACGACCGCTTCGATCAGCGCCAGATACGGATTCTCAGCGTCTGCCGCGTCGGGATAGTGGCGGGCGATCGCGTGGGCGCTCAAGGTCCGCAGCGCCGCGTCGTCGCCGCGGGCGGCGAAATACTGGAAGGTGCCGACGCGGATATGGCTCGACGCCACCCGCGTCAGGACCGCGCCGGGCAGCAGCGTCTCGCGAACCACGCTCTCGCCCGTGGTTACCGCCGCGAGCGCCCGCGTCGTGGGAACCCCAAGCGCCGCCATCGCCTCGCTGACGATGTATTCCCGCATCACCGGACCGAGCGCCGCGCGTCCGTCGCCGCCACGTGAGAACGGCGTACGTCCCGCTCCTTTCAGCTGCAAGTCGCGCCGCGCGCCTGACCTGTCGACGACTTCGCCAAGCAGGATTGCACGACCATCGCCGAGCTGCGGCACGAAATGGCCGAACTGGTGGCCGGCATAGGCCATGGCAATCGGCTCGGCGCCATCGGGGAGCCGGTTGCCGGCCAGCATCTCGATGCCTTCCGGTGTTTCCAGGATGTCGGCATCGATGCCGAGCTCGTCGGCTAGGGCCCGGTTGACCTTGATCAGCTCGGGCGCGTCGGCGACGGCCGGGGCGACCTGGGCAAAGAAGTCAGCCGGCAACCGGGCGTAGCTGTTGTTGAAGGGGATCTGGGCGCTCACGCGACGCTCCGTGGTCTGTGCGATCCCAGCAGCGGGCACGACTGCATGCCGTGTGCAGGGCGCGCTTGCTGCGGGTCACAAAATGGGGGCGCGGTGAGTGAGGAACCTCGACGCGCCGTGTCCACGACATGGCGTTCGCCTGGGCTGATTTCCAGATATGACTCCGGTCGGCGCCACACAACGCCCCGCTCAAGCCAGCATTTGCCGGGGCCTGGACGCGAGGATCGGTCCGGCCTTGCGATCGGTTCGCCTGTGTCGTGTCGTTGCGCTGCCGGATCATCGAAGAGGCGTATTCGACGGGAGCGCTGCGCGCAGGGTGCATCAAGCCGTCTTCGCTGCGTATCCCCTGGGGCGCCACAGCATTCGACATTGCCTGTCCGGGAGCTTATCTGCCGGGAAACCCAGTCGCCGAAGGCCCTTCCATGACCGCCTCCCCCATCCTCGTCGCCGTGCCCGCCGACGTTCGCAGCTTCGAGAACTATGACTGGCACGCCACGCCCGACACTTATCTGAAGGCGCTGACGCGGGTTGCCGGTGCCACCCCGGTGATCGTGCCGGCGCTGTCCGGCGAATTCGACGTCGACGCCCTTCTCACACGGGTCGACGGGCTGCTGATGACCGGCTCGGCCTCCAATGTGCACCCCGATCGCTACGGCGTCCCGCCCAGCCGGGCCCACGAGCCCTTCGACCCGGCCCGCGACCGGCTGACCGAGGCAATGATCCGAGGGGCTTTGGCGGCCGGTGTGCCGATGCTGTGCGTCTGCCGCGGCCATCAGGAACTCAACGTCGCCCTGGGCGGAACGCTGGCGACCGAAATCCAGGAGCTGGATGGCCGCATGGATCATCGGGCAACGCCCAACAAGGATCAGCGCGAGCGCTATGCCACGCGCCATCCCGTGGCGGTGACGCCGGGCGGCTTGCTCGCCGGGATCGTCGGCAATGACGAGATCCGCGTGAACTCGCTGCACCGGCAGGCGATCGACCGCTTGGCCGACGGCCTCGCCGTCGAGGCGAGCGCCCCGGATGGCACCGTCGAGGCCGTCTCGGTCGAGGGCGCCAAAGCCTTTGCCCTCGGCGTCCAGTGGCATCCCGAATACTGGGCAGAGACCGACGCCGCCTCCACCGCGATCTTCAAGGCCTTCGGCGATGCCTGCCGGGCTCATGCGGCGCAACGCGCCGACGCGCCCCGATGAGCGATCTGACCGTCTGGTACGATGGGGGCTGTCCGCTCTGCCGCCGGGAAATCGCGATGATGCGGCGGCTCGACACCGCACAGGCGATCAACTTCACCGATGTCGATGATTCGAGCGCCGATTGCCCGATCGACCGCGGCGACCTGCTGGCAAGGTTCCATGCGTGCGAGGACGGCACGCTTCTGTCGGGCGCCGCCGCCTTCGCGGCCATGTGGCGTGCCATCCCGCGTCTGCGGGTCTTGGGCCTCGCGGCCCGCAACGGCGCCGTCCTCTGGGTGCTCGAACGTGCCTACCGGCAGTTCCTGCGGATCAGACCGCGCCTGCAGGCGCTCGCCAGGCGCGCGGACAGCTCCGCCCGCGTCTAGGACGGCACCGGGTCAGTCGCAGATGTCCCTCTTGCAATCGCGGAATTCGGCGCGGGCATCCTTCTTGCAGTCGCGCCGGTCGCGGCCTGTGAATGTGTCCTGGCACGCATCGATCGCATCCCGTTTCATCTCGCGGCATGTCTTCCGGCATTCGCGGGTCAGCCTCCGCGCGCACTGACGAGCCTGTCGGGTGCAATACCGCCATTCCGACCGCGAGGTTGAGTCTCCGATGCACTCCATCACGTTGAGGCAGGTTTGCGCGGATGCGGGCATGTTCGATTGTGGGAGGATAAACAGAAAAGCCAGTAATGAGGTAATAAAATAAGCCTTCATTGCGATACTTCCCAATATTGATTGCAATACGAGGAACACAGAGAGCGCACCAGCGGAACGTCAACTGTTGATCGGAGAATTTTCCGTTGGGTTAGGAAAGGCGTTTGTCGGATCGCCTGCGCCTGATGTCGCGCCAGCCTGCTGACACCGCCGGAGCCCGGGCGAAGGCTGGAGACAGCTGTGCCGTCAGGTCTGCTGCACGGTGTCTCACCTGAGAGACCCGTCGGATCACACGGTCTGCAGCGCGCCGCCGAGCAGGAGCAGACCGACCAGCATCAGGAACAACGCGCCGGCGATTTCCAGGCCGGCCCCGATCCAGCGTCCGCGTGCGCCGTCGCCGCCGAAGCGCAGCGCCGTGCCCTTGGCGAAAACGGCGAGGCAGGCGATGGCGGAAACGGTGATCGCGGTGCCGAGGGCCATAGCGAACACCGAGAGAATGCCACCGAGATACAGGCCGTTGACCAGCCCGAAGGTCAGAACGACGATGGCACCCGAACAGGGCCGCAGCCCCACGGCAACAACCGCCGAGAGGGCCGAACCCAATGTCATCCGGTCGTTCAGCGCCTTCGGATCGGGCATGTGGGACCGCCCGCACCCGCAGAGTTCCGCATCGTCGGAACAGATCTCCGCGGCAAACCCCGACGAGGCTGGCCGCATCAGCCGCGCCGATCGGGTCCGCTCGGGGGCGGCGAAGGCGAGCCCTCCGACCGCCCCGCCGCTTTGCGAGGTTGCGAAACCTCCGGGCGATGCAAATGCAAGCGTGCCGCCCGTCGGCCGGATCCGCCGCGCCAGCCCGAAGAGCTTGCGGATCAGAAGCCACGCGCCGAAGCCGGCGATCAGTGCATAGGAGACGATCTCCAAAAGATCCGTCGCGTCGGTCATCGACACAGCGGTGCCACGCAGCAGGAACCAGCCGACGCCCACGACGACGATGGCGGAGATCGCCTGCACCAGCGAGGATGCGAAGGAGAGGACGATCCCGCGGCGCAGCTGCACCTCATTCGCCAACATGTAGGCCGAGATCACCGCCTTGCCGTGTCCCGGCCCTGCGGCATGGAAGACGCCATAGACGAAGGAGAGCCCGACGAGGAACGGCAGCGCCGCGCCATCGGACTTCAGCGCGACCAGCGCATGGCGCAACGAGGTGAAGAACTGGCGCTGATAGACGGCGATCTCGGTGAAGATCGCGCCGAAGAAACCGCCGGATGGCTGCGCCGTCACTTCGGCGCTGCCAATGCCGAGCGACGATTTGGCCAGCGCCGGCTCCACCGCCATCGCGGCGAGGAGCACGGTGCCGAGGACGATCAGCTGGCGGCGGCGCACGACACCTCCACCCGCGTCGCCAGCGCCTGCGAGTAATTGATGCCGTCCTCTGGAATGCTTTCGTCGGGCCCGAGGCTCGCGACCGATTCCATCCATTCCTTGGCGGCGGCATCCTGGTCCGGCACGACCAGCTGCTTGGCGCAGCTCTTCGGCATGTCCATCATAAGGAAGTCGTCGGCGCTGGTGAAATCGAAGGCGACGAAGAAGGTCTCGTCGAAATTCGACACGGTCAGCTTCGACTTGGCCAGGTCGACCGCCTCGCCGGCCGGCATCTCGAAGAACATCAGCAGCTGACCGTTCTCCCATAGGGTGCGGATCTCGTCCGGCGGCGACATCGCCACCTTCTTTCCGTCGGCCTCGACGAAGGTGTAGAAATCCCACTCGGCGATGGATTCCTTCACGGTGTCGCCGACCGCAACAAGTTCGTCATCCTCGAGCTGGCCATTGGCGTTGGTGTCGAAATCGACCAGCACCGACGACGAGAAGAGTTCGTCCATGCGCCAGATGTTGCGGATCGCGCCAAGGCGTCCGTCCGGCGTGCCGACGATCTCGACATTGGCCTCGGCGAAGACATGCGGATGGGCAGCAGCGATCGTCGGCGCCAGTGACACCGCCATCACTGCAAGCGCAGCAGCCAAACCTCGGTCGATCATCGCCACCTCTCGTGAAGTCCCGACAACCAGAACAGGACAAGCATGGCCGAAATTTGAACCGGGAGGCTTTCGCGAGGCCGAAGCCGCTAGCGCAGGACGAGGACCTGGGCACCGACATGGACCCGTTCGAACAGGTCCTTCACGTCGGCATTGCGCATCCGGAAGCAGCCGGACGACGCCGCGCTGCCGATCGAGTTCGGCGAATTGGTGCCATGGATGCGATACGCCCCCCAGCCGAGATTGATCGCGCGCTCGCCCAGCGGGTTCTTCGGACCCGGCCCGATCGACTGCGGCAGCCGCGGGTTGCGCGCACGCATCGAGGGCGTCGGCGTCCAGGTCGGATGCTCGCGCTTCTTCGACACCCAGCTCTTGCCGAACCATTGCTCGCTCGGCTTGCCGACGGCGATGTCGTAGACCAGCGCCCGGCCGCCGCCGGTCACGAGGTAGAGCTTGCGCTCCCCCGTCTTGACGATGATCGTGCCGGAATCGTGCTCGGCCGCGAAACTGATCTCGCGCGCCGCGCCACCTGCAAGGCTGTAGGCGGGCGACGACAGGGTGGTGAGGACGACGGCCGCGAGGGCCGCGAGAAGGGCGCGGTGCTGCATGCCGCCAGACTAGGCCGACATCGCTGAATCTTCGGTAAAGGCCGCGGTGCCGAAGCCCGCTGAATAATGGTCTCGCGACGGTTCGGCGTCAGGTCCGGTCGTCGCAGCTGAGGCCCTGCAGGCGCCGGGAATCGCACTTCTTGAACCAGTTGGCGAGGTAGTCGACGAACAGGCGAACGCGGGCCGGCAGATGCCGGCGATGCGGGAACACGGCATAGATGCCGGCCTCGCTCGGCATGTAGTCGTCGAGCACCGTCACCAGCCGGCCGCTTTCCAGATCGCGCCGGACGACGAAGGTCGGGCTGAGCGCCAGGCCGAGCCCGGCGATCGCCGCCGCCCGCACGGTCACGGGGCTGTTCGCGGTGAACTGGCCCGACACCGTCACCGGGATGGTTTCCTTGGTCTGCGGATCGCGGAAGATCCAGTTGGAGAACATCCGCGAATTGGAATCGATGACCGCCGGATAGCCAGCGATCTGCGAGGGGTGATTCGGCCGCCCGAGACGCTGCAGCAGTTCCGGGCTCGCCACGATGGCGAAGTCGAGCGAGGCCAGGCGGCGGGCAATCATCGCGGAATCGGCCAGGCGCGTCATGCGGATCGCCACGTCGAACCCTTCCTCCACCAGATTGACGAAGCTGTCGTCCAGGTGGATGTCGAGCCCGATATCGGGATGATCCTTGGCGAAGTCGACGAGGCTGAGGCCGAGCTCGGCATCGCCGAAGGTGCGGGCCGCCGAGACCCGGATCGTCCCCTTGGCTTCGCCGGTCGCCTCGCGGGCCTCCTCGTTGAGGCTTTCCAGATCCGACAGGATGGCCGAGGCGCGCGACAGATAGACTTCGCCGGCGGCGGTCAGCGCGATCTGGCGCGTCGTGCGGTTGATCAGCAGCGCCCCGAGTTCGTCCTCCAGCTCGCGAACATATTTCGACAGCAGCGCCTTGGATCGCCCGGTCTTGCGGGCCGCCGCCGAGAACCCCTCGTTCTCCACGACCGAGATGAAGGCGCGCATCCGCGTCAGAGTATCCATGGTGCACCTTCTGAAGGCTTGGCATCGCTGCTGCCGATCGGCGGCCGGCCCCCTTCCTTGATCGGACCGGACCAAAAATCAACTCCGAGGACTTTTTCCACTTGCATATGACGAATCCCGGGCATAGGTCTCCCCTTGCCCCAAGTCGCACGTGCCTGTGGGCGTCCCCCGGTCCTCGAATGCGAGGGTTGCCGGGACGGTACCTGGATCTGACGATCCAGTCGGTTTCGCTGCTGGCGAAATCGTGGACGCCTTGAAGCAACGACGGTCCGGGCCTTTCTGGTCTCTCCTGGTCTCCACCGCCGGGAAAACTGAAGAGGCACACCATCATTGCCTGAAGTGCGGCGGGTCCAAGCCCTCCAATCCATGGCAGACTTTACCCGGCAACGGCGCGTAGCGCTTGCAGCCGGTCATCGTCGCGTCTCGCAAGGGACCGCTGCGGCAGCCTCTTAGGCGGCCATTGCGGGCCTGTGCGTGCGCACACCATCGATTGCCCGGTCCGTGATGGCCGGGACCATGGGAGAGACCCAATGGCCACGCAGCGCATCCTCGACTTCCTCGCCACCCGACGTCCGGACGGTCCCTGCCTCATCGTCGACCTCGACATCGTCGAGGACAATTTCAACGCCTTCCGCAAGGCGCTGCCGGACTCCGCGATCTTCTACGCCGTCAAGGCGAACCCTGCTCCCGAAGTCCTGAAGCTGCTCGCCGGTCTCGGCTCCAACTTCGACTGCGCGTCGGTCGCCGAGGTCGAGATGGCGCTGAACGCCGGTGCCACCCCGCGCCGCATCTCCTACGGCAACACCATCAAGAAGGAGCGCGACATCGCCCGCGCCCATCAGCTCGGTGTGTCGCTGTTCGCCGTCGATTGCGTCGAGGAAGTCGAGAAGGTCGCCCGTGCGGCGCCCGGCGCCCGGGTCTTCTGCCGCGTCCTGACCGATGGCGAGGGTGCCGAATGGCCGCTGTCGCGCAAGTTCGGCTGCGTTCCGGCCATGGCGATCGACGTGCTCGTCCATGCCAACGCTCTCGGCCTCGTCGCCACCGGGGTATCCTTCCATGTCGGCTCGCAGCAGACCGACACCGGCGCTTGGGACGCAGCGATCGCCGATGCACGCTTCGTCTTCGAGGCGCTGGCCGAAAAGGGCATCGTCCTGACCCTGATCAACATGGGCGGCGGCTTTCCGACCCGCTACCTCAAGGACGTCCCGGCAGCCGCCGAATACGGCCGCGCGATCTTCGCCAGCCTGCGCAAGCATTTCGGCAACCGCCTGCCCGAGACGATCATCGAGCCGGGCCGCGGCATGGTCGGCGACGCCGGCGTGGTGAAGGCCGAGGTCGTGCTCGTATCGAAGAAGTCCGACACCGACGCCAATCGCTGGGTTTACCTCGACATCGGCAAGTTCGGCGGTCTCGCCGAGACCATGGACGAGGCGATCCGCTACCCGATCGTCACCCGGCATGACGGCGGCGCGACGGAGCCCTGCGTGATCGCCGGCCCCACCTGCGATTCGGCCGACGTCCTCTACGAGAAGACCCCCTACCCGCTGCCGCTCGCTCTGACGGTCGGTGACGAGGTGCTGATCGAGGGCACCGGCGCCTACACGACGACCTACGCCTCGGTTGCCTTCAACGGCTTCGAGCCGTTGCGGTCCTACGTGATCTGAGCGCCGCGATGATGCTCTCGACCCGACGACGGAGCCTGGAACTCCGAAGCTGACCCGGCGCTGCGGCGCCGGGGTTTCAACCCGCGTCGCCCGAACTCCGGCTCCGCTCCTGTTCGCCTCCTTCCATGTCGTGGGGGTCTTCATGTCCGCTTTTCCGCACGCCGCTGCCTTCGAGAATGCCGCCCGGCTGTTCGCCATCGGCGCCGAACAGCCCGACCAGATCGACGCGCGCGAGGCGCTTCTCGACCGGGCCATGGGGCCGGGTCGCACGCGCAAATCCTCGGAAACGATCCGTCAGGGTCGCCTGGCGGCCGAAGGCCTCGCCTTCAGCGCCACCGCCGCGGACGGCTCGCTGATGGGCACGGTGCGCCTGTGGAACATCGAGGCCGGCGCCCGCGACGGCAGCTCGGTCCCGGCGCTCCTGCTCGGGCCGCTGGCGGTCGATCCGCAGCTTGCCGGAACCGGCATCGGGGCGGCCCTGATGCGCCACGCGATCGCCGAGGCCGCAAGGCTCGGCCACGCCGCGATCCTGCTGGTCGGCGATCCGGAATATTATGCGCGTTTCGGCTTTTGCGCCGACGCCACCGCGATGCTGGCCATGCCGGGCCCCTTCGAGCCGCGGCGCCTTCTGGCGCTCGAACTCGCGCGGGGGCATCTGCTTGGCGCGTCCGGCATCATCTCGCCGTCGGGCAGCCCGGCACTGCCGGTGCAGGCGATCGGTCGGACGCCACTCGCCGACGTGGCCTGAAGCCGCGTGGTCAGCCATCGCCTGAGCGAATTGTCGTTTGAAATGAGGCCTTTGCGTTCACTAGTTGCTTGTCCGACTATTGCGGAAATGCGATACGACAGAACGTAAGCGAAACAGATGGCGTTTCGGAGGGGCACCTTCCCTCGCGCCGGTTTCCGGTGCGCAGATTGGGCGGCATGGCGTTCGCAGATGAAGACCGGGTGGCCGCCCTCCTGGCCGAGAACGAAGAGCTGCGTCGCAGGCTCGACGAGCGCGGGTCCGGCGTCCAGCCGGAGCTCGATAGCGCCCGCGACGAGATCGCCGCGCTCAAGCGCACCCTGCATGGCACCGAATCCCGCTACCGCCTGATCGTCGAAAGCGCCGTCGATCACGCCATCATCGTCGCCGACCTCGATGGCGTGATCTCCACCTGGAACGACGCGGCACAGCGGGTCCTCGGCTGGACCGAGGCCGACATGATCGGCCAGCCGATCGCCAAAATCTTCACGCCGGAAGACATCGATGCCGGCGTCCCCGCCAAGGAGATGCGGCTGTCGCTGGAGCGCGGAAAGGCCCAGGACAATCGCTGGCACCTGCGTTCGGACGGAGGACGCTTCTTCGCTAGCGGCGAAATGATGCCGCTACTGGGCGATGACGACGCGCCGGCCGGCTTCCTCAAGATCCTGCGCGACAAGACCCGCGAAGTCGCCGAACGCGAGGAGCTGGAAGCCAGCCGCGAACGGCTGCGGCTGGCGCTGGAAGCCTCGGATCTCGTCGGCACCTGGGACTGGGACATCCCCGGCGACATCGTCTATGCCGATGCGCGCTTCACGCGGCTGTTCGGCCTCGACCCCGAGCAGGGCGAAAGAGGGCTGCAGCTCCAGGACTTCATCGCCGGCATCCATCCCAAGGACCGCGACCGGGTCGCGGCGGCGATCACCGCTGCAGTCGAGGAATGCGGCAGCTTCGCGCAGGAATACCGGACCGTCGATCTGAACGGCGACAGCCACTGGATTTTCGCCCGGGGCCGCTGCTTCACCGACGCGCAGGGCCGCGCGGTTCGCCTGCCCGGGGCGATTGTCGACCGCACCGTCGAGCGCACCCGTGAAATCCGCCAGGCCGCTCTCCTGCGGCTGAGCGACGAACTCACCCGCAGCGAGGGCGCCAGCAGCGCCACGCTGAAGGCCTTGCAGATCCTTGGCGAGACGCTCGGCGCGTGCAGGGTCGGCTATGCCACGGTTGACCCGCAGGACATGTCCGCCCGCATTCTCGGCGAGTGGACCGACCGGCGCACGCCGCCCCTGTCCGGGCGCTATCCGCTGGCCCATTACGGCCAGCAATTCCTCGACGAGCTGCATTCCGGCATCGTCGTCATCGAGGACACCGCCGACTATTCGCCGATCCCGGAACAGGCGGCAGCCTGGGCCGCCATCCAGGTGCGGTCGCTGGTCAACATTGCCGTCATCGAGAACCAGACGGTCAAAGTTCTGCTCTACCTGCATTCCGACACGCCGCGCCGCTGGGTCGAGGAAGAGATCGCCTTCATCCGGGAGGTTCTCAACCGGGCCTGGGCCTTCAGCCAGCGCCGGCGCGCCGAGCAGACGCTGATCGAGACCGAGACGCGGCTGCGGCTCGCGCAGGAAGCGGCGCAGATCGGCACCTTCGACTTCGACGCCCGCACCGGCGCGCTGGTCTGGGACAACCGGTGCCGGGCGATCTTCGGCCTGTCGCCCGACGTGCCGGTGACCTACGAAACCAGCTTCCTGGAGGGGCTGCATCCCGAAGACAGGTCGCGCATCGCCGCGACGGTCGAACGGGTCCTCGACCCCGGTTCGAACGGCATCTTCGACGTCCTCTATCGCACGATCGGCCATGAGGACGGCGTCGTCCGTCACGTCAAGGCGAACGGTCAGACCATCGTCGAGAACGGAGCCACCACGCGCTTCGTCGGCGCCGTGCGCGACGTGACCGACGAGAAGGAAGCCGAGGAACGCCAGCTTCTTTTGACCCGGGAATTGCAGCACCGGGTCAAGAACACCCTTGCCATGGTCAATGCGCTGGCCAACCAGACCCTGCGCCGCGCCGCGAATGTTCAGGACGGGCTGGCCGCCTTCTCGGCGCGGCTGATTGCGCTCGGCCACGCCCACGACATCCTGACCCAGACCAGCTGGACCTCGGCCCCGATCGCGGCCATCGTCGACAATTCGCTCAAGACCCATTCGGCCGACGACAACACTCGCATCGTCGCGTCCGGCCCCGATCTTCGGCTGACGGCGCGCCAGAGTCTCGCCCTGGCGCTGGGTCTGCACGAGCTGGCGACCAACGCGATCAAATACGGCTCGCTGTCCAACGATACCGGGCGTGTGACGATCGAATGGGAGCTGGCGCACCAGGCAGGGCAGAAGCACCTCAGCTTCGTCTGGCGCGAAATGGACGGTCCTGTCGTCGAAACGCCGGCGACCCGGGGCTTCGGTTCGCGGCTGATCGAGCAGGCCATGGCCGCCGAATTCGGCGGCGAGGTGACCATCGACTACAAGCGTGACGGTCTCGTCTGCACCATATCCGCGGATATCAGCAGCGACATGGCCGAGGCCGACAGCCCCAACGTCATCTGACGGCGGACGGCGAACGCAAGGCCACCGCCCGCCGATATGTGTACTGCGTCCGGGATCAGCCGGCGATGTCGATGATCCCGGCTTCGCCGCCCTCGCTGCCGAAAGCCAGCCGCTCGCCCTTCGCGTCCCAGGCAAGGGTCCGCACCGGGCTGGCGCCACCGCGACGCAGCAGCGCTTCCTTGGCGTCGGCAAAACGCACCGCCAGCACCATGCCGTCGCCATAACCGATCGCCATCATGTCCTCGGCCGGGTGACAGGCGACGGCGGTGACCATCGTGTCGCCGCGGGTGCCGAGTTCCAGCGGCGCCTTGCCCATCGGCCCGTCCTTGCCGGAGAACGGCCAGAGGATCGCGGCCGGCGCACCGGAGGTCGCCAGGAACTTGCCCTTGGCCGACCATGACCAGTCCTTCACCTTGGAAGGATAGCCGGTCATCCGCATGTGCTTGCCGTCCTCGATCCGCCAGCCATGCAGGGCATTCTCCTGCATGGTGGTGACGAGGAAGCGCCCGTCCGGGGAGAAGTCGACGCCCAGATGCGCGCCCTTCCACTCCAGCGCGGCCGGCGCCGCGCCGGTGGCGGGGAAGAACATGGAGGCGCCGTCGTAATGGGCGGTCGCCGCGCGCACGCCCTTCGGGGCGAAGGCGATGTCCTCCACGGTGCGCTCGTGGCGGATTTCCTTCAGCTCCCCGGCGCCGAGCCGCACATAGGCGGTCTTGCCGGACGCGAAGCCGACCGTGTTCTTCGGCCCGCCGGCCACCGCGTCGATCCATTTGCGACCAATGGAGGCGAGTTCCTCGACCGCGCCGTCGGCGGCGATGGCAAGCACCCGCCCATCCTCGCCGCCGGTCAGAAGACGCGGCGCATAGCGATCGAGCCGCGCGGTCAGAAGGCCGCCGGCATGGGCTTCCACCGTCCGGTCGCCGCCGGCCGGAAACCGCACCGTACCGTCGGCGACGGCAAAGACCGCCTGGTCCTTCAGGAAGACCGCAGTCTCGACGAAATCGCCGAAATCATAGGACGCAATCGACGGCATCAGGCATCGGCCCGCTGGCGAGCGGAACAGGCTTCGAACTCCGCCGACAATTCGTCGGCGTCGAGATTGCGACCGATGAACACCAGCCGGCTCTCGCGCTTTTCGTCGTCGCGCCAGGGGCGCTGGTGGTCACCCTCGACGATCATGTGGACGCCCTGCACCACATAGCGCTCCGGATCGTCCTCGAAGGCAATGATACCCTTCAGCCGCAGGATGTTCGGCCCCTGCTCCTGGGTGAGCGCCTGGATCCAGGGGAAGAACTTCTTCGGATCCAGCGTTGCGCCGCGCAGCGACACCGAAGTCACGGTCACATCATGCAGCTCGGCGACCTTGCCGTGGTGATGATGGCCGTGATCATGACCTGCGTGGTCGTGACCGGAATGTTCGTGCTCGTCGCCGTGGTGATGGTGATGCCCGTGATCATGGTCATGGCCGCAATCCGGGCCGCAGGTCTCGTCGTGGACGTGTTCCGCTTCCGTCAAAAACTCCGGATCGGCGTCGAGCACGCGCTTCAGATCGAACGCCCCCTGCCCGAGGACGCGCTTCAGGTCGATGCCGGCGCGCTCGGTCCGGTGGATGACGGCGTAGGGGTTGATCGCCCGCACTGTCGCCTCGACGGCGGCCAGTTCGTCCGGCGTCACGAGGTCGGTCTTGTTGAGCAGCACCACGTCGGCGAAGGCGATCTGGTCCTCGGCTTCGCGCGAATCCTTCAGCCGCAGCGGCAGGTGCTTGGCATCGACCAGCGCGATCACCGCATCGAGCTGGGTCTTGGAGCGCACGTCCTCGTCCATGAAGAAGGTCTGCGCCACCGGTACCGGGTCGGCGAGGCCCGTGGTCTCCACGATGATCGCGTCGAAGCGGCCTTTGCGCCGGGTCAGCCCTTCCACCACCCGCACGAGATCGCCGCGCACCGTGCAGCACACGCAGCCATTGTTCATCTCGTAGATTTCCTCGTCGGATTCCACGATCAGATCGTTGTCGATGCCGATCTCGCCGAATTCGTTGACGATGACGGCATAGCGCTTGCCGTGGTCTTCCGAGAGGATGCGGTTGAGGAGCGTCGTCTTGCCCGAGCCGAGATAGCCGGTGAGAACGGTCACGGGAATCTGGTCGGGCGTCACGCTGGGCGTATCGGACATGGAAGCTCTCCGTCTTGGGTCGCGCACGATATAGGCGCCACGCGGCGAGAATGCACGGGGGTGGTCAACGCCCGAAAGCAACTCCCCGCCGGCGGCGGAAATCAGACGAGCCGCGCCGAATCGAAGGCGAGGACATCGTCGAGAAATGCCGTGAAGGCGTCGGCCTGATGCGCGGCGATGGCGGCGCCGATCTCGGCCGTCGCCAGCCGGGCGTCGCCGACGACGCCGGCCGGGTTGAGATCCTGCGCCATCCAGCCGAAGCCTATCCGGCCATGGGCCCTCAGATGGGCTGCCGAACCGCCGAGCTCGTCCTGCAGCGAATCGAAGGCCGCGATCGCCTCCCGCCGGACCATGTCGGGGCGCAAATGCAGCATCAGCGCGGTCTCGACCGCACCGCCATGGATGCCCGAGGCGATCTCTTCCAGCGGCAGAAGGCCGTCGGGGTAGCCGAAGCGCAGCCAGGAGCAGGTCGCGACCAGAAGCCCGTGGCGGCGGCGCAGTTCGAGGGCCGCAGTGTCCATCACCGGCGTGTTGCCGCCATGGGCGTTGACGATCACCAGCCGGCGGAAGCCCGCAGCGGCCAGGCTTGCCCCGACCTCGATCAGCGCCGACGTCGCGGTCTGCCATTCATGGCTCAGCGTGCCGGGAAAGGCCACATGTTCGCAGGATTTGCCGATCCGCAATGTCGGCAGGAAGGTCACCGGCCGGTCTTCCGGCAGGCGCGCGATGACCGCGTCGACCATCGCATCGGCCAGCATCGCGTCGGTTCCGAGCGGCAGATGCGGCCCGTGCTGCTCGATGGCCGCGATCGGGACCACGGCGACGGAATCGGCGAGACCGGCGCCTTCGGCGCTCATCTCCGTCGTTGTCATCTCCTCGTAGCGACGCCGCATCATTCCTCCGCAAGGGTCGACAAGCCACCACGCAGCAGCCAACAAGGTGGACAACATAGCGGGGCTTCGTCATTTTTGCCCCCGTGAAATCGGATCGGGGTTCCATGGCCAGCAAGAAAACCGGGAAGCGCTCCGTGACGACGCAGTTGAGCCTGGCGGCGCGTGGCGCCCGCACGGCCCTGTCCCAGCGCCTGGCGCTGCTCGACGTCTATCCCGGCCAGGATGCGGTCCTGCTGGCGATCGGCGAAGAAGACGGGATTTCCCTGCGCGATCTGGCCGAACGCCTGTCCGTACGCCCGCCCACGATCACCAAGACCGTGACCCGGCTGGCGGCGCAGGGCCTCGTGGAAAAGCGCCTCTCCAACAGCGACGGAAGGCAGAATCATGCCCACCTCACCGAACGCGGTGCAGCGCTCGTCGACGCGGTGGGCAAGTCCCGCAAGCGGGTCGAGCGCGATGCTCTGAAGGGATTTTCCAACAAGGAGCGCAAGACCCTGCGCAAGCTCCTGGAACGCGTCACCGCCAATCTCGGCAGTGCCGCCCCGGCGCCCGCCGGCACCAGCTCCACCGCCGAGGACGATGACTGACGCAACCATTCCGTCGTGCAACCACATCTGCGGGGCTTTGCGTGGCGGCCAGTCTGGGCCATAGATCGACTGGGCGTCGGGAGGAGCCCGCGTAAGTGGCGCAAAAGGTCAAACTTTCGACGATTGCCGATTCGCTGGGCCTGTCCACGGCGACAGTCTCGCTGGCGCTGCGCGACAGTCCGCTGGTGGCCGAGGTCACCCGCGAGCGGATCAAATGCGCGGCCCGCGAACTCGGCTACATCTACAATCGCCGCGCCGCCTCGCTGCGCACGTCGCGCTCGGGCATTGTCGGTGTCTGCGTCCACGACATCATGAATCCGTTCTTCGGCGAGATCCTGAAATCCGTCGAGAACGAGCTGGACCGGCAGCGCCAGACCTTCATCCTGTGCAACCACCATGACGACCTCGCCAAGCAGCGCTCCTTCGTCGACACGCTGCTGCAGCTGGGCGCCGACGGGCTGATCCTGTCGCCGGCGATCGGCACGCCGGCCAGCGACATCCGCCTTCCCGAGGAGAACGACCTGCCGGTCACGCTGATCGCCCGCACGGTCGAGGGCTCGGGCGTCCTCGGCTTTCGCGGCGACGATTCCTACGGCATGGGACTGGCGGTCGATCATCTGGTCGCCCTCGGCCATCGGCGCATCGCCATGATCGGCGGCACGGCGCTGACCTCCACCGGCCGCGATCGCGAGGCCGGATATCTGGCCGCGCTGGAGCGCGCCGGCATCGAATTCCGCCCCGAATGGCGGATCGAGGGACCGCGGAACCGTCATTCCGGCTTCGACGCTGCCGCGACCTTCCTTCAGATCGAGAACCGCCCGACCGCCGCGGCCTGTTTCTCTGACCTCGTCGCCCTCGGCTTCATGTACGGCCTGTCGCGGGCCGGGCTGCGTCCCGGCGTCGATATCGCGGTCACCGGCTATGACGACATCGACGAGGCGGCGATCGCCACCCCGCCGCTATGCACCGTGTCGAATGGCCAGAGCGAGGTCGGCCGCCGCGCCGCCGAAGCGCTGCTGGCCCGTCTGGCCGGCCAGCCCGCGGCGGACGAGACCATCCTCATTACCCCCGAGCTCCGTGTCCGCCAGTCCAGCGACTTCAGCTGGCCCGACTGAGCCTGTCCGGGTTTCACCACACGCACGACAACAAGCAGAAGAGGAAGCCTACATGTCAGACCTGTCCGCCGTTACCATCCTGGTGCCCGGCAAGATGAACCCCGATACGCTGGATACCCTGAAGGCGACGTTCGACGTGGAACATCTCGCCGGCCGCAAGCTGGAGGATCTGTCCGAAGAGCGCCGCCAGGCCATCCGCGGCATCGCCCAGATGGGCCAGGTGCCGGCCGCGATGATCGACGCGCTCCCGAATCTCGAGCTGATCGCCAATTTCGGCGTCGGCTATGACGGCGTCGACACGGCCCATGCCACGAAGAACGGCGTCGTCGTCACCAACACGCCGGAGGTCCTCACCGAGGAGGTCGCCGACATCACCCTCGCCCTCGTCCTCATGACGACGCGCGAACTCGGCGCCGCCGAGCGTCACCTGCGCGAGGGCAAGTGGGAGAGCGAGGGTCCGTACCCGCTGACCCAGACGACCCTGCGCGGGCGCACGGCCGGCATCATGGGCCTCGGCCGCATCGGCCTTGCCATTGCCCGCCGCCTGGAAGGCTTCGACGTCAAGATCGAATACCACAACCGGTCCAAGCGCGACGACGTGGCCTATCCCTATCACGCCGACCTCCTGAGCCTGGCGAAGTCCGTCGACACGCTGATCGTGGCGGCCCCGGGCGGCGCGTCGACCGAGAAGGCGGTCAACGCCGAAGTCCTGAAGGCGCTCGGCTCCGACGGTATCCTGGTCAATATCGGCCGCGGCACCACCGTGGACGAGCCGGCACTGATCGAAGCGCTGGAGAACGGCACCATCCGCGCCGCCGGCCTCGACGTCTTCGAGAAGGAGCCGCATGTCCCCGAGCGGCTGAAGGCACTGCCGAACACCGTCCTGTTGCCGCATGTCGGCTCGGCATCCCGTCACACGCGCGCCGAGATGGGCAAGCTGGTTGTCGGCAATCTGGTCGAATGGTATTCCGGCCGCGCGCCGGTGACCCCGGTCTCCGAATCGGTCGAGGCCGGTATCGCGCGCAAGGGCTGAGCCATGCGGCACCGCACCCGTCGAAGGGTGCGGTGCCGAACCAGTCCTGAACACATTCCTAAGCCGGCAGGCAGCCATCAACCTTCGCTTAAGGTTGTTCGCAGCATAATGGGTCCTGACGAAGAAAAGGGCCCTCCATGAACTTCGCCGCAACCGCTCTTGGCGCCGGAATCGCCGCCGCCGTAGTCATCGCGCATCTGCAGGGTGCCCTGACGCCTGCGTCCGACGCCTTCACCGGCGCGACGGTCATCGACGCGCGCCTCGACCCCATGACCACGGCCGCCATTGCGCCCGCCGCCAGCGACACGTCGCGTCCGGCCGCGATCCGGCTGATCGACCTGCGCAGCGGCGTGACCTGCAAGATGCCGACCCCCGAAGGTGCGGCACGGCATTTCGCGCCCGCGCCCATCGGCCCCGACTGCGCCAGCTCTCCCGATCTGCAGAATGTCGCCCTCTGGCGCTCCAGCAGCGACGGTTCGCTGGAACTGGCCGACAGCGATGGCCAGACGATCCTCCGCTTCATGCCCGGCGATGGGGTTCTCTACGAATCCATCTATCCGTCCGAAGCCATGGTGACGATCGTCCGTTCGCGCGGCTGACCGGAACGCGCTCTTTCGCGCATCTCCATCCATTTGCTCCCGGCTACGCCTCGCCCGGGCTCGCCGGGCGCAGGCAGATGCACGCTCGCAGAGCCCACCCGGCGACGGTTTTTGCTGCAATGCAGCATCCAGCCATTGAACCGGCCTGATCACCCTTCCATTTACGGCTCTGGCGAATGGTGATGTGAAGCACGATCCATTGGCCGCGGGAGACCGACGTGCGTGTGACGATCGACAGATTGTCCGCCCGTCCCTCCACGAAGCCACTCACCATTGCTGAGACCTGAGGTCTCGATGGTGGCGCGGCGCGGCAGCAAAGGATCGAGCCCATGCATATTCCCTCCCAGTCCGACATGGTGGAAGTCACGCGCCTGACCCGCAGCGGTCGCCTGCGCGAGGCGATGGCGCTGCTGCGCAGAGGCCAGACTGATGCTTCTGGAACTGCCCGGGCGCCGCAGGCTGCCGATGGTGATACCGCCATGCCCGATCCCGGCGAAGTCGCCCGGTCCATGCTGGGTGCAATGTTCGGCAACGCGCCGGACGCAGCAGCATCGCCTACGGCCGCGCCGGCACAGTCGCGTTTCCGCAGGGCCAGAGCCAGGCCCGCCGAGGACGATCCGCGCTTCCGCACGCGCCGCTACAGCGCCGTCGCCGGCAGCCGTGACTACAAGCTCTATGTCCCGGCCAGCCTTCCGACGGGCCCAGTGCCGCTGGTCGTGATGCTGCATGGCTGCACCCAGTCGCCGGACGATTTCGCCGCCGGGACCCGCATGAACGAACTTGCGGAAGAACAGGGCTTCCTCGTCGCCTATCCGGCCCAGTCCAAGGCGGCCAACGTCAAGAAATGCTGGAACTGGTTCTCCGCCGCCGACCAGATGCGCGAACAGGGAGAACCGTCGCTCATCGCCGGCATGACCCGGGAGATCATGGCTGAGCATGCGGTGGATCCGGGCCGGGTCTATGTGGCCGGCCTCTCCGCCGGAGGCGCTGCCGCGGCGATCCTGGGCGCTGTCTATCCCGAACTCTATGCGGCCGTCGGCGTCCATTCCGGCCTGCCGCGCGGCGCGGCTCGCGACATGGCCTCGGCCTTCGCCGCCATGCAGGGCGCGAATGTCGCGACGGTCCCGGTTTCCGGACAGGTGGTCCCCACCATCGTCTTCCATGGCGATGGCGACAAGACCGTGCATCCAGCCAATGCGCAGAGTGTCATCACGCAGGCCAGCGCCGGAAACCGCTTCAGCGTTACGAGCGAGGACGGCCGGGCCGCTGGCGATGTCGCCTGGCAGCGCACGGTGCATACCGACTCCGAGGGACGCGCTGTTCTGGAAAACTGGACGGTCAGGGGCGCGGGCCATGCCTGGTCCGGCGGCAGTCCGGCCGGAACCTACACCGATTCGAACGGTCCCGATGCCAGCCGCGAGATGCTGCGGTTCTTCTTCGCCCGCACGGCCTGATCAGCGATCTGCCACGACGGCGTGACGCATGTCTTGGAGACTGCGCCGTTGCCGTCCGGCATCGTCGACATTCTCCGGCGCCAGCCACGCTTCGAAACCGGCACGCAGCGCCGGCCACTCGCCGTCGAGGATCGAGAACCACGCAGTGTCGCGGTTGCGTCCCTTGACGATCATGTGCTGGCGAAAGAGCCCCTCATGCGTGAAGCCGAGCCGGACCGCAGCGCGCTTCGACGGCGCGTTGCGATCGTCGCATTTCCACTCGAAGCGCCTATAGCCGAGTTCGTCGAAGACCCGCCCCATCAGCAGGAAGAACGCTTCCGTCGCGGCGACCGTGCGCTTCAGCGACGGCGCCAGGCAGATATGGCCGATCTCGATGACGCCGTTCGGCCGATCCATCCGCATCAGGGCGGCGACACCCTCGGCCCGCCCGCTCGTCGCCGGCACCAGCGCATGGAACAGCATCTCGCCGGACAGATAGGTGCGGTTCGCCCATTCCGAGAATGCAGCGGCGTCCGTGAAGGGCCCGTAGGGCAGGTAATCGTAGAGGCTCTCGTTGTCCGGCTGGCCGTAGGCGGCGAAGAGTTCGTCGAAACGACGGTCGTCGGTGATCGGCTCGACAGTCACCGATCGTCCGACCAGCGGCATCGTTCCGGGCGCCGCCCGGCTGCCATAACTCGAAAGCACGCTCACCGGGCGGTCTTCTGATGGCTGCGGTCGCGGATGAACAGCAGCGTGCGGTCGCGGATCGTCTCGTCGTTCAACGGCAGGGCGGTCGCGAAGGACGTGATTGCCCCGATATGATCGACGCCCGGATAGATGATCTCCGTGGCGTCCCCGCCCTGTGCGCGTATCCTGGCAGCCAGCGAGCGGGTGTTCTGCGGATTGACCGTCGTGTCGTCCTCGCCCGCGATCAGCAGCATCGGCGGCTCGTCGCCATCGACGAAATTCACCGGCTGGCTGGCCGAGCGGGTCTCCTGCGGGAAGATCTGCTTGTAGCGGTCCTCGGTCAGCGGCAGGAAGTCGTAAGGTCCGGCCAGACCAACAAAGCCGGCAATATCGGCAAGAGACGCACCTTCCGCGGCAAGCCAGTCTGCGTTGGTCGCCAGCAGCCCGGCGATTTCCGCGCCCGCCGAATGCCCCATCAGGAAAACAGGGTGGGCGCCGCCCGGCATGCCGTAGGCCCCGCCGCGCACCGTGGCGATCGCCCTCGCCGTGGCCTCGGCAGCGTCCTCGACAAAGCCCGGAAAGCGGACCTCGGGATAGAGCCTGTAGTCGGGGATCGCGACGATGAGGCCGGCGCTGGCCAGTGACTGGCCGACAAAGAGATAAGTCTCCTTGTCGCCCGAATCCCAGCTGCCGCCATAGATGAAGACGACCAGCGGCGTCGTTTCTGTGACGGTCGCGGGAATGTAGAGGTCGTAGCGGCCGCGGCCGCCGCTGCCATAGGGAATGTCGCTGACCACTCCGTAGCCCTCGCCGCTGGTCGCAGCGTTGAGAACGGCGGCGCAGCCCGTCAGGACCAGCATGAGAGCCAGTGACCCCACCAGACCGACGCGGATGCTCCGGCAGGCGAGTGTAGCGCGAAGAGATGACACAGGGTTCATGCCATTTTCATCTAGCGCCATACCGTGCCGCAACAATCCTGGCTGGCAACCGGATGGCTAGCCGTCGGCAAGATGGCTGCCGATCCGCTCCAGCGATGCAGCCGCCTGGTTGAGGGTTTCCACGAAACGCGCACGCTCCGCCCGGAAACCGTCCTTGGCTTCGTCGGTCTGTGCATCGTTCGCCGCAAGGCCGGATTCCAGCTCGGAGATCCGCCGCCTTGCTTCCGCCAGTTCATCGGTCGCCATGATCGCCGCCATCACGGTCAGGCGCAGATCGCCGATCTGTCCAAAACTCTCCCGCAGCCTGGCGATCTTGCGATCGACCTCTTTGGCAAGCGCCGTGAGATGCGCCTCCTCGCCATCCCCGCAGGCCATGCGATAGGTCTTGTCGTCGATGGTGACCACCACCTGAGGCATGCGACGCTCTCCGCTTACGCTGATTTGTGCCGGTCGAGAACGGAGCGCACGCGTTCCATGGCGTCGACCAGACGGCGCGACACTTCGCGGTTTGCGCGGTCCAGCCGTTCGCTGCGGGCGAGCGCCGCGTCCAGATCCTTCGCCAACCGGCCACGATCGGCGGTCATGCGCTGGATCTCGACCTCGGCATCACTCACCGCGGCCTCGCGCTCACGGCGCAGTTCGACCAGATCGTCCAGGCGTTGGATCGCGGTTCGAAGGCGCAACTGCGCCGCCTCGAAGCCCTCGTCGGCCGACATGGCATCCTCTCCCTTGCGACCGGCGCTCGCCGGCCTCGAAACGCATTCCACTATGTCCCGCCGTCGCTTGCCGGCGAATGTCCATGTGAAGCACTAAACCATCGCTACAGAAAGTGCAGGCGATTTCGCGGCTGTGCAATGTCTCCGCCATGAAGCTTCGTCCTCATCGGGCCGTACCCGGGGACGCAGCGAGCCGCCCGACCGTGTCGTGACCCTCACGTCCCTTCCGACAGCAACTGCGGCATGGTCTGCGACTTTGCCTTTGTTGACAGGGCGTTGCCCGTATGATGTCTGCCGCCGGTCTCGGCGCCGCCGGAACGCATGAGCCTCCAAGCCCTACCCCGGAGCAGAACGATGACGTCACTCGACACGCACCGCAGTATGGCCAATGCCATACGCTTTCTGTCGGCCGATGCCGTGGAAGCTGCCGGGTCCGGCCATCCTGGCCTCCCCATGGGCGCTGCCGATATTGCGACCGTGCTGTTTTCCCGGTTCCTGACGTTCGACCCGCGCGATCCGCAATGGGCCGACCGCGACCGCTTCGTGTTCTCTGCCGGCCACGGCTCGATGCTGCTTTACAGCCTGCTGTATCTGCTTGGCTATGACGGCGTCGGCATCGACGACCTGAAGGCCTTTCGCCAGCTCGGCTCGAAGACCGCGGGCCATCCCGAATACAAGCATTGCGAAGGCATCGAGACGACCACCGGCCCCCTAGGCCAAGGTTTGGGCAACGCCGTTGGCATGGCTCTCGCCGAGCGGATCATGAACGCCCGATTTGGCGACGCGATCGTCGACCACCGCACCTATGTGCTCGCCGGCGACAGTTGTCTGATGGAGGGCCTGAGCCAGGAGTCCATTGCGCTCGCCGGCCATCTGCGCCTGTCCAAGCTGATCGTCCTGTGGGACGACAACGGGATCACCATCGACGGCGACGTGTCCCTGTCCGACTCCACCGACCAGATGGCACGTTTTGCCGCGTGCAACTGGAATACCCTGCGCTGCGACGGGCACGATCCCGACGATATCGCCGAGGCGATCACCGCCGCGCAGGACAGCGATCGCCCGACGCTGATCGCGTGCAAGACCACGATCGGCCAGGGTGCACCGACCAAGGCCGGCAGTGCGAAGGTCCACGGCGCGCCCCTCGGCGCAGAAGAGATCGGGGCGATGCGCGAAGCGCTCGGCTGGGAGCACGAGCCCTTCGACGTACCTGCCCCGATCCTCGATCGCTGGCGTCTCGCGGGACTGCGATCGTCAGCCCATCGCAAGGAATGGGAGCGCCGCTTCGCCGAGATCGACGCCGAAACCCGCGGCGAGTTCGAGCGCCGGGTCCGCGGCGACCTGCCCAGCGGCTTTACCCAGGCGCTGCAGCGCTGCAAGCGGCGCTTCAACGAGGAGCGGCCGGAGATCGCCACCCGCAAGGCATCGGAACTGGCGCTGGAGGTTCTCAACGCCGTCGTCGTCGAGACCATCGGGGGCTCGGCCGACCTCACCGGCTCCAACAACACCCGCACCAGCCAGACCGATGCGATCGTGCCCGGCGACTATGCCGGCCGCTACATTCACTACGGCATCCGCGAACACGGCATGGCCGCGGCGATGAACGGCCTCGCCCTGCATGGCGGCATCATCCCCTATGGCGGCACCTTCCTGGTGTTCTCCGACTATGCCCGCGGCGCCATGCGCCTGTCGGCGCTGATGGGCCTGCGGGTCGTCTATGTCCTGACGCATGATTCCATCGGCCTCGGCGAGGACGGCCCGACCCACCAGCCGGTCGAGCATCTGGCCTCGCTGCGCGCCATGCCGAACATGCAGGTGTTCTGCCCGGCCGACGCGGTGGAAACGCTGGAATGCTGGCAGCTCGCGCTGGAATCGCGCGATGCGCCGTCGGTTTTCGCCCTCAGCCGCCAGAACCTGCCGACCCTGCGGCTCGACCAGCACGACGAGAACAAGAGCGCCCGCGGCGCCTACGAGATCAGTTCGACCTCGGGTGACGCCGAGGTAACCATCTACGCCACCGGCTCGGAGGTCCAGATCGCGCTCGCCGCCAGCGCCATCCTCGAGGCCGACGGCATCCCCACCCGCGTCGTCTCCGTGCCCTGCGTCGAACTGTTCGACCGCCAGAGCCCCGAATACCGCAGCGCCATGCTGGACAATGGCGGACTGAAGGTCGCCATCGAAGCCGGCGTGCGTCAGGGCTGGGACCATTTCATCGGCCGCAACGGCATTTTCGTCGGCATGGACGGGTTTGGCGCTTCGGGACCGGCGCCGAAGCTCTACGAGCATTTCGGCATCACCACCGAGGCGGTGGTCGCCGCGGTGCGGGCTCGCCTGACCCCGGCGCCTCTTGAAAGCTGACGCGGCTCGTCATCACGGAAAGTCATTCGGCGCATCAGAATTCCTGACCGGCGGCAATATTGATCCCGCTCGCCCGCTTCTGTAGAGGCCATGGCGAACGAGATGCCCGGCGGGTTCGGCCGCGCGCCACCACAGGAGACGGATCATGACAGTTCGCGTTGCAATCAATGGCTTCGGCCGCATCGGCCGCAATGTGCTGCGGGCCATCATCGAATCCGGCCGCACCGACATCGAGGTCGTCGGCATCAACGATCTCGGCCCGGTCGAGACCAATGCGCATCTGATCCGCTTCGACAGCGTCCACGGCCGCTTCCCGGGCACCGTGACCGTCGAGGGCAACACGATCGACGTGGGCCGCGGTCCGATCCGCGTGACCGCCGAGCGCGACCCCAAGAACCTGCCGTGGAAAGAACTGGGCGTCGATGTCGCCCTGGAGTGCACCGGCATCTTCACCGATCCGGCCAAGGCCTCGGCCCATCTGGAGGCCGGCGCGAAGAAGGTGCTGATCTCGGGGCCCCTCTCCGGCACGGCCGGGGCCGAGAAGACCATCGTCTACGGCGTCAATCACGACACGCTGACCGCCGACGACACGATCGTCTCCAACGCCTCCTGCACGACCAACTGCCTGGCCCCGGTCGCCAAGGTCCTCAACGACGCCATCGGCATCGACAAGGGCTTCATGACGACGATCCATTCCTATACCGGCGACCAGCCGACGCTCGACACCATGCACAAGGATCTCTACCGGGGCCGCGCCGCCGCCCTGTCGATGATCCCGACCTCGACCGGTGCCGCCAAGGCCGTCGCGCTGGTCATGCCCGAGCTCAAGGGTCGCCTCGATGGCGTCGCCATCCGCGTCCCGACGCCCAACGTCTCGGTCGTCGACTTCAACTTCATCGCCAAGCGCGAGACCACGGTCGAGGAAGTGCAGAACGCCATCCGCACCGCCGCCGACGGCCCGCTGAAGAACATCCTTGGCTACACCGACGCACCGAACGTCTCGTGCGATTTCAACCACGACCCGCATTCCTCGGTCTTCCACATGGACCAGACCAAGGTCATGGACGGCACCTTCGTGCGCATCCTGTCCTGGTACGACAACGAATGGGGCTTCTCCAACCGCATGTCCGACACCGCCATCGCGCTCGCCAACGCGCGCTGAGCGAGTCCGGTCGCGACTGGAAACGAGTGTGCGGGGCTGTCCTGACGGGCGGCCCCGCTTTCACGTCCCGCTTCGACCGGTCCGGTGTCGCATAGGCGGCCGGGGCAGCATGAACGGGATGGATTCGCCGCGGATATATTTCCCTTGCTTGCATGCTTCTGTGCGCGCCTGTGCAAATACACGGCAATGGCGCGGATTTATACTATTCGGAACGGCCGGTTTAACCACGGATGTGGGAAACCAAGTTTTCCGTTGACGCCACAGCCGACCGCCGTATGGTGCGCGGCCAGCTACGGAATTTCGGATCGGCGCGGAGGTTGCGCACCGGATGTCATTGCCCGCGAGAGTGGGTTTCGTAGACGACACAAGACGCTCAGGGAGAAGCAACTTGCTCAATACAACTATTAAGGCCCTTCTGACCGGCGCTGCCTTCGCCGTCCTGTCCACCGGCGCGATGGCTCAGGAAGTCGCGCTGAAGTTCCAGTCGAGCGATCCCGCCGGCGACGCGAACTACCAGCTCTACAAGGAATGGGCCGACGGCGTCAGCGAGCTGACGGGCGGCAAGGTCTCCATCGAGCTCCTGCCGGTCGGCGCAGTCGTCGACTTCCAGGAAACCCTCGACGCCGTTGGCGCAGGTATTCTCGACGGTCACATCACCGACACGTCCTATTTCGCTGGCAAGGACCCGGCCTTCGGCCTGATCGCCAACCCGGTCGGCGCATGGTCGGATCCGCAGCAGATGCTGAAGTTTCTCAACGAGGGCGGCGGCAAGGAGCTGATGAACGAACTGGTGCAGCCCTACGGCACGCACTTCTTCGGCGGCACCACCCCGGGCCTGGAAGCCTTCGTTTCGTCGGTCCCGCTCGAGGGCGTCGATGACCTGAAGGGTCTGAAGCTCCGCGCTCCGGCCGGTCTCGTGCAGAACATCTTCGCCGCCGCTGGCGCGTCGCCGGTGAACCTGCCGACCTCGGAAGTCTTCACCGCGCTCGACAAGGGCGTCGTCGACGCGGCCGACTACAGCGTCTTCCACGTCAACCAGGCGCAGGGCCTGAACGAGATCGCCCAGCACCCGGTGTTCCCGGGCTTCCATTCCATGCCGCTCATCGAGTTCTCGATGAACAAGCAGAAGTGGGACGCGCTGCCGGACGACGTGAAGACCACGCTCGAGGAATCGGTCGCCGAACTGGCACAGCGCCAGAACGCCGCGCTGGCCGACAAGAACAGCAAGGCCGTCGAGGAAGCCAAGGCGCAGGGCGCCACGATCCACGACTGGTCCGACGAAGAGCGTGCCAAGTTCCGCAAGATCGCCATTGGCGAGTGGGAGAAGCAGGCCAGCCAGTCCGGGAACGCGCAGAAGGTGTACGACACCCTGACGACGTATCTCGACAAGGAAGGCCTGCTCGCCGCGCAGTAAGCAGTTCAAACGCGACCGACGGACGGGGCACCTTGCTCCGTCCGTCTTTTTTTCCTCTCCAAGGACGATCCGAGCATGACTCGTGACCCCATTGCCGTGGACGGACGCGATCCGGACCTCAGCGCCACCAGCGAAGGCACCGGAGACACCACTCCCGAGGCAGGCATTCTCGGACGTGTCATCGAACGGGTCGGCTTCGTCTTCGCAGCGGCGATCGTCGTCGCTGCAGCGATCCTGCTGTTCGAGATCTTCATGCGCTACGCGCTCGACAGCCCCACCAACTGGGTGCACGAGCTGAGCATCTTCCTGTGCGCCATTGCCTTCATCTACGGCGGCCTGTTCTGCGCGGCACGCGACAGCCACATCCGTGTGGTGCTGATCTATGACGCGCTCGGCCCCCGTCTTCGCACCGTCTTCGACGTGATCATCTACGTCATCAGCGCGATCTCGGCCGCTTTCTTCGCCTGGGCATCCTGGCTCATGGTGAAGGGTTCGTTCTGGAACCCGAGCGGCGAATTCCACATGGAAGGCACCGGGTCCGCCTGGAACCCACCGACCCCTGCCCTCCTGAAGGGCTTTCTGTTCATCGTCATGATCGTTCTGGCCGTCCAGTTCCTGGTGCTGGCCGTCAATCATGCCCGTCGCGTACGCCGCGGTTCCAAGCAGGGCGCATAAATGGCCGACCTTCTCAATCTGGGCTTCGACCTCAAGGCGCTGGGCATCGGCTACGGCACCCTGGTGATGTTCCTCATGCTGTTCGGGTTGCTCCTGACCGGCATGCCTCTGGCCTTCGTCACGCTTCTCGTGGCGCTGATTTTCGCTCTCGGCTGGTTCGGCCCGATGGCTGTTCCGCTGATCACCAGTCGCGTGTTCAGCTTCGTCTCGTCCTTCATCTTCGTCTCCGTGCCGATGTTCGTCCTGATGGCCGCGATCCTCGATCGATCCGGCATCGCGCGCGACCTGTTCGACGCCATGAAGCTGATCTCCAACCGCATTCGTGGCGGCGTGGCGATCCAGACCATCTTTGTGGCCGTCATCCTGGCGGCGATGAGCGGCATCATCGGCGGCGAGATCGTGCTGCTGGGCCTTCTGGCGCTGCCGCAGATGCTGCGTCTGGGCTACGATCGCAGCCTGTCGATCGGTGTCGTCTGCGCCGGCGGCGCGCTCGGCACGATGATCCCGCCGTCGATCGTCCTGATCGTCTACGGCCTGGCCGCCAACGTCTCGATCGGCGCGCTGTTCACGGCGTCGTTCCTGCCGGGCGTGATGCTGGCCAGCTTCTACGTGGCCTACATCCTGTTCCGGGCGTATTTCACCACGGGCGCTGTGCCGGATCCCGATCCGGAGATCATCCCGCTGTCGCAGAAGATCTCCCTGCTCAAGGGTCTGATCCTGCCGCTTCTGGTCGTCACCTTCGTGCTCGGCTCGATCTATGGCGGCATCGCCTCGGTCACCGAAGCATCGGCCATCGGCGTCGGCGGCGTGCTCCTCGCCACCGTGGTGCGCGGTGAGTTCACCTTCGAACTGCTGCGCGGCGCAGCCATGCAGACGCTGGCCACCGTCGGCATGATCGTCTGGATCGGCATCGGCGCCAGCGCCATCGTCGGCGTGTTCAACCTGATGGGCGGCATCGACTTCGTGTCGTCGCTGATCATCGGCATCTCGGACGAGCCCCTCTACGTGCTCCTGTTCATGATGCTGATCCTGTTCGTGCTCGGCATGTTCCTCGACTGGGTCGGCATCGCTCTGCTCACCCTGCCGATCTTCGTGCCGATCATCGTTGAGCTCGGCTACGATCCGATCTGGTTCGGCGTCCTGTTCTGCATGAACATGCAGGTGTCGTTCCTGTCGCCGCCCTTCGGCCCGGCCGCCTTCTATCTGAAGAGCGTCGCGCCGCCGGAGATTTCGCTCGGCGACATCTTCAAGGCCCTGCTGCCGTTCATCGCGTTGCAGATCCTGGCGCTCGCCGTGCTGATCATGTTCCCGGGCATCACCGGGCGCTAGACCGCAGCACAGGGTTGCAAGTCATTGAGGCCGGTCCGCCATCTTGGCGGGCCGGCTTTTTTCATGTGACGGCAACCATGTTCGCCGAACCCGGCGCCCCTCCGGCGCTCGACCGTACATTTTCGGGGTCAGGAAGCCCGCCCGAGTGGATACCGGCGGCGGGCCGGCTATATGCTGGCTCTCGTGGCCCTGCGGCCGCCGACGGCGCGGCGTTCAGCCCCGGAGACGGCGCGCGGGCTCAGCCCTCGTGAGAAGGACTGCCGATCCCGCCGATGCTCGAATCGCTTTACCTCGTCATCCTCGTCGGCACCGTCCTCATCCTGCTGGCCGCGTTTTCCAGCCTCCTCGCCTTCCGCTTCGGCGCCCCCCTCCTGCTCCTCTTCCTGTCGATCGGCCTTCTGACCGGCGTCGACGGGCTGGGCATCGACTTCGACAATGCCGACCTCGCCTATTTCGTCGGCACGCTGGCGCTGGCGATCATCCTGTTCGATTCCGGCTTCGGCACGTCCCTGCAATCCTTCCGCCAGGCCGCGGTGCCGGCGGTCATGCTGGCGACCGTCGGCGTCCTCATCACCGCGATCCTGTTCGGCTTCGCGGCATCGTGGCTGCTGGGCCTCCCCATTCTCGAAGGCATGCTGCTCGGCGCCATCGTCGGCTCGACCGACGCGGCGGCCGTCTTCTTTCTCCTGCGCGTCGGCGGCATCACCATCCGCGAGCGTGTCCGTTCGCTGCTGGAGATCGAATCCGGCACCAACGATCCGATGGCGATTTTCCTGACCATCGCCCTCGTCGAGCTGCTGGCGTCGGGCACGGGACTGGATGAACTCGGCGCGGACGTCTTCCTCGGCTTCGTGCGCCAGATGGGGCTCGGCGTAGCCTTCGGCTTTGCCGGTGGCTGGCTGATCCGCACGCTGGTCTCGAAGCTGGCGATCGATCGCGGTCTCCTGCCGATCTTCACCCTCGCCCTCGCCATGCTGGTTTTCGCCGCGACGGGTGCCGTCGACGGCTCGGGCTTCCTGGCCGTCTATATCGCCGGTCTCTATGCGGCCAATAGCGGCCTGCGCAGCGCCCCCAGCCTCAAGCGCTTCCAGGACGGACTGACCTGGCTCGCGCAGATCGTCATGTTCCTGATCCTCGGCCTCCTGGCGACGCCGTCGGAGTTCGGCGCCATTCTCCTGCCGGCTATCGCACTGGCGGCCTTCCTGATCTTCGTCGCACGGCCCTTCGCGGTCTGGCTCTGTCTCCTGCCCTTCGATTTCCAGCGCCGCGAAGGCGCCTTCATCTCCTGGGTCGGCCTGCGCGGCGCGGTCTCGATCCTGCTCGCCATCGTGCCGCTGATCGGCGGCCTCGACGAGGCGCGGCTATTCTTCAACACCGCCTTCATCATCGTTCTCGCCTCGCTGCTCGTGCAGGGCTGGACGCTGGGCCTCGTCGCCCGCCGCCTCGGCCTTGTCGTGCCGCCGCGGATCGGGCCGATCGAGAAGGTCGAGCTCGAACTGCCGGGCACCGCCAATCATGAGCTCCTGACCTATCGGGTGGTCCCCGACAGCCCGGTGGCCCGCGGTGAGCGCATTCCGCGCTGGGCCCGCCCCTCGCTGGTCATTCGCGACGGCCAGTCCATGCGCTATCAGTATGCCGGACGGCTGCGGGCCGGCGACTACGTCTATCTCTTCATCTCCCAGCGCTATCCACCGCTGCTCGACCGGCTCTTCGCCAGCCCCGCGCGGGTGAGCCCGGACGATGCCGAGTTCTTCGGCGAGTTCACCGTCGATCCCGCCTCGCCGGCCAGCGGGCTTGCCGTTGCCTATGGTGCCCGCGTCTCGGACGCCGAGGCGGATTTGTCGATCTCGCAGATGATGATCGCGCGCCTCGGTGGCCGCGCCGAATATGGCGACCGGGTCACGGTCCGGCCGGTGGAACTGATCGTCCGCGAGGTCGGCGTCGACGGCAACGTCGTCAGCGCTGGCCTGTCGCTGGAGCCCGAAGGCGGGCGCGGCGGCCAGATCCCGCTCTTCCTCAATCTTCGCGATCTCCTGGCACTGGCGCACAAGGTGCTGGGCCGACGCAGGACACGCTGAGGCGCGAAGCGAAAACCGGCGAGCCGCGCCTCAACGCCGTTGCCCTCCCTCGGCCTCCCGCGCTACATCGCCTTCGGCGCTTGCGGCATGGCCCTATCGCCTGCGAAGGGCACCCGCTTATCGACGGGACGCGGACGGTCCGTCAGGATCGCCAGGCGTCCATATGGCCTGATCCGGCGCCCCTCGGCGTGTTTTCATGAGGAGACCCACCATGACGCAGTTCAAGACGCTCGACGACGCCGACGTCACCGGCAAGCGCGTGCTGCTCCGCGTCGACCTGAACGTGCCGATCAAGGATGGCCAGGTCGGCGACCGCACCCGTATCGAGCGGATCCTGCCGACCATCCGCGAGATCGCCGACAAGGGCGGCCGCGTCATCCTTCTCGCCCATTTCGGTCGCCCCAAGGGCCAGCCGAACCCGGAGATGTCGCTGGAGCCGCTGGCCCCTATCCTGTCGGAGATGCTCGGCATGCCCGTCGGCTTTGCCGACGACTGTGTCGGCCCGGTCGCCGCCGGCATTGTCGCGGCGCTGAAGGACGGCAATGTCGTTCTCCTCGAGAACACCCGCTTTTATGCCGGCGAAGAGAAGAACGACGAGGACTTCGTCAGCCAGCTCGCCTCGCTCGGTGACGTCTTCATCAACGACGCCTTCTCTGCCGCGCATCGTGCCCACGCTTCGACCGAGGGCCTCGCGCGCCATCTGCCCTCCTATGCCGGCCGTACCATGCAAGCCGAACTGGAGGCTTTGGAAAAGGGTCTAGGCGACCCCGAGCGTCCGGTCGTCGCCGTCGTCGGCGGCGCCAAGGTGTCGACCAAGATCGACCTCCTGAGCAATCTGGTCACCCGCGTCGATGCGCTGGTCATCGGCGGCGGCATGGCCAACACCTTCCTCGCCGCGCAGGGGATCGATGTCGGCAAGTCGCTCTGCGAGCATGACCTGGCCGACACCGCCCGCTCTATCCTGGATGCGGCGAAGACCGCCGGCTGCGAGATCGTCCTGCCGGTGGATGCGGTCGTTGCCCGCGAGTTCAAGGCCGGCGCCGCCAACGAGACCGTCGCCGTCGATGCGGTTCCCGCCGATACGATGATCCTCGATGCCGGGCCGAAGACCGTCGAACTGGTCTCCGGCTGGCTCGACAGGGCGAAGACACTGGTCTGGAACGGCCCGCTCGGCGCCTTCGAGATCGAGCCATTCGATGCCGCCACCATGGACGCCGCCCGCCATGCCGCAAAGCGCACCCAGGCGGGCGACCTCGTCTCGGTCGCCGGCGGCGGGGATACCGTCGCGGCGCTCAACCAGGCCGGAGTCGCCGACGACTTCACCTATGTCTCGACTGCCGGCGGCGCCTTCCTGGAATGGATGGAAGGCAAGCCCCTCCCCGGCGTCGAGGTGCTGAAGGCCTGACCCGGACCTCGCCGCGACAGCCAGCCGTTGCGGCGGGTCCGTCTCGGACCGATCCCGACCCGTTTTCGATTTCACAACACGACGGAGCCGCCGCATGGCCATTGGCGACGCCTTCCTCTCCTGGCTCCTGTTCCCCGTCTATGTCTGGCAGGGCCTCGGCGTGCGCCGGCGCGTCGAGCGCATGGTGCCGCCCGCCGGCCGCCACAGCGGCATCTGTGGCCGAGACGGACGTGAGAGCGCGCCGATCCGTTTGCTCGTCATCGGCGACAGTTCCGCGGCCGGTGTGGGCGTCGACGTGATCGAGGACAGCCTGGCGCCCAAGCTCGCCGAACGGCTCTACGCGCTGACCGGCCATGCCGTTGCGTGGCGCGCCGCCGGCTCGAACTCGGCGATCTCATCGGAGGTCCGGGACCATGTCGTCCCGCATCTGGAAGAGCCCTTCACCCATATCGTCCTGATGATTGGCACCAACGACGCCAAGAACTTCCACGCCGCCTCGCGCTTCAAGAAATCCTTCGGCACGCTGCTCTACGCCCTGAAGGCGAAGTGGCCGGACGCCCGGATCGTCTGGTCGCCACCGGTCGATTTCGAGCGTGTGCCGGCTTTGCCCCGTGGTCTGGCAAAGGTTCTGGAACTGCGGGCCCGGATGGTGCGGCGATTGGGCGCCCGGCTCTGTGCCGAACGAGGTGTGACCTCCGCCACCACGCTGCCAAGGGTCGAGCCGGCGGGTTTTTCGCGCGACGGATTTCATGCCTCGGTGGAAGGCTATGCCTATGTTGCCAACCATCTGGTGACTTATGTCATCGGCGACGCATCGGTATGGGGCGAGCCGACAGCGCCCGCCGATTGGGCCGCTGCCGCCGCAACATGATATCTGCAAGGACGAGCGGACCGGTTCCTACGGAGCGTCTGCGCTCACGGGACGACGCGAGGCGAACTCCTCCAGCTTCTCCATGGTCAGGACGACATGCACTCCCTTGGGCGTGATCTGTCGCTGAATCTGCGCATTCAGACGACTGGCCATCGCGTCGAGCATGACCGACCCGAAGCCCGAATGCCCGGACGCGTCCACGGCCTCATCGCCCGGCGGCTCAGCGGGCGTCTCTGACCAGACCATCCGCACTGCGCCGTCGCCGGCTGACGACCAGCGTACGTCCAGAGCGCCGCCAGAGCCCCTGAGCGCGCCGTATTTCGCAGCGTTCGTGGCCAGTTCGTAGAGGATCAGCCCCAGCGGGGTCACGCTGGAGGAGGAAACGGTCACCGGATCGCCCTTGATCGTCAGCTGGACCTCGGCGATCCCGTTATAGGGCTTCAGAACACTCGCCACGATCTGCCCAAGCTGCGATTCCTTGGTGCTTTGGGTGTCGGCGTGGGCGCGTGCAAGCGCATTGATGCGGCCGCGTGCTTCGTCGGCCGCCTCCTGCGGCGTGGCGGCATGCTTGGCTGCCAAGGTGACCAGCGAGGCGGTGATGGCAAAGAGGTTCTTGACCCGGTGGTCGAGCTCGTGGGCCAGCATCTCGGCATTATCGTTCGCCTGCTCCAGATCGCTGTTGGCCACCGCCAGTTCCGCCGTGCGCTCGGTAACGCGCCGCTCCAGTACCCGCCCGGCCTCGCGCAGCCGTTCGGCCAGCGTCTCGTTCTCCCGCCGATAGTCTCGTAGCCAGCTGGTCGCCCGACGCATCGCCTGGCGCGTTCCTGCAAGCTCCTTCGTCCACATCGACGGTAGCGGAATGTCGGCGAAATCCCCCTCCGAGATGCGCTCGGCTTGTGTGGCCAGCGAGGCCAGCGGTCGTGTCAGTGCACGCGCCAAGAGCGCGCCCAGCAGTGCCGTCAGGGCCACCACGATGGCCACGACGCCGAGTCCGATGTTGCGCACCATGTAGATCGGGCCGAGAATGTCGCTCTCCGGCAGATAGGTCACGACTGCCCACGGCGTGCGTGAACCGGCCAGCCGCTTGACGGCGCCCCGCCAGCTTTCGCCCCCCGCCTCGAACCGGGTGAGCTGCGCCTCCCCGGGCTGAACATTGGCCAAGCCCCCGGGAAGGCTGCTGACGGCGTTTGCGAGTGCCGGATCGTCGATTTCCCAGACCCGTGCGAACCGCTGCCCGCCTGAAACGTCGGTGGCCAGCACGAAGGATGGATCGCGGTGGGCGATCACCTCTCCCGAATGCGAGACGATCGCCGCCGAGCCCCGGTTGCCGATCTTCAGGCCGTCCAGGAACCGCGACAAGGCGTGGATCTCGATGTCGATGCCGACAGCTCCACGCATGCCCAATCGCTCGTCGGCGCGCACCGCTGTCGCGACAGTGATGCCGGGCCGCTGGGACGAGAAGAAGATATAGGGGTCGGTCCAAACCACGTTGCTGGTCGTCGACGCCTTCACATACCAGGGACGCGTACGCGGATCGTACAGATCGGCATCGTCGCGGCGGCGAGAGACCGGACGGAAATCCGCCGTCAGATAGACCAGCTCGACCGAGCGCCGCGGTTGGGTCACGATCCGCTTGACGCGGAATTCGGCCCCCTCGACGGAGGAATCGCGGCTCACATAGATGAACGTACCGTCGGCCGCGCCATAGAAGATGCCGGCGAAATCGCTTCGCGAGCGTACGATCTCGTAGAAATAGCGTTCCAGCGCGGCTCGATCGGAGGTCCCGAGAACCGGGCTTTCCGCGAGGCGTTGCGACAGGGCAGCAGCGTCGTCGGCGGGATTGAGGAAGTTCTGGGTAAAGGTGGTCGTGTCGTCCGCGACACGCTGGGTCAGCTGCTCCGCATAAGACAGAAGGACGTTCTGCGAAGCAAAGTAGGTGAGCGCCAGGATCGCCAAGAGCGCCGCGACCTGCAGTGCGACCAGCGTTGTCGTCAAGACCGTTCGAAAGGACCACATGGCGTTCTGTCCCCCCTACCCCAGCGGCAGGACGAAACAGAGTGTGACCGCAGCCGTTGCGATCTACAACCCGCCGCAGGCGGCAAGGTTCGTGCCTGATCCCACGATCGGCCGCGAACGAAGCCCCGAGACAACCGCATCGGGACCTGCAGCTCTTCGACCGCCGACAGGCAGGCCGTCCCTTACGCAATCCGCACGAACGCGTCGCGCAACGCCGTGACCTACTCCGCCTCGTCCTCGTAGCCGACCAGATGCAGCGGCCGGGCCCGCGTCTGGCGCAGTTCGCACCAGCGCACCAGCGCCTCCTCGCGGCCATGGGTCACCCAGACCTCCTGCGGCCCGATCTCGTCGATCGTCTCGGTCAATTCGTCCCAGTCGCAATGGTCCGAAATGATCAGCGGCAGTTCCACGCCGCGCTGCCGGGCGCGCTGGCGCACCCGCATCCAGCCCGACGCGAAGCACGAGACCGGATCGGGAAACCGCCGGGCCCATTTGTCCGCAAAGGCCGAGGGCGGCCCCACCACCACCGTCCCGGCAAAGGCCGCCTTCGCCGTGCCCGCCTTGGCGTCGACGGTGGCGGGGCGCAGTTCACCGAGATCGATGCCTTCGCTCTGGTAGAAATCGCAGAGCTTCTTCAGCGCGCCGTGGATGTAGATCGGAGCGTCGTAGCCCGCATCGCGCAGATGTTTGATCACCCGCTGCGCCTTGCCCAGCGCATAGGCGCCGACAAGATGCGCTCGCTCGGGAAACTGCGCCACGGAGGTCAGCAGCTTGTCCACCTCCCCCGCCGTGTCCGGATGGCGGAAGACCGGCAAGGCGAACGTCGCCTCGGTGATGAAGACGTCACAGGGTACCGGCTCGAAGCCAGCGCAGGTCGGATCGGCCCGCCGCTTGTAGTCGCCGGACGCCACGATGGTCAGCCCCTTGTGGGACACCGCGATCTGCGCCGAGCCCAGCACATGGCCGGCCGGGTGAAACGTCACGTCGACATCGCGGATGCGGACCGTCTCGCCGATCGCCGCCTCCTGCCGTTCGACGCAGAAATCCTCGCCATAGCGCACGGCCATGATCGCCAGGGTCTGGCGCGTCGCCATGACCTTGGTGTGGCCGGAGCGGGCATGGTCGGCATGGCCATGGGTGATCAGGGCCCGCTCGACCGGACGCACCGGATCGATGAAAAAATCGCCCGGCGGGCAGTAGAGACCTTCCGGCGTCGGTCGCAGCAATTCGTCGGGACGCATGCGAAATTCCTCGTGGCGATGCTGCGGGGTCGGCCGCGCCGGCAAAGCCAAATCGCCGGGCGCGCATCGTGGTTCCTTTCGCAGCGCAACAGATTATGCTGGAAGGAGCGATCCGCCACCATTCGAGTCCGACCGATGCTGACCATCATTCCCGAATCCGACGCCGTCATCGCCTTCGAGATCGACGGCCGCATCGACAAGGACGACGTCGAGCGCGTCATCGCGGTCGTCGACACCAAGCTCGCCGAACGGCCCGGCGCGCTGTCGATCCTCGTCATCGTGCGCGAGGTCGGCATGTTCACCCCGGCGGCGATCGCCCGCGACCTGCAATATTCCCTCGGCCGCTTCCGCGACCTGTCGCGCTTCCGCCGCGTCGCGGTGGTCACCGACAAGAGCTGGGTGCGCTCACTGGTCGGGCTGCAGGACCTCGCCATGCCCATGGTCGACATCAAGGCCTTTGCCCTCGCGGACGATGACATCGCCCGTCTCTGGGTGAAGAACGGCAACCCCGCGGCGACCTTCTGAGCCATGACCTCGGGTTTCGGACGCTGGTCGGCAACGGCCACCCACCATTCGCCGCTCGAGGATGCGCAGGGCATCCTGACCGGCGCGCTCATGGTCACGATCGGCCTGTCGATCCTCGCCCATCTCGGCTTCGTCACCGGCGGCACGGCCGGCCTGGCGCTGATCGTCTCCTACGCCACCGGCTGGAATGTCGGTATCGTGTTCTTCCTCATCAATCTGCCCTTCTACGGTCTGGCGATCACCCGCCTCGGCTGGGCCTTCACCATCAAGACCTTCCTCGCCGTCGCCTGCCTCTCCGTACTGACGGCGTTACAGCCGGAATATTTCACGCTCGGCGCGGTGAATCCGCTGGTCGGCGCGGTGCTGGGCGGCGTCCTGATCGGCTACGGGCTCCTCGCCCTGTACCGCCACCGGGCCAGCCTTGGCGGCGTCGGCATCCTGGCGATCTACCTGCAGGACCGGCTGGGCTGGAAGGCGGGGCTGACGCAGCTCGCCGTCGATCTTGTGATCCTGGCCCTATCCTTCGCCGTCGCCGATCCGGTCGCCATCGCCTATTCGATCATCGGGGCCGTGGTCCTGAACCTGTGGCTTGCCGTCAACCACAGACCGGACCGCTACATCGCCGCCTGACGCGAATCGTTGCCGTCGCGCGGATCGACGGCGGCGACCAGTTCCTCGCGCTCACGCGGCAGGTAGACGGCCCGGTCCGCGACAGGTCCGCCATTTTCCGCCTCCAGCCGGACCACGGCCTTCAGCATCGTCTCGCGCAGGCGGCACTGCATCGTCCAGCCGATCGACGGATCAGAAGCCGCCGCGAGGAACCAGACCAGCATGCCCGAACGGTCGTGATCGACCACATAGACGTCGGCCGTCTCCCGGTTGATGACGTCCTCGTCGTTCTGGACGAACTCCTGGAAAGCCTCGCGCAGCCGGTCGACGTCAGCCCGGTGGTCGAGCCGCAGGGCCACGATCTTGGTGATGCTGGAATCCTGCTTGGTCCAGTTCTCGAAGGTGTGGGAGACCAGCTCGTTGACCGGCACGATCAGCCGCCGGTTGTCCCAGGTCTGCAGCTGTATGTAGGTGAAGTTGATCTTCTCCACGTAGCACCACTGATCGTCGTAGAGCACCGCGTCGCCGATGCGGGCGGTCTTGGCCAGCGCGATCTGCAGACTGGCCATGATGTTGGCCAGCACCGAGCGGGCGGCGAAGGCGAGCACCAGACCGACAACGCCGGCCGAGGCCAGCAGCGAGAAGCCGAGGGATTCGAACGCATTGGTCTGGATCAGGACGAGCGACACGCCGGCGCCCAGCGCCAGCACGATGGCGACGCGCCGGGCCGCCGAAATGTTGGTGTAGAGATCGCGCTGCTCGGCGGCTTCGGAATCGCCGAGCGCCTCCACGTTGCGTTGCACCACACGGTCGAGGACGGCATCGACGATGCGCACGCCGATCATGGCCAGCGCGATGACGAACAGGGTCGACTGCAACGGCGTCAGGAACCGGTTCACCGCCCCGGAGAAGGTGAACAGCAGCGTGTTCACCAGCGAGAAGGTACCGACGCAGGCCATCAGCGCGACCGGCATCTGAATGGAATCGAGGATCCGCCGGGCGATGCGCGAGGGCTGCCGCCACTTCACCCGGCCGACCCAGGCATGGACCAGGAAGGCGGCGCCGATGGCGATCAGGAGAACCAGCGGCAGCGCCACCACCTCCCACCAGGCCAGCGTCCAGAAGGCGCGTTCCCGCATGAAGCCCGGCAGTGACTGCTCGAAGCGAGTCGGCCCGTAGACCTCGTGCAGGCCGAGGATGTTGCCGACGGTCTGGCGGGAGAACAGCCAGACCGGTTCACCATCGGCCGGCTTGACTCGCGCGATCCGGACCGAGACCGGCCGGTCCGGCAGTTCGAGGATCGCCAGCCGGATGTTGCGCCGTGGCTCCCCGGCCATCGGGTTCTTGTCCGACACATTGGTCGCCATCGCGTCGGGCCGGTCCGACAGATCGCCCCAGTCGAGCCACATGCCGTTCTCGGCAATGTCGAACATCCGCTTCGCCAGCACCGGTCCCATCTCGGCCTGCACCGCCGGGTCGATGTCGGAAAGATCCAGCATATGCGCCGCCAGGTCCCAGTTCCGGGCGTTGGCCGCGGCGACGAAGCTCTCCATCATCCCCTGCGGGGTCTCGCGACCGATATAGGCCCCGGCTGGTGGCAGCCCGCTGTTCAGTGCGTCGATCTCGTAGTAACGGGTCGGCGCACTCTCCTGTGCGGCAGCGCCGGTCAGCGTCGCGAGAAGGATGAGGAAAACGGCAAGCAAGCGCATCGGCGGGCCCGGAATGAAGATTCGTGGTCGAGAAGTCTGCCTAACTAGGCAGCCAGGCTCCTTCGCCTAGCTTAGCAATCGCAGCAACGGCGATCCGGAATGCCGGAACCGGTACGCGGACGCACGCGGCCCATGAGACAAGGCGGCGCAATTTCATGACAGCGACCATCTGGCTGACCGTTGCGGCAATGATCGCCTTTGCCGGCAACTCGCTGCTCGCGCGCCTCGCTCTGGCCGACGGCGCCATCGATGCTGCGGGCTTCACCGGCCTGCGACTTCTCTCCGGCGCGCTGGTCTTGGCGTTCATCCTCCTGAAGGCGCGGACCGATACGCCCGTGCGCTGGCGCACACTTGAGGGGAGTTGGGCATCGGCTCTGGCGCTCTTCGTCTACGCCCTCGCCTTTTCCCTTGCCTATCTGAAGCTCGGCGCGGCCGTCGGCGCGCTGATCCTCTTTGCCGCGGTGCAGGCCTCGATGATCGGCTGGGGCCTCATCCGGGGCGAGCGACCCGGCACCCGCGAAACGCTCGGCCTCGTCGTGGCGGCCGGGGCCTTCGTCTGGTGGCTGGTCCCCGGCCTCACCCGGCCCGATCCGCTGGGCACCGCCTTGATGATCGTCTCCGGCATTGCCTGGGGCGTCTATTCGCTGCGCGGCAGGGGCGCGGCCGACGCCACCCGTGCCACCGCCGGAAATTTCATCCGCACCGTTCCACTGGCGCTGCCGCTCGTTGCGCTCTCGCTGTTCCAGGCGGGCATCGGCGGTGCCGGCTTCCTCATCGCCATCGTCTCGGGCGCTGTCACCTCAGGTCTCGGCTATGTCCTGTGGTATCGCGCGCTCAAGGGCCTCACCGCGCTGTCGGCTGCCATCGTGCAATTGTCCGTGCCGATCATTGCCGCTCTGGGCGGCGTCCTGTTCCTCTCCGAGGACCTTGGCCTGCGCTTCGTCATCGCGGCCGGTCTCGTTCTCGGCGGCATCGCCTTCGCGCTTTCGACACGCCGACGCTGAGACGGGACATCCGCGGCGCGCGACACTATCTGAAGCGCTGTGACCGTTAGACCCGACCCCTTCCTGCCCGGCTCCGCGCCGTTCCCCCTGCCCGCGCCCTTCCTGGAATGGTTCGCGCGCAATGGCTGGAGCCCGCGTCCGCACCAGCTCGACCTCCTGGCCCGGGCCGAATCCGGCGCGTCGTCGCTGCTGATCGCGCCGACCGGGGCCGGCAAGACGCTGGCCGGCTTCCTCCCCTCGCTGGTCGATCTGCACCGTCGCGGCCGTCCGAAGCCCGGCACGCGGCCCTATGGCGTCCACACGCTCTACATCTCGCCGCTGAAGGCGCTGGCCACCGACATCGCGCGCAACCTGGAAAAACCCGTCGCCGAGATCGGCCTGAAGGTGACCTTGGAGACCCGCACCGGCGACACCTCGCAGGTCCGCCGCCAGCGCCAGAAACTGAAGCCGCCGGACATCCTCCTGACGACGCCCGAGCAGTTGGCCCTGCTGATCGCCGGCAAGGATGCGCGCGGCTTCTTTTCGGACCTGCGCTACGTCATCTTCGACGAGCTGCATTCGCTGGTGACCTCCAAGCGCGGCCACCTTCTGTCGCTCGGCCTCGCACGCCTGCGCATGCTGCGCCCGGACATCCAGACCATCGGCCTGTCGGCAACCGTGTCCGAGCCCGACGATCTGCGCCGCTGGCTGGTCTCGCAGGCGCCCGGCGGCGGCGTCGAGGAGGTCGCGGACGCGGACGGCGTGCTGCCGGACGTCGCGCCGGATGCCGATCCTCGCCTGTCGGAGCTGATCACCGTCGCCGGTGGCGCCAAGCCGGAGATCACGATCCTGAAATCCTCCGAGCGTGTGCCCTGGCAGGGGCACACGTCGCGCTACGCCATGCCGGAGATCTACGAGGCGATTAAGGCCCACAAGACGACGCTGCTCTTCGTCAATACCCGCTTCCAGGCCGAGATGCTGTTCCAGGAGCTGTGGCGGATCAACGACGAGACGCTGCCGATCGCGCTGCATCACGGCTCGCTGGATGTCGGGCAGCGGCGCAA
>Ga0189290_100151_pt1 | contig 48908 bp, 39 predicted proteins | sample UW140minimetaG_FD_130318 | JGI IMG/M metagenome (GOLD analysis project Ga0189290, IMG submission 130318) | Marine microbial communities from the Costa Rica Dome - UW140 mini metaG | ecosystem: Environmental > Aquatic > Marine > Oceanic > Photic zone | place: Costa Rica: the Eastern Pacific...
CAGCAAAGAAAATAGGAAAGGAGACCCAAGCATTGACCGCGTCATAAACAACGACGCATAACTGAAGGTGGGTCAAATCTCGGTGAAAATACCGGGTCAGTTCTCAGTGACAATCAACATGTGCGATGTTTGCAGAAATTCGCCGCCGTTCAAGCTTCTGTCTACAACCACTTCAATCAGGAACGCAGCCTCTCAAGTCGAACGAATTTCAAACTCAACCGCGCCGCTGCTCTTGCCGAGTGGCGCGGTCTCGGTGAGGCATAAAGGGCAGTCATATTGTCCTTGCAGAGACGAGTTCGAATTGGTCTGACAGCACCGCCACAATCATTCAGGTAAAAACCGACTGGAAATAGAGTTCCCGAGCACAGGATAGCGGTGGTTTAAAAGGCTGAAATCAATCAACCTTTTTGAACGACGAACTGCAAGTGCCCATCGGATTCTGTCATGCTGACAAACGCATGACCGGCCTCGTTGCAGAAATGTGGCACGTCGACGATGGCCGCCGGATCATCTGCCCGCAGCAACACTTTCGCACCGGTTTTCAGGGGTTCCATACGCTTGCGCAGGCGCAAGACGGGCAGGGGGCACAAGAGGCCAATTGCATCTATTTCCAAATCCATAAGACGGACATAGGCAGGATGTTACGATCTGTCCACAAGGATGTGACCACCTGTGCACGTGACCTTCCTTGGGTGGTGGTCTAAGCGTGGAACATGTTTGGAATCGATATCTTCGACGCGGGGCTTTTGCCTGCGATGTTTGTAGCGCTGGCGGCGGGAATGATCTCGTTTCTCAGCCCCTGTGTGCTGCCCATTGTGCCGCCCTATCTGGCCTATATGAGCGGCGTTAGCATGTCAGAACTCACCACAGAGCAAGAGGCGCGGCGCAAGGCAATCGTGGCGGCCCTGTTCTTTGTGATGGGCTTGTCGACGGTGTTTCTTTTCCTGGGCTTCACAGCCTCGGCGTTTGGGGCGTTTTTCTTGCAAAATCAGGAGCTTTTCAGCAAAATTGCAGGCGGTGTCGTGATCATCTTTGGCCTGCATTTTTTGAACGTTTTCCGCATCCCGTTTCTGGATCGCGAGGCAAGGCTCGAAACTGGCGAGACCGGTGGCTCGGCCTTTGGTGCCTATGTGCTTGGCCTCGCGTTTGCCTTTGGCTGGACGCCTTGTATTGGGCCTCAGCTTGGTGCGATTTTGTCGTTAGCAGCCGGAGAAGCCTCTATTGCCCGGGGAACACTTTTGCTGGGTGTTTATGCAGCTGGGTTGGGTATCCCATTTCTTTTGGCGGCCATCTTCCTCAATCGGGCGATGGGGGTGATGAACAAACTAAAACGCCATATGGGCACCATCGAGAAGGTTATGGGCGGTTTGCTACTGTTTGTAGGTGTGATGCTGGTAACCGGGGCGTTCTCAACTTTCTCTTATTGGCTCCTAGAGACCTTTCCGGCGCTCGCAACCCTCGGATAAGGCTTAATTTTGCCAAAGTGAACGGTTACACTCCTCTCAAAGGAGAGGCAGGCCATGTCAGAGTGCCATCATAGGCAGGTGCACACGCGTCGGGTGTTTTACATTCCGGGCTATGATCCGATTCATCCGCGACGCTACCGCGAGCTTTACCGCAAAGAAGGCGCGGCGCAGGCCGAGATTTCTGACTATGAGATTGCCCTGTCTCCCAAGGTCGCGGACGGTGGTCCGTATGGCTGGCACGTTACAGGCCAAATGGAAGGGCAAGAAACGCACAGCGACGTCGAAGTGCTGGTGTGGTCCGACATTGTGCGTGACAGCATGGAGCAGGGCGTTTTGTCGACCTACGGGCAGCTTCTGCGAACGGCATGGACCTATATTGGCTCCGGCGCGTTGTGGCGGCTGATGCAGTTGCGCAAAGGCCCGGTGATTGCAGCGCTTTATCCGGTTGTGTTTTTGCTTGTGCAGTTGCTTCTGGCGCTGTTGGTCGCTTGGGGTATTAGCAAGGGGCTGGCGATGGTTCTGCCGGAGTGGACGGTGGTGTTTGGACTGATAGTGGTTTTGCCAATTTTACAATGGTTTCAAAAGCATGACGATAAGTTTTTTGCCTACTACCTGATGCATGACTATGCTTATTCGGCGTCCACGAAAGGCGCAAATCCTCCTGAGTTGGAAGCGCGGATGGGGGAGTTTGCCGATCGCATAGCCGAAGCTTTGCAGTCAGAGTGTGACGAAGTATTGGTGGTCGGCCATTCCAGTGGCGCGCATTTGGCAGTGTCGGTTTTGGCCGACTTGATCCGGGATGGGCGGGTGCCTGAAGCAGGTCCAGCGCTTGGTTTTTTGTCGTTAGGGCAGGTTGTACCGATGGTGTCGTTCCTGCCCAAGGCAGAGCGGTTGCGGGCGGATTTGGCATTTCTGTGCCAGCGGGCGGAGCTGGCTTGGATTGATGTGACAGCACCGGGAGATGGTTGCGCTTTTGCTCTATGTGATCCCGTGGCAGTATCTGGGGTTGCGCCAGAGGAGGGTAAGCGTTGGCCTTTAGTTTTCTCTGCAGCTTTCACGAAAACTCTTTCCGAGAAACGCTGGGCTGAGTTGCGATGGCGATTTTTTCGGCTTCATTTTCAATACCTTTGCGCTTTTGACCGGCCTGGGGACTATGACTACTTCCGTATTACGGCGGGGCCAAAAACATTGGCGGAGCGCTACGAAGGGCGTAAGGCGTCGGGCTCCCGTATTGAAAAGCCAGTTAATAAATTCACCTCGGTGGCTTCATGATCCCTCCAAAACCAACGCCGCGGCCTGAAAAAGTCACTTTGCGGCAGTATGTGAAGCTGTTTCGCAAAGATCTTCTGTCGGCGCAGCCTGCGAAATTGTATCGCGCCTGGATGGCGGAGTTTCGCACGCCGTTTTTTCGCTCCTACATGATCAACCAGCCTTCGTTAATAAAGACTGTTCTGAAGGAACGGCCAGATGATTTTCCAAAATCTCAAAGGGTTAGCGAAGGGCTGAAGCCGCTTTTGGGAGAGTCGGTGTTCTTAACCAATGGCGAGTTGTGGAAACGCCAGCGGCGGATTATCGACCCCGCTTTTGAAGGTGGTCGGTTGCGTGACACGTTTCCAGCCATGTGGGCAGCAAGCAAAGCGGCAGTGGCCCGCCTGGACACGCGTGCGGGGCAAGTTGTTGAGATTGAAGAGGAAACCAGCCACGCTGCGGCGGATGTGATCTTTCGAACCTTGTTCTCGATCCCGATTGAGCATGAAGTAGCGGGTAAGGTTTTTGATGAATTCCGCACCTATCAGCGCAGTGCACCAATTGTGAACTTGGGTGCCTTTCTACCTTTACCGCATTGGTTTCCGAGGTTTTTTCGGAAAGACACCAAGCGCACTGCAGCCAGTATTCGCGGGTTGATCACCCAACTTACTGAGGAGCGGATGCAAGCCATTCAGAAAGGAGAAGCTCCTGACGATCTGGCAACCAAGATCATGACAACGATTGATCCGGAAACTGGAAAATCCTTTGACACCAACGAGATGGTTGATCAAGTGGCGATCTTTTTCCTCGCGGGGCATGAAACCAGTGCGTCGGCTTTGGCCTGGACACTGTATCTCTGCGCCTTGTTCCCCGAGTGGCAAGATAAAATCGCGGAGGAAGCCGCGGGTTTGACCGAGGATTTCAGCGCGGTCAGCAAGCTTAAGATCAGTCGAGATGTGTTTCGGGAGGCGCTGCGGTTGTATCCGCCGGTGCCAATGATGGTGCGTGAGGCGACCTGTCCAGAACATTTCCGAGATCGCAATATTGCCAAGGGATCTCAAGTGGTTATCTCACCTTGGCATCTCCACCGACAAGAGCGGTTGTGGAACAATCCGGATGGATTTGACCCAATGCGATGGCAAACAGAGAACGGCAAGAAGTGTATGCGTGAGGCTTATGTTCCTTTCTCCGCTGGCAGTCGCGTTTGTACAGGCGCGGGCTTTGCCATGGTGGAAGGGGTGCTGATGTTGTCGATGGTTTTGAAGCATTTCCGGATCACACCAGTGGGCGAAGCACCTGTGCCAATCGCGCACCTTACTGTGAGATCGAGAGATGGAATTAACCTGCAAATTGAGCGGCGAAATTAACGTCGGTTTAGCATCTGTATCGCGACTGTTTTGGGGAGGTGCGTTATTGGCGCAACCAATGGTTAACGCGGCTGCATTGAAAATTAGCCTCATTCAGTTTTCAACTAAAGATTGTTTATTGTGGGCTTTCATATTACGCCGGTACCACGCAGGGGAGTCCCACCGAGGGGACTGAGAGGCAGACAGGACATTCGTCCGGTGACGCGACCCTTTGAACCTGACCCAGTTGACACTGGCGTAGGAAGCTGAGGAAACCGCGTCTTTTGTGATGTGTGAGTCCTGAATTGCAGGCGCATTGCGTCTGAGCGTCCTCCCAAGCTCATCTGGTGTCTTTTTGAGACTTGAGCTTAAGGAGCGCCACAATGAATGTGCCAAACCCAAAAATTACCGACGGAAGTCTTCCGGCCTCGCGAAAAATCTATGTCGATGGCAAAATTCACTCGGACCTACGGGTGCCGATGCGTGAAATTTCAGTGCATCCCTCTGCTGACGAGCCGCCGCTGCCGGTTTACGATAGTTCCGGACCTTATACTGACTCAGAGGTTATCACGGACATCACGCAGGGTTTGGCACCGCTGCGCCGCGAGTGGATTGTGGCACGGGGCGATGTGGAAAGTTATATAGGGCGGGAGACAAAGCTGGAGGACAATGGGGTTGTCGAGGGGGATCGATTGACGCCGGAGTTCCCTGTTAAGCCACAGCTTTTGCGGGTTAACGACGGGAAAGAGGTTACGCAGTTGGCCTATGCCCGCGCAGGGATTGTCACGCCGGAAATGGAGTTCATTGCCATTCGTGAAAACCAACTTCGCGATCTGTCGCCGTGTCACAACCCGGCGGCGCGGGATGGCAATGATTGGGGGGCGAACATCCCTGATTATGTGACGCCGGAATTTGTGCGCGATGAGGTGGCTGCCGGGCGTGCGATTATTCCGGCCAACATCAACCACCCGGAAAGCGAGCCGATGATCATTGGCCGCAACTTCCTTGTGAAGATCAATGCCAATATGGGTACCTCTGCGTTGACGTCTTCGATGGAGGAAGAGGTCGACAAGATGGTGTGGGCGATCCGATGGGGCGCGGATACGGTGATGGACCTGTCCACCGGGCGCAACATTCACAACACGCGGGAGTGGATCATTCGCAATAGCCCGGTGCCAATCGGCACAGTGCCGCTGTATCAGGCGCTGGAGAAGGTGAATGGCATAGCGGAAGACCTGACTTGGGAGGTGTTCCGCGACACATTGATCGAACAGGCCGAACAGGGCGTGGACTATTTCACCATCCATGCCGGGGTGCGTCTTCATATGGTGCCAATGACGGCTGAGAGGGTGACAGGAATTGTGTCGCGCGGCGGATCGATCATGGCGAAGTGGTGTTTGCATCATCACCGCGAGAGCTTCCTCTATGAACATTTTTCCGAGATCTGCGACATTTGCCGGACCTATGATGTGGCGTTTAGCCTTGGTGATTTCTTGCGGCCGGGTTCGATTGCGGATGCCAACGATGCCGCGCAGTTTGCTGAGTTGGAGACCTTGGGGGAGCTGACCAAGATTGCCTGGGCCAAGGATTGTCAGGTGATGATCGAAGGGCCCGGTCATGTGGCGATGCACAAGATCAAAGAGAACATGGACAAGCAGTTGGCATGCTGTGATGAAGCGCCGTTTTATACGCTTGGACCGTTGACCACGGACATTGCGCCGGGGTATGACCATATCACCAGCGGCATAGGCGCGGCGATGATTGGTTGGTTTGGCTGTGCGATGCTGTGTTATGTGACGCCTAAGGAGCACCTCGGCTTGCCGGATCGAGACGACGTAAAGACTGGCGTGATCACTTATAAAATCGCGGTGCATGCTGCGGATTTGGCCAAAGGTCTGCCAGGGGCGCAGCGGCGCGACGATGCGTTAAGTCGGGCGCGGTTTGAGTTCCGTTGGGAGGATCAGTTCAATTTGTCGTTGGACCCCGACACCGCGCGAGAGTTTCACGATCAGACCTTGCCCAAGGAAGCGCATAAGGTGGCGCATTTTTGCTCTATGTGTGGGCCGAAGTTCTGTTCCATGCGGATCAGTCACGACATTCGCGCAGAGGCACAGAAAGAAGGCATGGCGGCGATGGCGGCTAAGTTTCGGGAGGGTGGCGACCTGTATGTGCCTGTGAAGGACGAAGGTTAAGTCTTTCCTTTGAAACAATAAAGGGCGCTTTGCAGCGCCCTTTTATTTAGCCTTCGTGCCACCAGACACCTGGTAACCAGTCCACCCCGTCGCCGTAGATCGGCAGAGTGTCTTTGGGGAAATGCAATTCTTTTTGGTGCGCGATGCGACCCACGGCATATTTCCAGATTGGGATTACATAGCGGCCGGAGGTTAGGACACGGTCGAGTGCCTTAGTCGCGGCGACAAAGTCATCCTGTGATGTGGAGGTCAGCATCTCGTTGATCATTGCGTCGATGGCAGGGGATTTCACACCCATAAGGTTACGAGACCCAGTCTGGTCAGCGGCCTCAGAACCCCAGTAGAGATTCTGCTCGTTTCCCGGGGACAGGGAGAGAGCGCGGCGGTAGTTGGTGATGTCAAAATCAAAAGCCGCTGTACGCTCTGTGTATTGCGGGCCATCAACTTGGGTAACTCTTAGCTCCACGCCAAGGCCTTCGAGCGCCTTGGCATAGATGTCGATGATGGCTTTGTTCTCGGTGTCGCCCTGTTTAAGCAGGATCTCCAGCGCAAGCACTTCGCCATCGGCGTTCTGCAGTTTGCCGTCAACCACGGAGTAGCCTGCTTCCTCCATCAGGTTGAGCGCTTTGCGTAGGTTGGCGCGGTTGCGGGCGGAACCATCAGATGTCGGCAGGGTGTAACCTGCGAGTGCCTCTGGTGGCAGGTCGTCCGCGAACGGTTGCAGGAGTTCTGCTACGAGACCTTGGGCCGGGCCGTCGTCCATACCCAGAAGGGAGCCGGAGAAGAAAGAGGTGATGCGTGGCTGACGAGAGCCGGTTATCGTGTCGTTGATGAACTCGAAGTTGAACACATGCATCAATGCGTCACGCACACGGATGTCATCTAGCGGGGCCTTGCGGGTGTTCATCACAAAACCAGTGATGCCGGAGGGCTTTTGGTGTGGGATCTCAGATTTCACCACGTCGCCGGATTGCGCCAGCGGGAAGTTGTAGTTTGAGGCCCATTTTTCGGCGTTGAATTCGCGCACGTAGGAGATTTCGCCAGCCTTGAACGCTTCAAACATCACAGAGCTGTCGCCGAAGAAGTCGATTTTGATCTCGTCAAAGTTGTGAGTTCCGTTTCGGAATGGCAGGTCTTTGCCCCAGTAGTCTTCGTTGCGTGTCAGAGTCACGAAACGACCAGCCTCAAAGTCAGAGATGGCATAGGGCGCGGAACCGATGGGGAAGTTTTCGAGCGTCGCGTCTTCAAAGGATTTGCCTTCGAACTGCGCTTTGCTCAGGATTGGGCGCAGACCGGCGATCAGGGCCAGTTCGCGGTCTTCGGTGTTGAAGGTCAGGCGCACGGAGCGGTCGCCGGTGGCTTCGATTTTGTCCACTTTGCTCCAGAAACCGCGGTAGCGCGGGTGACCGACTGTGCCGAGGGTTTCGTATGACCAGATCACGTCTTCGACTGTCACTGGGCTGCCGTCAGAGAATCGGGCCTCTTCGCGCAGGGTGAATTCGACCCAAGAGCGGTCCTCGGGAGTTTCAATCGATTCGGCGAGAAGACCGTATAGGGCGAATGGTTCATCCCAATTGCGCCCCATGAGGGATTCTACGGCAAAGAAGCGGAGCTGCCATGGCACGTCGCCTTTGCGCACAAAAGGGTTCAGAGAATCAAAGCTGCCGCCATTGCCGGTGACCACGCGGCCGCCTTTGGGTGCATTTGGGTTGGCATAGGGCAGGGACACAAAATCCTGTGGCAAAGCGGGCGCGCCATACATAGCAATGCCATGTTGGGGCTCCGCGAGTGTCTGTGTGCCGACCAGTGTAAGCGCTAGCGCGGCGGCAGCACTGGTGACTTTGGGGAAACGTATTGGTGACATTGCCTGAACAATCCTGTTGGTTGATTTTTTACTTACCTAAAAAGTAACGGCGGATTGGTGGCTTATCAAACTTTTAGCTTGGAGACCGGCGCGGTAACGCCTATAAAGGACTCACTGCTCGATAGGTTTCTTGCCTGTATGAAACCTGCCTCAATAACTTTACGCCCGCTTCGCGCGGGCGTTTTTTTTGGCCAAGTGGCAGACCTACGTAAGATTACGGGTGGTGCGGATTCCCCTTATTTTGCGGGTGCAGCATGATATGCTGCGCTCAACCGAGATGAGAAGGGAAGTTAGATGAGTATGCAGGGCAAAACGGCGATTGTGACGGGCAGTAATTCGGGAATCGGTCTAGGCGTGGCGCGTGAATTGGCGCGGGCCGGGGCGGATGTGGTGCTGAACTCGTTTACCGATCGCGAGGAAGATCATGCGCTGGCAGCGGAGATTGCAGCAGAGTTTGGCGTAAACGCGCGCTACATCGCGGCGGATATGTCTAAAGGCGATCAATGTCGGCAGCTGATCGAAGATGCCGGGGGCTGTGACGTGCTGGTGAACAATGCCGGTATTCAACATGTGGCGCCGATTGATGAGTTTCCAGTTGAGAAATGGGATGCCATCATCGCGATCAATATGAACTCGGCCTTTCACACCACGGCGGCGGCGCTGCCCCATATGCGCAAACGCGGCTGGGGGCGGGTGGTCAACATCGCCAGCGCGCATGGATTGACGGCGTCTCCGTTTAAGGCGGCTTATGTGGCGGCCAAACACGGCGTGGTGGGCATGACCAAGACAGTGGCCTTGGAAACTGCGGAAGAGCCGATCACCTGTAATGCGATTTGCCCGGGCTATGTGCTAACCCCGCTGGTGGAGGCACAGATCCCGGACACCATGGAGAAATACAACATGGGCCGCGAAGAGGTGATCAAAAAAGTGATGTTGGAAAGACAACCAAGCCGCGAGTTTGCCACGGTGGAGCAGCTGGGCGGCACAGTGTGCTTCCTGGCGTCCGATGCGGCGGCGCAGATCACCGGCACCACGATCAGCGTGGATGGCGGCTGGACCGCGTTGTAAGGGGAGGATGGCCTCATGAAGCGCATCAATCTGGCCTTGCAGGGTGGCGGCGCACATGGGGCCTTCACCTGGGGCGTGTTAGACGTCCTGTTACAAGACGAAGACATCGAGATTGCCGGGATCACCGGCACCTCGGCAGGCGCGATGAATGGCGCGGCGTTGAAGGCCGGGCTCTTGGAAGGCGGGCGCGACGGGGCGCGGGCCAATCTGGATTGGTTCTGGCAGCAGATGGGCGCGGCGCAGGTGCCGAGCATGGACGCTTGGTTTGCGGCGGTGCCGCCAGGCTTGGTGAGCCGGGCGATGGAATACAGCTGGCCGTTTATGGCGGCGGACATGATGCAGCGGCTGACCTCACCCTACGCGATGGGGCCGCTTTATGAGCATCCGCTGCGCGACATTGTCGATCAGTTCAGTTTTGATCAGGTCTGTGCCGAAGATGGGCCGAAGCTGTTTGTCTGTGCCACCAATGTGCGCTCGGGCAAGGCGCGAGTGTTTGAAGGGCGAGAGATCAGCACAGATGCGTTACTGGCCTCGGCTTGTTTGCCCACCTTGTTTAAGGCGGTGAACGTGTATGACGAGACCACCGGAAGGACCGAGGCGTTTTGGGATGGCGGTTATACCGGAAACCCGTCGCTTTGGCCGCTGTATCGCCGGGGCTTGCCGGAGGATGTGGTGATTGTGAACATCAATCCGCTGCGCCGCGATACCTTGCCGGTCACGCCGCAACAGATCACCAATCGGATTAATGAGATCAGCTTCAATTCCTCGCTGCTCAGTGAACTGCGGGCCGTGGCATTTGTGCAATGGTTGATCGAGCAGGGCGCGCTTAGTCGGGAAGAAAAGCGGGAGGTTAAGGTGCATATGATTGCCGATGATGCGCTGATGACCCGCTTGTCAGTGGCGACCAAAAGCTGGCCCGTGGCATCGGTGTTGCATCATTTGAAAGAGGCAGGACAGGCGGTAGCCAAAAACTTTTTGAGTGCGCATAAGGCAGACCTGAATGAACGCGGGACCGTGGATCTGGCGGAGATGTATGGATGAGTTGGAACAGGTATTTGAAAGAAAAGATTCCAAGTGTACTGGTGTCGATATGCGTCGCCGTGACTTTGGGCGCTCCTTTGCAGGCGCAGAATACTGTAATTATGAACCCTTTTTTCGGGTTTGAGTTCGTTCTGACGCCCATCGCGGTCAAATGGGTCTGTGGAGGAGAGAGGGACAAAGATCTTGCGCAATTTCAACGCCTTATTGACGCCTTCCCAGAAGAAGCGAAAGCCGCAGAGATACCTTCCCATCTTGTGGCCCTTCAAAATGTGGGGACGCTCTCCGCTTTGCTCGGCACGACAATTAATGCAGGCAACACCAAAAAGCTTTGCTCTGCTGCTCTACCCTTGAACTTGGATTGGGCCTCACCCGAAGATTTGGTGTCAGGTACAAATACGATGGCTCCACATCAAGAAAAGGCATGGGCAGTTTTTTATGAGACCGTCGAGAGTCTTTAGCTAGGTCGGCAATCGTTTAATTCGTATACCGCTTACACTTCCGGCGGCTGGGTGGGGTCTTTGGGGTTTGGGTAAACTAGACCTGCAGAGATCACTAACTTCGCTGCATCTTCAACAGACATGTCCAGTTCGATGACATCATCTGTCGGGAAAAACAGGAGAAAACCAGAAGTTGGGTTGGGCGTTGTGGGCACAAAAACACCAACCAGTGGACTGGTGGTCGCGGCAGACCCGGCAACTTCGCCCTTGGCCGTGGTCGAGATAAAGCCAATTGCCCAGATACCGCGGCGAGGATATTCGATAAGGCAAGCTTTTTCAAAGCTGCGTTCGGTTTGGGCAAAAACGGTTTCAGCAATTTGCTTCACGCCAGAGTAGATCGAACGCACAACTGGCATGCGGGACACAAGATTTTCGGCAAAGCGCAGCAAAGAGCGCCCCATCAGGCCTTTGGCAATCCAGCCCACGAGGATGGTGAAGATCAGGAAGATGATCATTCCAACACCGCGTAGGTTGATCCCGATGTATTTCTCAGGCTGAATCGTGGAAGGGATCAATGGCAATACGAAGCCGTCGACCCAGCCGACAAAGGTCCAGACCAGCCATATGGTCATGGCGATCGGCAAAATGACAACAATCCCCGTCAGAAAGCTGGACCGCAGACGGGCGAAGAAGCCAGATTTGTGCGGTGGTTCGTTTTCGTCAAAAGGTGTCGTCATGAGGGGTCCTAGAGTCAGCCTGATGTTTAGTTAGGCATTTGTGTGTGGCGCTGCAATGACGATTGTTCTTGAGCCACAATTTGCGGCTGTCACGACGTATAACATCGCCGTAGCAGCCTTACTTTTGTGCAGGCTTTGGCTTAGGTCTTAAGCGCAGCGGCAATGTCGGCCGCGAGGCGGGCATTGTTGCGCACCAGCGCGATATTGGCGATCAGAGATTTGCCGTCGGTGAGCTCAAAAATACGTGCCAGCAAGAAAGGCGTGACGTCTTTGCCGGTCACACCTTGGGCCTCGGCCTCCTCTGTTGCCTGTGCAATCACTGGGGCCAGTTCGGCTGCGGGGATTTCATCGGCTGCCGGGATCGGGTTGGCAACCAGCTGACCGCCCGGTAAGGCCATTGCGCCTCGTGTTTTATGCGCCGCCGCGATGTCGGCAGCATTGTCCATGCGCAGTGGTGAGGCGAGTTCAGAAGTGGCGGACCAGAAGGCCGGGAAGCTGTCTTGGCCGTAGGTGATCACCGGCACGCCGTTGGTTTCTAGTACTTCGAGAGTTTTTGGCACATCAAGAATGGCCTTGGCGCCAGCGGCGACCACGGTGACTGGGGTGTGGGCTAGCTCTGTGAGGTCGGCGGATATGTCAAAGCTGTCTTCCGCGCCTTTGTGCACGCCGCCGATGCCGCCGGTGGCAAAAACGTCGATGCCCGCGAGATTTGCGGCGATCATGGTGGCGGCGACAGTGGTGGCACCGGTACGGCCTTGGGCCATGATCACCGGCATGTCCGCGCGGGAGACCTTGGCGACGTTTTTGGCTTGGGCCAGTTCTTCGAGCTGCGCTTCGGTCAAGCCGGCATGCAGCGTGCCTTTCAGCACAGCCATAGTGGCAGGCACGGCACCCTTTGCACGAATGTCGGCTTCGACCTGCTTCGCCACCTCAAGGTTTTGCGGATAGGGCATGCCATGAGTGATGATGGTGCTTTCCAATGCCACAATCGGCGTGCCGTTTTTCTTGGCGTCTTCCACTTCAGGGGAAAGGACCAGGTCAAGGGAAATGAGGCTCATGTGGCGTGTTCTCCGGAAACGTATTTGGCGGCTGCCGTCAGAGCGCGATCAAGTGCGTCTTCACGGGAGCAGTTTTGGGATTCAGCCACGATGTGTGCGGCCATAAAGGTGTCACCTGCACCGGTGACGCGGGTCACCAGAACGGCAGGTGGTTGTTGGGTGATCACCCCGTCAGTGGTGCCATCAGAAGCGTCGTTGCCGCCATCGGTCACAAGCGCACGTGCGGCACCGCGCTCCAAAAGGGCTACGGCCGCCTCCTTGGAAGAAGTAAACTCTGTTTTGCAGAGGTAGCCTGCTTCCTCAAGGTTCACATAGAGCACGGCCCGGGAATGCATCAGAAAGGGCATCAGACGTTCGGCTTTGCCGGGAGAGGCTGGGGCGACGCGCAAGTCTGCGGAAGAAAAAAGGGCGCTGCGGGCGATTTGATCCAGCAGACGCTGAGTCAGATTGCCATCAAGAGCAATCAGACCGGTATAAGGGTTGGCCTCGCTGCCCAAAGTGCCATCCTCAAGCGGGCTGAGGATTTTGTCACCGGCTGCCTCCAAGCTGTGGGCATCTGCGATGGCGGCGATCAACCCGTTTTTGCCTTCCACCGCCATATAAGTGTCGGTGGGCAGGTCGGCGGAGCGGTAGACGTAGTCCATTATGGCGCCCATCTCAGTGCAGGCGGTCATTAGCTCGTCACCTTCCACATCCCGACCAATGGCTGAGAGTGCGGCGGGGCGCAGGCCAAAGCGCGCCAGCGTCATGGCGATGTTCCAGGCCACGCCGCCCGGCAGGCGGGAGATGCGGCCAGGCACGTCAGACCCCTGGCGCATGTGGCTCGGTGCGCGGCCGATGATATCCCAAAGGACGGAGCCAATACAGAGGATGTCTGGCTGTGTGGATGCCTGTGTGGTCATGGAGGCTCCCGATTACGCTGTGAAAGCGCCGTGCAGCTCTTTGAGCTTGGCAACCGGGTCTTCGCTGCGCCATATTTCTTCGCCGAGGCCGAAAAAGTCGGTGAACGGGGCGAGCTTGGCGATAATGTCGGCATCCAGCGCGCCTTCTGCCACTACAGGAACCTCAATCATGGCGGACCACCATTCAAACAGGTCTTTTTCGGCCAAGGTGCCGTCGCCAAGGCTGGTGCTACCAACCGGGCCAAAGGCCACATAGTCTGCACCGTTTTCGCCAGCGGACATGCCTTCGTGGGAAGATGCGCCACAGAAGGCGCCTACAATGGCGTCTTTGCCAAGTTCTTTGCGGGTTTTGGCCACGGAGCGGGCGGCGTCTGTCAGGTGAACACCATCGAGACCAAGACGCTCAGAGAGTTGCACATGTTCGTCGATCACGATTGCCACGTCGCGGGCGTGCGCCACTTCGCGCAACGCGTCAGCGGCGCGGGACAGGCGGTCTTCGTCTTTGGTCGCCAGAGCCATGCGCACACAAGCGATGTCAGCTGTATCCAGCACGGATGCCAGTTGATCAGGGAAGCAGGAGAGTTCGATTTCCGGCGGGGTGATCAGATAGATCTGCGGCAGCTCAGTGTCGGACATGCTCGGGCTCCAGATGGTCTTGTACGTGTTTTTGGATCGCGTCGCTATAGCGCGGATTTTACCTCTTGGCTATCAGGAGTTGGCTATTTCGGCGGAAGACTTTCTGCATTGGTTAAAGCTAGGGCGATCACTTTTGCACGTAGGGTATCATCCCCCAGCAGATCTTCGGAGAGATCGACCATTCCGCCCATCTTGCGACCGGTGAACGACAGTGGATCGACCCCGTCAATTTGCATGGCTTCGGCTTCGCGCTCTTTACCCACACGGGCCATGCCGCCGCCTTTGTGCACGCCGCACACCATGTTGCCGTGCAGCAAAAAACAGAGACCGCCAAACATCTTTTTTTCGGAGATGCCTTCGATCTCGGCGAGCTCCTCACGCATCAGCGTGGCGTGTCCTTCGTCGTATGCCATGGTGATTCCTCCCTTGGGTTGTGGAGATTTTAGCCTGCGGTGCAGGTAATTGTAGAAGGAGAAAGCGCAGCGGCTTGTTTTGTTGGGGACGTGGGGGTATCAGCGGGCGGATTTGAACGCGCTCATCGGAGATCACCATGACCAGTGCCACGCCACAGCCCGCCTTTGTGCTTGTCCGTCCGCAGATGGGCGAAAATATCGGTGGTGCCGCACGGGCGATGCTGAATTTTGGCTTGGACAAGATGCGCGTCGTGAACCCGCGTGATGGCTGGCCCAATGAACGTGCTGTCGCCATGGCCTCGGGGGCGGGGCGTGTGCTGGATGGGGCATTGTTGACAAAGACCACTGAGCAGGCGTTGGAAGATTGTCACTATGTGTTTGCAACTACTGCGCGGGCGCGGGGGCTTACCAAGCCGGTGGTGACGCCGGAAACGGCGATGAAACAGGCAGCAGAGATGATTGCGCGGGGTGAAAAGGTGGCCGTTCTGTTCGGGCCGGAGCGGGCGGGTCTCGAAAACGAAGACATTGCGCGGGCCAATGCGATAATCAATGTGCCGGTGAACCCGGAGTATGCATCCCTCAATCTGGCGCAATGCGTCTTGCTGACCGCGTATGAGTGGCGTCGCCAGAGCGCCGACATTGTGCAGGAGCGGGTTGATATGGCGAAGACAGAATGGGCCAGCAATGCCGATATCGATGCGCTTGGGCGGCATTATGAAGAGCGTCTTGAAGAGGCAAATTTCTTTTTCCCTGAGGAAAAGGCTGAGGGCATGAAGGTCAATCTGCGCAATATGTGGAGCCGGATGCGGCTCACGCGAGCGGATGTGCAGATGTTGCATGGCGTGATGCGACAGATGGTCCGGTGGAAGGAAAAAGACTGATTTTTTGTCTTTTTCGAAGGCTGAACTATTGTTCATTTCGTAAGTGTGAGTGGTTGAAGCTTCGGCGTGGCCCAACTAGGCTCGCGCCAAGATTTGGAGACAGCGATGAGCCAGAAGCGAAGCATTTTTGAAGAGGTCAGTGAAGACGGACCCAAGGAGGCCCCCAAAGCGGTGGGTGTGATTGACAGCGGTGCCAAAGGCGCGCGGCGCGGCATTCGTATGTGGCTTATGAGCTTGTTTGTGTTGGTTTTTGTGATGATTGCCGTAGGGGGGCTGACCCGTCTGACCGACAGTGGCTTGTCGATCACGGAATGGCGTCCGGTGACGGGGGCAATTCCTCCGATGAGTGAGGCGGTCTGGCAAAGTGAATTTGACAAGTACAAGCAGATTGATCAGTGGGCGATCGACAACAACTGGATGACGCTTGAGGACTTCAAATACATCTATTGGTGGGAATGGGGTCACCGGCAGCTGGGGCGGGTCATTGGTCTTGTCTGGGCACTTGGTTTTGCAGGGTTTGCGCTTGCGCGGCAAATTCCGACCGGGTGGACCGGGCGGCTATTCCTGATTGGCGCGCTTGGAGGCGTGCAAGGGGCTGTGGGCTGGTGGATGGTGGAGAGTGGAGTCACCTCTGGAGAGGGCGTGACCACAGTGGCGAGCTATCGCTTGGCGACTCATCTCGGGTTGGCCTTTGTGATCCTGGGCTTCATCACCTGGTACATCTTGCTTTTGGGGCGCAGTGAACGCGACCTGATGCAGGCGAGACGTGGCAAGGAAGCCAGGCTGTTTGGCATGTCTACAGGGCTGTTGCACATGACAGGTGTTCAGATTCTGTTGGGCGCTTTGGTGGCCGGGATTGATGCGGGGCGCAGTTTCACCGACTGGCCGTTGATGGGGGGCAACTTCTTCCCGGCGGATGCGCTGTATATGGAACCGTTGTGGCGGAATTTCTTTGAAAATCCAGGACTTGTGCAGTTCACGCACCGCATGTGGGGCTATCTCCTGGTGATTTTTGCCGTCGTGGTGTGGCGGCGTGGGCAAAGCTCCGCGCATGGGCACACACGCTTTGCGTTTAATGCTGCCTTTGCTGCAATTGCTGTGCAGATTGCGGTTGGCATCGCCACAGTGCTCTACGCGGCACATGTGCATATTGCGATTACGCACCAAGCCATTGCTGTTGTGGTCTGGGTTCTGATCCTGCGGGCGCGGTTCCTGAGCCATTATCCTATTGCAACCTCGGTGCGTGACGCATCCTGAGAGAAGGAAAACAAGAATGTCTGCATATGAGCAGTTGATGGGTTTTACCCACACGACACAGGCGTTGGGCGAAGTGGCTGGACGTTTGGGCTGGGACCAAGAGGCGATTATGCCAGTTGGCGCAGCGCCACAGCGGGCCGAAGAAATGGCCGCGATGGAAAGTGTGCTGCATGCGCGTCGCATTGATCCCAAGGTGGGTGAGTGGTTGGCCGCGATTGACGAGGCGCAGCTTGATGAGGTTGGTCGGGCGCAGGTGCGCCATATCCGCAAGTCGTTTGAGCGGACTTCAAAGGTACCAGCGGATTTGGCCGCGGAAATTGCTAAGGTAACCAGCCGGGCGCAGGGTGTCTGGGCGCAGGCGCGATCTGACGAAGATGTGGCCGGTTTTTTGCCAACTCTCGAAGAGGTGGTGAACCTGAAGCGGCAGGAAGGTCAGGCTTTGGCGGCTGGTGGTGATGTCTATGACGCCATGGTGGATGATTATGAGCCAGAGATGACCGCGGCAGAGATTGCTGCGATGTTTGACGCGATGCGGCCTCGTTTGGTGGCGCTGCGGGCGGCCGTTTTGGCAGTAGAGGCACCACAGAAACTCACAGGGCAGTTTGCATCTGACAAGCAGATGGCGCTGACAGCCAAGCTGGCGGCAAGTTTTGGGTATGACTTTGATCATGGACGCATTGATTGTGTCACACACCCGTTCTGCTCTGGATCTGGCCAAGACGTGCGGATCACCACACGTACCAGCGAGAGCGATCCGTTCAACTGTTTCTACTCCACCATTCACGAAGTCGGACACGCGGCCTATGAGCAAGGCATTGATGAAGCGTATCTTTTGACGCCGCTTGGGCGTGGCGTGTCGATGGGCGTGCATGAAAGCCAGAGCCGGATTTACGAGAACCAAATGGGGCGCGGACGAGCCTACACAAGCTGGCTCTATGAGCAGATGAAGGCCGAGTTTGGGGATTTTGGCATCGCGGATGCTGAGGCGTTTTACGGCACGGTGAACCGAGTGAACGACGGCTATATCCGGACCGAGGCGGATGAGGTGCAATATAATCTGCACATCATGCTGCGCTTCGATCTGGAGCGCGCTTTGATGCTGGATGATCTGGCGGTTGGAGACCTGGAAGCGGCATGGAATGACCGGTTCAAGTCCGACTTTGGGCACGCGGTTGATAAGCCATCTAACGGCGTTTTGCAGGATGTGCATTGGTCGGTAGGGTTGTTTGGTTATTTCCCCACCTATTCTCTGGGTAATGTATACGCTGGGTGCTTGAACGAAGCGATGCGGGTAGCAGTGCCAAACCTAGATACGCAATTGGCGACAGGCGACACTTCTGCGGCAACAGGTTGGTTGCGGGAGAACCTGCAGCAGCATGGCGGATTACGCAAACCGGCCGATACAATTGTGCATGCGACCGGCAAAGCCCCAAGCGGAGCGCCGTTGCTGGATTATCTGGAAGCCAAGTTTGGCGGCATCTACAAGCTGTAAGAGTTTGCGAAAATCAGAAAAAGGGGGCGCCTTGGCGTCCTTTTTTTCGGCGTTTTTTGGGGGGAAGGGACTGTGAACCCCTACAAGGAAAAGGCCAGAGACCTAGCAACCTAGATCCTTTTCGCTCTGCTTTATCGCATTTAAGATAGTTGTGTCCGCATCCGAAAGGCTTGGTGATTTTGTATTACATCCATCATTGCCAAATGTTGAGATCCCGCGCTCAGATCCAAAGCAGTAGCCGTTTTTATGAAAAATCCGATTTCTCATATACCAGAGATCATCGCAGGTCAGGATGTCAGAGTCCGCGTCGTTGGTCATTGCCGCATCCTCTGGTGCTTCGTGCAGTTCTGAGATCCGAGGCAAATCACTGAGCGGGCGCCCCAATGCAAACAGCATAAGGGCCGGGTATGTGTGCAGTTGGTTTTCGCTGTCTTGTCTCAAGACATTCCAATAGGCGTAGGGAGAGGACAGGTAGGCCTCCTCCGGATCTGAATAGTTGCCACGTGGGTGTTGATAGCCGATCCGGACTTCAATCAAGTCGGAACCACGCATATCCCATGCGGTTTTTACACTGCCAAAGTTCTCAGTTGCACCAACCGGGGCTGAGGTGGGCAGGCGCACCACACAATCTTCCGCACCGTAGGGACCTGAGGTGCGATAGCCGCGTCGGAAACCGTAGATCGCGCCGTTTCTTTGCTCCAAATGTAGCGAGGAGGTGTAGACTGGGCTGTCTTCGGATTGGTTTTCGTGAGCTTCGAGGGCAAGAATTTGAGAAAACTCTGCATATAGGTCAGCAATAGAGGCCAGTGGATGGGGTTTCCACGTCGGTGCGAAAGCCCAGCTGAAAGCGCCGTCATCCAATAGGAAGACATTGTCACATATGGTGTCAATCAGGCTGCTGCGGAGGGTTACGCTATAAGTGATGCCCGTGACCGCGACATTCGCAAAGATAGCGTCCCCAACAGTGTCAAAAAAATACATGTCATGTGGCGGCGTTTCGATACTGCGCGCATAGAGATATGGGGTCAGGTAAGGAGTGTTTTCGTCATCTACCTTTTGTGCAAAGGCAAACAGGTGTGAAGAATCCCTGATGGCTTCGTCATAGACTGCGGCGACTTCCTCAGCGTCATATGCCTCGCCATCGTTTGGCAAAACGATCCTAGGGGCGTGCACGCCGAGACGCGCCGTAGGTGAAATGGAACGCATAGCGATGGTTTCGTAGCTTTCCCCTTCAAATGTGTGAGCGCCAGACAGAAACAGGTTGGAGCAGGCGGAAGCACAGAGGTCGCCGTCGGCAACGTAGGTTTGTAGGTCGGCAAAAACCTCGCGCAGGAAATCTACGATAACAAGGGATTCATAGAGATTACCGCCGGGACTGTTGAGGCAGAGTGTTGCGCCATCAGGCAGGCTGTTACTGAAATTTTCGCCGTCATAGCCGTACAAAGCTTGGAATTTTTGCAAGTCTCCACGCTGGACGGGGCCTTCATACAGTACCGCGCAATTGGCGTATTTTCCGGTAAGATTCTGAGCTTGAATAGCTCCTCCGTGTTCGGCGTTGATGTCGAACGACAGTTCATTGGTGTTGAGCGTAAGTGTAGCCGCAATTGCGCCGGAGGAAACGAGGCAGAGAGCGGCGCCCAAAGAAAGTGCGCAGGCAGGAAGTGGCTTAGTCATTAGAACGCCGTTGTGAGTTTCGTTGGTTCAAGAAGGTCACACAAATTGTTGTCAGGCAACATTAACTTGGGCATCACAACAGAAACGGCCTCACGCAATTGCGCGAGGCCGAAACTTTTTTGGCGGACCGTGAGAGGAAGACTATTCCTCGGTGCCGGGCTCTTCGTCATCTTGCTCGGCAATCCAGGCCACAGAAACCACTTCTTCACCTTTGCCGGTATTGAAGACCTTCACGCCACCAGCAGAGCGGGAGCGGAAAGAAATGCCATCGACCGGCACACGGATAGATTGGCCTTTGGAGGTCGCCAGCATGATCTGATCGCCCAATTCCACAGGGAAAGAGGCTACTAACGCGCCGCCACGCATGGCCTTGTCCATCGCAGCCACACCTTGGCCGCCACGACCGCGAACAGGGTAGTCGTGGCTGGAGCTAAGTTTGCCAGCGCCACCTGAAGTGATAGTGAGGATCAGGTTTTCGGCAGCGGACATTTCAGCGTAACGCTCCTGGGAGAGCTCGCCTGCGGGCGCTTCTTCTTCGTCGCCTCCGTCGTCAGACAAGCCAGCGACTGCACGACGCATTTTCAGGTACGCTGCACGTTCTTCGCTTTCGGCGCGGAAGTGACGTATCACGGACATTGAGACGACTTCGTCGTCGCCGTTGAGGCGAATACCGCGCACACCAACTGAAGAGCGCGAGTTGAACACGCGGACTTCGGTGGTTGGGAAGCGGATCGCGCGACCAGAGTTGGTCACCAGCATCACATCGTCCTCTTCGGTGCAGATGCGCGCGTTGATCAGCTTAGTGCCCGCGTTGTCATCCTCAAATTTCATCGCAATTTTGCCGTTGGACTTCACATTGGTGAAATCTGACAAGCGGTTCCGACGCACGGAGCCAGCAGATGTTGCGAACATGATTTGCAAATCGTCCCACTCGTCCTCTGGGCGGTCTACCGGCATGATCGCAGCAATCGACACCCCATTTGGAATGGGCAGGATGTTCACAATTGCCTTGCCTTTGGCGGTGCGCCCCCCCAAGGGCAGGCGCCAGGTCTTGAGTTTGTAAGCCATACCGTCGGTAGTAAAGAACAAGAGCTGCGTGTGGGTGTTGGCCACAAAGAGAGTGGTGACCACGTCCTCTTCTTTGGTCTGCATGCCCGAAATGCCTTTGCCGCCGCGCTTTTGAGCGCGGAAATCGGCCAGCGGTGTGCGTTTGATGTAGCCACCGGAGGTCACGGTCACCACCATGTCCTCCCGCTCGATCAGATCTTCGTCGTCCATGTCACCGGACCAGTCGACAATCTCGGTACGACGGTCCACAGCGAAGTTCTCACGCACTTCACGAAGCTCGTCGCCAATGATGCCCATGATGCGTTCTCGAGAGCCGAGAATTTCAAGGTATTCCTTGATCTTAGATGCCAGTTCTTCAAGTTCGTCGGTGACTTCTTTCACACCAATTTGTGTCAGGCGTTGTAGACGCAATTCGAGGATCGCACGGGCCTGAGTTTCGGACAGGTTATAGGTCCCGTCGTCATTCATGGTATGGGTTGGGTCGTCGATCAGGCGGATGTAAGCGGCAATGCTTTCTGCCGGCCAGCGGCGGGTCATCAACTTTTCACGCGCTTCAGCACCATCAGCGGAGGCACGGATGGTGGCAACCACTTCGTCCACGTTGGTTACAGCCACAGCCAAACCGCAAAGGATGTGGCTGCGCTCACGTGCTTTGCGCAGCAAGTACGCCGTTCGGCGAGCCACCACCTCTTCGCGGAAGTCAATGAAGGAGGTCAGAAAGCGGCGCAGAGTAAGTTGCTCAGGACGACCGCCATTCAGGGCCAGCATGTTGCAGCCAAAGTGGGTTTGCATTGGCGTAAAGCGGAACAGTTGGTTCAGCACTACCTCGGCGGTGGCGTCGCGCTTAAGTTCCACAACAACGCGCACACCGTCGCGGTCGGATTCATCTTGAACGTGGGCGATTCCTTCGATGCGTTTGTCTCGGGCCGCCTCGGCGATCTTTTCGATCATGGCGGCTTTGTTCACCTGATAAGGAATCTCATCGATGACAATAGCATAGCGATCCTTGCGGATCTCTTCGACGCGGGTCTTAGAGCGGATGACCACGCTGCCACGGCCTTCGAGGTAGGCTTTGCGGGCGCCAGAACGCCCTAACAAAATGCCGCCGGTTGGGAAATCCGGGCCAGGCACGTAGTCGATCAACTGTTCTGAGGTGAGGTCTGGATCGTCGATCAGAGCCAGAGTGGCGTCGATGACTTCACCCAGGTTGTGCGGAGGAATGTTGGTCGCCATGCCCACCGCAATACCACCGGCGCCGTTGACCAGCATGTTTGGAAAGCGAGCAGGGAGCACGGTTGGCTCCTGATCTTTACCATCGTAGTTGTCCTGAAAGTCGACAGTCTCTTTGTCGATGTCTGCCAGCAAAGCAGCTGCAGGCTTGTCCATACGCACTTCGGTGTAGCGCATGGCTGCCGGGTTGTCGCCGTCCATGGAGCCGAAGTTACCCTGGCCGTCGAGTAGCGGCAGGGACATGGAGAAGTCCTGTGCCATCCGCACCAAGGCGTCATAGATCGCAGAGTCGCCATGCGGGTGATACTTACCCATCACATCTCCGACTGGACGCGCCGATTTTCGATATGCCTTTTCATGGCTATTGCCGGTTTCATGCATGGCGTAGAGAATGCGGCGATGTACCGGTTTGAGGCCGTCGCGCAGGTCGGGAATGGCGCGGCTCACGATTACGCTCATGGCGTAGTCGAGATAGCTGGCGCTCATCTCCTCCTCGATGGTCACAGAAGGACCATCGTGGATCATCCGCTCGTGCGTTATTTCTTCTTCGTTTTCAGGGGTTTCCGGCGTATCGCTCAAGTCCCAGTCTCGCTTCTAATTGGCGGTCCATATGCTGTTGGTACGCTTATATCAGAGGCATCATATAGGGTGCAATGGCGGTGTGACGGATGTGAGATTTTTCGTGCTTACTTTGGGCAGTGTGCTGATCTTTCTGAGAAAAAATACGGTTAGTGGCAGAGGTTTCCCCGAAGGTTCGAAAAGGCTGCGACTTAGAGCTGGTTTTTGGTTTACTCTTGTCAAGGAAGTTGCGTGCGCTGGGAGGCGAAATTGCGGGAGAGCTGGAAAACGTTTGGGGTTGGCGTTGTCGTCGCCGGGTTAGCGGGCCCCGCTGTGGCGCAGGGGTTCTGGGACAAGGTCAAAAAGGGTGCAGAAAACACCGGAGAGGTCATCGGTCAGGGCGTGGAAGCCACGGGCGATGCCATTGGGAAAGGTGCCAAAGCGATAGGGAGTACCGTTGAGAGAGGAGCAAAGGGCGTTGGGGAGGCGATTTCATCGACTGATGAGTTGCTGTCCAATGAGGAGACAGCGGAGGCAACGAGGGCGCGGCTTGACGTGATGTCGGACGAAATTATGGCGGTGTTACTTGCACAGAATCCGCAAGCTGGTGCAATTTATCAAAAGAGTGCGGGTTATGCAGCGTTTGACAGTCGCAAGGTGACCATCTTCCCGCTGACCAACGGGTATGGACGTGGCGTGGCTGTGGCTAAGGACACGGGCGCGCGTACCTATATGAACATGGGCACGGGCGGCCTGGGGGCGAGTTTAGGCATTGGCGGCTTTGCCACGCAGTTTGTCATCCTGTTTGAAACGCAGGCGGATTTTGAGCTTTTTGTGATCAACGGCTATGATGCCACCGCTGGCGGAGGGGCGCAGGTCGGGGGTGACAAGAGCACAGATGAGGTGCGGTTTACACAGGGCCAGTCTGTCTTTGTTCTCGATAAGGAACGCTGGCGGATGAGCGGAAGTCTGGAGGGTACCAAATACTGGCGCTCTCCGGAATTGAATTGAATCGCGGCTAAGCCGAGCAGGAAGCGCCGCCCAGGACACAGAATTTGGCGCAATGTGGATGATTTAGTTGTACCGGTTTTTCGGCCTCTTCCAAGGTGTTGCCGAGGTCGAACTGCGGGTCGTAGGGTAGAAGAGTACAAGCAATCACGGAGGGTGACTTGGAGCCCTTGTGTTTCACAACCATGCGCGAGCTGGCGCACATTACATCGTTGGGGGATTTGTTCAGGATGCCCCAACAGTCCGTGGTGATTTCCGGTACTTCCAAGTGTTCGTTCATTTCTGGAAAAAGGACTGTTTCTCCTGGGTTTGACGCGTCGATCTTAAAGTCTTCTTTCGCATAAAGATTGGCGTATCCATCCCGGGACGTGCTGTCGGTTTCATCCCACATCGTGCGGCCTGCGACAGTCATTTGAATGTTGTTATCCCGCAACCAGCGCATGCCCTCCAGGGTGCGTTCAAAGGTACCCTTGCCGCGCTCTTTGTCGTGCAGTTCAGCAGACCAGTGATCCACAGAAATGCGTAGGGTGAGTTTGCCGGGAAAGTCCTGCGCCAATTGCAGTAACTCTGCGCGGACGCGTTTGCGCTGCATCGGCTGCATGGCGTTGGTGAGGATAAGGACGTCGTAGCCGCGCTCAAGCGAGCGGCGGGCCATCTGGTTCATTTCTGGGTTCATGAAAGGTTCGCCGCCCGTGAAGGCGATTTCGCGCACCTTCCAATCGCGGGCGTCCAGTTGATCGAGGTAGTTGGAGACCTCATCAGCCGTCAGATAGACCAGTGCGTCGTTGGTGGGCGAGGACAGAATATAGCAGTTCTCACATTCGATATTGCAGAGCGTGCCGGTGTTGAACCAGAGTGTCTGCGGATCGGTGAGCGCGACATGGGCGCGGGTATCACCCTTTGCGGTGACGTAAGGATCATTGAATTTCTCGATATTTACGTGATCTTTCATGTGCCTGCCATGTTTCTGTTGTTCGTTGGTAGTAGGCAGAGACATCCTTGCAAGTAAAGATGTGCTCAGGCGTTTGACACAGTTGTGATGTGAGGTTGCGGTGTTAGAGTGGCGGTGTTAAGACAGCGTTAGCGCTAACGATTTTCCGGTGAAATCCGGACTGCCGAGAAGGATAAACGCCCCATGGTTTCGCGTATCATACCCGTTGAAACGTTTGATCTTGTGATCTTTGGTGGGACGGGGGATCTGGCGCGGCGGAAGATTCTGCCAGCCTTGTTCAAGCGATATTGTTCCGGCCAAATGCCTGAGGGCAGCCAGGTGATTGGCGCAGCGCGCAGTGTTTTGTCCGAAGACGCTTATCGCTCATCTGTAGCCGAGGCGCTGCGAGAGTTCGCAGGTGATGCGGCACAGGACGTTGAGGCAGTGGCCGGTTTTTGTGCTCATCTGCATTATGTGGCGGTGGACGCGCGGGGCGAGGGTGGCTGGAGTGAGTTGGCGGCTTTGCTAAAGGCTGACTCAGTGCGGGCTTTTTATTTCTCGGTCGGGCCGGGCGTCTATTCGGATTTAGCCAAAGGGTTGAAACGGCATGGGCTGACCCAGGACGATACGCGGATTGTGGTTGAAAAACCGTTTGGCCATGACTTGGAAACCGCGCAGGAGCTTAACCGCGAATTGGCGCAATATTTTGACGAGAGCCAGATTTATCGGATCGATCACTACCTTGGCAAAGAGACGGTGCAGAACCTGATGGCGGTGCGCTTTGGCAATATGCTGTTTGAGCCGCTGTGGAACGCGCAGTACATTGATCATATTCAAATCACCGTTGCGGAAAGCGTTGGGGTTGCGGGGCGCGGGGAGTATTATGAACGCTCCGGTGCGATGCGCGACATGGTGCAAAACCATTTAATGCAGCTGCTGTGTCTGATTGCCATGGAGCCTCCTTCCCAATTCGAGCCTGATGCAGTGCGCGATGAGAAGCTGAAGGTTATCCGGGCGCTGGATACGGTTGCGCCGCACCACATCGTGCGTGGGCAGTATACGGCGGCAGATGGGGCGGACAGCTATCGTGAAGATGTTGAGAATCCACGCTCCAAGACTGAGAGTTTCATTGCGCTGAAGTGTCAGGTGAACAATTGGCGGTGGGCGGGTACGCCGTTTTATCTGCGCACAGGTAAGCGGTTGTCTGAACGGGATAGCGAGATCACGGTGGTGTTCAAAGACACGCCTCACTCGATCTTTGGCGATGAAGCTGGGCGACATCGCAACGAATTGAGCATTCAGCTGCAACCCAATGAAGGCATTACATTAAATGTGACCATCAAGGAGCCGGGTCCGGGTGGGATGCGGTTGGTGGATGTGCCGCTTGATATGAGCTTTGCGGAAGCCTTGGGACCAAAAGGACAAGGCACAGCGGACGCTTATGAGCGGCTGATTATGGATGTGATCCGGGGCAATCAAACACTGTTTATGCGTGATGATGAGGTGGAGGCGGCCTGGGCCTGGACCGACCCGATCATTCGTGGATGGGAAGCGCGGGGCGATGTGCCAAAGCCCTATGATGCGTTTTCATACGGGCCAGATGATGCGGCTTTGATGATGCGCCGGGACGGGCGAAACTGGAGAGGATTGGGCAAATGAACTTCAACACCTACCCCGATGCAGAGATGATGGCGATGGATGTTGCCAGCGTTCTGGCGGATGATTTGGCGGAAGCGCTACACAACAAGGACCGTGTGGTATTGGCGGTGCCGGGCGGAACCACACCAGGACCGATTTTTGACGCGCTGAGTGCGGCGGATTTGGACTGGGATCGTGTCGATGTCGTCCTGACTGATGAACGTTGGGTGCCTGAGGATCATGAGCGGTCAAACTCCGCACTGATTAAAACGCGCTTATTGACCAACCGGGCCGTTGCGGCACGATATTTGCCGCTCTATGCGCCCGCGGAGGCGCCGGAGGCTGTGCTGGCCGAGCTGGAAACCACCATTCTGGGCGCGCTGCCGGTGGACGTGGCTTTGTTGGGCATGGGGGCTGATATGCACACGGCATCTTTGTTCCCGGGTGCAGATGGGCTGGAAGCTGCTTTGGCAGCAGAAGCGCCAGTTCTGTTGCCGATCCGGCGCGAAGATTTGCCAGACGTGCGGATTACCCTGTCTGCGCGGGTGTTGGAAGCGGCGGTGCGCAAACATATTCTGATCAAAGGTGCGGACAAGCGTGAGGCTTTGCAGGCCGCGCAGAAACTGCCAAAAGAAGAAGCGCCGATCAAATCTGTTTCTAGCGGCGCTGAAGTGCATTGGACGGAGTGATTGGGTATGTGGACTGAATTGGACGCACTACGCGAGGGCGCGGCATCGCGTCAGATTGCAGCGCTGTTTGAAGCGGATGAAAGCCGGGCGCAGGCGTTCAGCCTGAAAACCGACGGTATGCTGTTTGACTACAGTAAAACGTCGATTGACGGCGCGGCCAAGGCGGCCTTGATCCGCTTGGCAGAGGCTGCGGGCGTGGCTGCCAAACGAACGGCGATGTTTGCGGGTGAGAGGATCAACGTCACAGAAGATCGATCGGTGTTGCACACGGCGCTGCGCAATCTTGGAGAGGGTCCTCTAGTTGTGGATGGTCAGGATGTGTTACCGGAGGTGCGAGAAACCCGCGCGCGTATGGCAAAGCTGGCCAGTGCGGTGCGGGATGGCAGTTTCTCAAGCAACGGCAAGCGTATCACAGATGTGGTGAACATCGGCATTGGCGGGTCTGACCTTGGACCGTTGATGGCGGTCATGGCGCTGGAGCCCTATGGCGATGGACCAAAGTGCCACTTCATTTCCAACGTGGATGGCGCGGATGCGACCGATACGCTCGCAGCGCTTGATCCGGAAAGCACGTTGGTGATTGTGGCGTCCAAGACGTTTACCACGCAAGAAACCTTGATGAATGCGCGCACGGTGATGGATTGGGCTGGTGGCCCGGACGCACTGGAGCGGTTTGTGGCGATTTCTTCTGCCGTGGACCGCTGTGCGTTGTTTGGCATTCCGGCGGAGCGGGTGTTTGGCTTTGAGGATTGGGTTGGCGGGCGCTACTCGGTCTGGGGACCCATTGGTTTCTCACTGATGCTGGCGATTGGGCCAAAGGCATTTGAGAGCTTCCTTGAGGGTGCTAAGGCGATGGACGAACATTTTTGCGATGCGCCGCTTGAGGAAAACCTGCCGGTGCTTTTGGCGCTGGTTGGGATCTGGAACCAGCAGGTCTGTGGCCATGCCACACGGGCCGTGCTGCCCTACGAGCAACGGCTGGCACGGTTGCCTGCGTACCTGCAGCAGCTTGAGATGGAGAGCAACGGCAAAGGCGTGGCGCTGGATGGCACGAGGTTGGAGCGTGTTGCAGGCCCGGTTGTCTGGGGGGAACCGGGGACCAACGGGCAGCACGCGTTTTACCAGTTGATCCACCAAGGGCAGCAGGTTGTGCCATGTGAATTCATGGTGGGCGCCGAAGGGCATGAGCCTGCCTTGGGCGAGCATCACCGGGCGTTGGTCGCCAATTGCTTGGCGCAGTCGGAAGCTTTGTTAAAGGGACGCACGGAGGCCGAAGCGCGGGCGCAGTTGGAAAAAAAAGGCGTGTCCGGCGCTAGATTGGATCAGCTGGCCAAACACCGCGTTTTTGAAGGCAACCGCCCGTCGACCACGTTGGTCTACCCACGGCTAACACCTTATGTACTGGGGCAGATAGTGGCGATGTATGAGCATCGTGTGTTTGTCGAGGGCGTGATCTACGGCATAAACTCATACGATCAATGGGGCGTGGAGCTTGGTAAGGAGCTGGCCAATGGTCTGGTGCCCGCGATGGAAGGAAAAGGTGCGCCGGAGGGTTCAAGCGCGTCGACCGTGGCCTTGCTGGACCATATTTTGAGCATACGTGACTAAACGAATTTCAAAGAACTGCTAGTAGCGTCGCGTTCGAATGGAATGCGGCGTTTTGCTTTAAGTGTCGATCTTAAGTGATTGATTTTATGGAGCGGGTAACGGGAATCGAACCCGTAACAAGAGCTTGGGAAGCTCGTGTGATACCTTTTCACCATACCCGCAGCACGCCCGTTGGTAGGACAGCGCCGCGGGAGGGTCAAGCGGGATTTACCTAGCCGCGGCGACGGCGTCGGCGACCACCACTTGCGCCATCTCCACCACCTGTGTTGAAGCTTACTTCTGGCAGATCAACCACGCCGCGCAGGATCGGGAAGGGATCGGCAGAGTTAGGAAGGGCCGAGGCGTTGACAAAATGCTCTTGGAAACGTGGTTCTACCGCGGTTTCGATCTTCTCGATCTTGCGCACGAGGGTTTCGATTTCGCTGCGGGCGTCCTTGTTCAAAAGCGCGATGCGGGCACCTGTGCCAGCGGCGTTGCCCGCGGAAGTGACCTTGTCGAGCGGGCAATCCGGGATCATTCCCAGAACCATGGCGTGTTTGGCGGAGATATGCGCGCCAAAGGCCCCAGCGAGCACCACGCGGTCAACTTGGTCGACGCCGCGTTTGTCCATTAGCAGACGTGCGCCGGAGTAGAGTGCGGCCTTGGCCATCTGGATGGCGCGGATATCGGCGTTGGTGACGGTGATTGGTTTTTGATCGGCGTCGCCTTCCCAGAGCGTGTAAGAGTTGGTGCGCCCGTCAGCAAAACAGCGCGGCGTGCCGGTTTGCTCCGCCGAGCCAATCAGGCCAGAAGCGTCGACGATGCCAGCAAGGCGCATTTCTGCGATGACTTCGATGATGCCGGAGCCGCAAATGCCGGTGATACCAGTCGCGGCGATGGCGGCGGTGAAACCCTCGTCGTCTGACCAAAGGTCGCAGCCAATCACACGGAAGCGGGGCTCCTTGGTGACGGGGTTGATTTCTACGCGCTCAATGGCGCCAGGCGCGGCGCGTTGGCCTGCGCTGATCTGCGCGCCTTCAAAGGCGGGGCCGGTCGGGGAGGAGCAAGCAAGCACGCCGCTTTTGTCGCCCAGCAGGATTTCAGCGTTGGTGCCCACATCGACCACAAGCGCAAGGTCTGCGGATTTATCGGGGGCCTCGGAGAGTGCCACCCCGGCGGCGTCTGCGCCCACATGGCCTGCGATACACGGCAGGAGATATGCGCGGGTACCCGGCGCGATGGAGAGTCCTAGCTCGGAGGCGGGCAGGGAGAGCGCGTCTGAGGTAGCAAGGGCAAAGGGGGCTTGGCCCAGCTCAAACGGGTCGATACCAAGAAAAAGATGGTGCATCACCGGGTTCATCACAAACACTGCGTCGAGGATTTGCGTACGATCGATGTTGGCGTCTTTGGCAATATCTACAACCAGTTGATTGAGGCCGTCTCGCACAGCCGCGGTCATCTCCATATCACCGCCTTTGTTCATCATCGCGTAGCTGACGCGGCTCATTAGGTCTTCACCAAAGCGGATTTGCGGGTTCATCAGGCCGGAAGAGGCGACAACTTCGCCCGATGTCAGGTCACTGAGGTGGCCTGCTATCGTTGTAGAGCCGAGGTCTACGGCGAGGCCGTAAATCGGACCTTCGAAATAGCCGGACCAGAGGGCGATCAGGCGGGGCTGCGCAGCGGTGTGGTCCTGATGGATTGCGACCGTGACGGTCCAATTGCCTTTGCGCAGGATCGGTTGAAGCGGGCGGAGGAGGTGGGTGTCTACCATAATGTCTGCATGGCCGGTTGCGGCCTTCAAAGCGGTTAAAAGACGTTCCAAATCACCCGAAGGTTTGTGCATGTCGGGTTCTTCGACCTCGAGATAGGTCAAGTGCACAGAGGGGTTCAACGTGATATCGCGTACCTCGGCGCGTTTGCGCACCACCTGTTTGTGCACCTGGCTTTCCGGCGGCACGTCGATCACGATGTCGCCTTGCACGGTGGCCTGACAGCCGAGCCGGCGGCCTTTGGTCAACCCGCGTTTGTCGTCGTAGCGTTGTTCGACCGCGTTCCATTTTGACAATGCGTCCTCAGAAACGGTCACGCCGTGTTTTGGAAATTCACCGTAGGATGGCGTGATCTGGCATTTGGAGCAAACACCGCGGCCGCCGCAGACGCTGTCCAAATCGACACCGAGTTGGCGCGCTGCTGTGAGGATGGGCGTGCCAACGGGAAAGTGCCCGCGCTTGCCGGAGGGGGTAAAAATTACAAGTGGGTCGCTGCTCATCGAGAAGGCCTCAAGTCTGTTCGCCTGGCTGGGAGCATAGCTGCCGAAGTTTCGCAGGAATGGCAAGGAGCGGCATGGGATGGTTCACGGGCGGCATCAACGATGTTGTCTTTGATCAAAAGGTCAGAAATGCCTGTATGAGTGATTGGCTAAGACGGTATTTTGAACAGAATAGATAAGTTGGCGCTTGAATGCGCGGTTTAGGGGTTTTCCACAGATCAAGGTCATGCGATAGGGACGTGCCAAATGAAGCCCCGCAATAGGAGATTTGCGATGGAGATTCGTGAGGCCCTCACTTTCGACGATGTTCTACTGGTTCCAGCTGCTTCGGCGGTTCTTCCGTCCACTGCGGACACGCGGACGAAGGTCACTAAGTCCATCAATCTCAACATTCCGCTGCTAAGCTCGGCAATGGATACGGTCACCGAAAGCCGTATGGCAATTGCTATGGCTCAGGCTGGTGGCATGGGCGTGATCCACAAGAACCTTGATGCTGATCAGCAGGCGCGGGAAGTGCGTCGTGTTAAGCGTTTTGAGAGCGGTATCGTCTACAACCCAGTGACCCTAACCCCAAACCAGACATTGGCAGATGCGAAGGCCTTGATTGAGCGCTATCGTTTCACTGGTTTTCCGGTTGTGGACGAGCAAGGCCGCGTGGTTGGTATTGTGACCAACCGTGACATGCGTTTTGCTCAAAGCGACGACACGCCGGTGCATGCGATGATGACCACTGCCGATTTAGCGATGTTGGCAGAGCCTGCGGATCTGGAAGAAGCCAAGAGCTTGATGCGGGCGCGTCGGATCGAGAAGCTGTTGGTGCATGATGGTCAGGGGAAGCTAACTGGCTTGTTGACACTCAAAGACACCGAACAAGCCGTTTTAAACCCAACTGCCTGCAAGGACGATCTTGGTCGCCTTCGTGTTGCGGCGGCTTCTTCCGTAGGTGACAGCGGTTTTGCGCGGTCCGAGATGCTGATTGATGCGGGTGTGGATATTGTGGTGATCGATACGGCGCATGGCCACTCTGAAGGCGTCATCGAAGCAGTGAGGCGCGTGAAGAACCTGTCCAACTCCGTGCAAGTGATCGCTGGCAACGTAGCGACTGCGGAGGCCACGAAAGCGTTGATTGATGCCGGCGCTGATGCGGTTAAGGTGGGCATTGGCCCTGGCTCGATCTGTACAACCCGTATGGTGGCAGGCGTAGGGGTGCCACAGCTAACCGCTATTGACGATTGTGCCACCGCCGCTGGCGATGTGCCAGTTATTGCTGATGGTGGCATCAAGTTCTCCGGTGACTTTGCCAAGGCGATTGCAGCGGGTGCGTCCTGTGCGATGGTTGGGTCTATGATAGCGGGAACCGATGAAAGTCCGGGTGAAGTGATCTTGTATCAGGGCCGATCATTTAAATCTTATCGGGGTATGGGCTCTCTGGGTGCCATGGCGCGCGGTTCTGCCGACCGCTATTTCCAGAAAGATGCGGCCAGTGATAAGCTGGTGCCTGAAGGTATCGAAGGGCAGGTGCCTTACAAAGGTCCTGCGGGCACTGTGGTGCATCAACTGGTAGGTGGCCTGCGCGCGGCGATGGGCTATACCGGCAACGCAACCGTGGCGGAGATGCGCAAGAACTGTAAGTTTGTTAAGATCACTGGAGCGGGTCTAAAAGAAAGCCACGTGCATGACGTGCAAATCACGCGCGAAAGCCCGAACTATCGGGTTGGCTAACAGAGCCATTTGACGCGCAATCTGGCTTTTCACAAAAATAAAAGGGCTGAACCTTTGCGGGTTCAGCCCTTTTGCTTGTTTTTTAGGGGTTGGACTAGAAATCCGTCCAGGTTTCCTCAGCGGCGTTACCGTTTGAGCTAAAGCTCGCCGCCGCCCGCGTAGGTGTTGGTTTGGGGGCCTCTGCCTTCTTGGCAGCGGGCTTGGATTTTGGCTGATCCACCTGTTTGTCTTCTTGCCAATCCGTCTCGGTAACCTTCGCAGGAGCCGTTGGTTTGGTTGCCTTGGCTTTGCCGTCCAGTTTGAAGTGTCCAACCATATTGGCCAAGCCAACAGCATCGGATTTCAGCAGGTGGGTCGCGGCAGTGGATTCCTCTACCATAGCGGCGTTTTTCTGGGTCACTTGATCCAACTGCATCACACCGGCGTTGATCTCTGCCAGGCTTTGCGACTGTTCGGTGGCGCCGTCCGCGATGGATGAGACCATGCCGGAGATGTGCACCACACGTTCCACGATCACGCTCAGAGCATCGCCGGTTTGCCCCACAAGATTCACACCACGTTCAACTTGCTCAGATGATTTGTCGATCAGGGCCTTGATCTCGTTGGCGGCCTCCGAGGAACTGTGCGCCAGTTTACGTACTTCAGAGGCTACAACCGCAAATCCACGACCTGCATCGCCCGCACGGGCGGCCTCCACGCCGGCGTTCAACGCCAAGAGATTGGTCTGGAATGCAATGTCGTCGATCACAGAGATGATCTGCGAGATATGGGTGGAGCTTTGCTCGATCTCGGTCATAGCAGAGACGGCATTGCGCACCACTTCGCCGCTTTCCTCAGCTTCGGTTTTGGCGGTCTGCATGGTGCCTTCCACGTCGCGTGCGCCATCGGCGGCGGCTCTTACGGAGCGGGTCAGGTCATCCAGAGCCGCGGCGGTCTCTTCCAGCGTGGCGGCTTGGCTCTCTGTGCGTTTGGACAGATCGTCAGACGCCTGGCTGATTTCAGACGCGCCATTGTGGATCGACTGGGAAGCGTCCACCACGTCGGTGACTGTGGTGCTTAGGTTTGTGATAGAGGCGTTGAAGTCCGCGCGCAGCTTTTCGTATTCTGCCGGGAAGGCCACCTGGATCTGCGACGTCAGGTCACCGCCTGACAGATTGGCAAGGTGCTCGGACAGGGTTTCGACCACTTCGGACTGGGCCGCTGCCGCCTCTTTCTGGCTGGCTTCCAGTTCACGCTGACGCAGCAGAGCGGCACGGAACACATCCAGAGTGCGGGCCATGTCGCCCAGTTCGTTTGGGGTCTCTGTAAAGGGAATGTCCGCGTCGGTATCGCCTTCGGCCAGTTCAGCCATGCGGGCGCGCAAGGCGCCCATTGGGCCGGTCACGCTGCGGGTGATGAAGTAGGCCACCATCGAAAGCACAACCAGGATACCGCCAAGAATGGTCAGGGCCTTGTTACGGATCTTTGCCATCTCGGCTTCGATGTCGGAGAGGTAGGCACCGGTGCCGACGATCCAGCTCCAGGGCTCGTAGTGGAAGGCAAAGCCGATCTTGGCTTCCTGAAGGTCGCTGTCCGGTTTCTGGAAGTGGTAGATCAGGGTGCCGCTTCCGTTTTCGACCGCAACCTTGCGCATTTCCTGGAAGATTTTCAGACCGTTTGGGTCTTCGAGGTCTGCTTGGCTGTGGCCGATCCACTGAGGGCGGAACGGGTGCGCGGTCATGATATAGTCGGTGTCAAAGGCAAACATATAGCCGTTGTCGCCATAAGACAGGGCCTCGAGTTGTTCGCGGCCGAGCTCACGTGCCTGGTCTGGCGTGTACTTTCCTGATTGCACACCTTCCTCAAGCGCGACAAGTAAACTTGTGGCTGTTTCGGTGATATCGTGGAGTTTCTTGTTGTACATGGTCTCCACAGTGTCGCGCATGTGGTTTTGCAGCAAAATGGTAAGTACGATGGTCAAAGCCAGTGCGACAACGGCGATGGCACTGATACGGGTAGAGAGTTTAGTCAAGATGGCTGGCATGGCAGTCTAATCTCTGTTTGTTGGCGTTTCATTTGCCGAGCTATGAGCCTTAGGCTTAAGGAAGCCTTATGTGAGCCGCCAATTTTTGTTGTTGCCTTGCGTTTTGCATCTAATGGGTGAGTGATGCGCGTGTGTTTTCTTACGGGGGGTGATTGCTGCTTAAAATGTAGGCAAGGTGTGAATGGTTGCAGTTCGGTCTGGCCTTATTGTACAGCATGTTAACTGTGAGCGCTGATGACGAAGGTATCTTTGCGTAGCGAAAATTCGAATAGGACAGTCGATGACACCTGCAGCGCGCGTTCAGGCAGCAATAGAAATTCTGGATCAAATCCTTCTTGGTACCGCGGCAGAAAAGGCGTTGACGAGCTGGGCAAGACGTAGTCGATTTGCCGGTTCAAAAGACAGATCGAGCATCCGAGATCACGTTTTCGACGCTTTGCGGCGACGGAACTCTGCAGCCCATTTTGGGGGAGATCTTACCGGGCGCGGGGTGATGATTGGTGTGTTGCGCCAAGATGGTAAAGATCTGGGTGCCGTCTTTACAGGAGCAGGTTATGCGCCGGAGGCGTTAACAGAAAAAGAACATGTCGTGCCACAAGGGCAAGTGCCTCTTGACGTTCCTGAGTGGCTTGAAGAGCCAATGCGCGACAGTTTGGGGGCAGAGTTTGAAAACAGCATCGCCGCGCTGAGGGAACGTGCGTCGGTAATACTGCGGGCTAACCTGCGCAAAGCGTCTATGGAGCGGGCGCAAGAAGTCTTGGCGAGGGATGGTATCACGACGCAGACGATGCCACTGGTGGACACGGCGCTGGAAGTGATCGAAGGGGCAAGGAAGATCAAGAGTAGCGCCGCTTACCTTGACGGCTTGGTAGAGTTTCAGGACGCCTCAAGCCAGGCTTTGATTGCGGCTATTCCGATCAATAAAAACATGAAGGTAATGGACTATTGCGCCGGTGGCGGAGGCAAAACGCTGGCAATGGCCGGAACTGCGGACGCGCGGTTTTTTGCACATGATGTCGCCGTCCAGCGATTGGCTGATCTGCCTGTAAGGGCCAAACGGGCGGGCGTGAAAGTGGAAATTGTCAAAACGCCTCTGGAGAAGGCCCCATATGATTTGGTCTTGTGTGATGTACCATGTTCAGGGAGCGGCACCTGGAGGCGCACGCCTGACGCGAAGTGGCGATTTACCCCCGAAGATTTGGCAGTATTGAAGAAGACACAGGCGGAAATTCTTGAGCAGGCACAGGACCTCGTTGCGCCAGGTGGGGCTCTTGTTTACGCTACCTGCTCCGTTTTGAGGGCGGAGAATATCAAACAAATTGAAAGGTTTACGCAAAGAAACCCAGTTTGGGAAAGAGAGTGGCAGCGCCAGTTTCTACTTTCCGAAGGGGGCGATGGATTCTTTGGAGCCGTTCTCAGAAGAAAATAGAGCGCATATGCCTTTTCTTCCGTCTTCATTAATGCGCAGTTAAGATAATTTGATGCATATTTAGACAAACATAGAAGAATGGATGTGAATGTGTCCAAATTGACAGAGGCCAAGCGGCCTTCCGTGCGCCAATTGGGCGCGACCCGGCATCATGCTGGTCTTCTTGCATTTGCCGCACTGATTATGGTTGTTACCGCTATTTTGCTGCAAGCTGGCCCATTGAGACTTGCAATGGTCTTTGCCAGCGGTCTGCTAGGGGTTGCTAGTGCGGTGGCACTAATGGCGTCCTTGCGGCTCAGAGCGGCGCAAGTACGTGCTGTGACCATGGTGCATCATCTGTTCGATAGCGCCTCAGATGTTTGCATGGTCAGCACAACGGAGGGTCAGATTGTCTATGCAAACGACGCAGCCACACTATCCGGCATGGGGTCGAAGGAAAGCTTGACGGAGGCGCTTTCTGATCAGCTTCTGGATGCTGATGGCAAGGTCCGTGATATGATTGCGGCTTGTGTGTTGGATGGGAGCTGTGAAGAGGAAGTTTCTTTGCGGGACAGCATGATGCGCCTGTCCGTGAAACGTGTGGAAACTGGCGTTCTAGTTTGGGCAATTCAGAAGTCTTCTCCTCAAGCAGAGGCGCAGCATTCAGGTGGCGCTCCTAGGTTGCCAATGCTTACCGTGGGGCGATCGGGAACTGTTTTGTTCATGAATCCCGCGGCTAGGCATCTACTCGGCGAACGGAAAAAAACTGTCACTGACGTGTTCGGTGAGAATGTGACGGATCTCCGAAGCGCAACCACCGTGTATACTGCGGACGGAGAGCAGCAATGTCTCGTGGCGGAGTTTGACGCGTCTGCTGGGCGACGCGAAGTCTATTTGCTCCCCACCGAAGTTCCCGTGTTGCGCGATGGCGCGGTTCAATTTGATGAACTGCCTGTCGCGCTTCTGAAAGTGAGTCCTGAAGGAGACGTACTTTTAGCCAACCGAGCGGCACGCCACTTGATAAATATGAGTTTCCATTCAAACACAGTGATTGGCGACCTAATGGAGGGTCTTGGACGCTCAATCGTGGACTGGCTGATGGAAGCAGCGCAAGGCAAAAGCGTCAATCAATCCGAGTTTTTGCGTTTGAAGCGCGAAGATAAGGAAGTGATCGTTCAGGTAAGCCTTAATCGAGTTGTCGAAGGTGGTGAGAGCTCTTTGATAGCTGTGTTGAGTGATGCGACGGAATTGAAGTCACTCGAGGCGCAATTTGTCCAAAGTCAGAAAATGCAGGCAATTGGTCAGTTGGCCGGAGGTGTTGCTCACGATTTTAACAACCTTTTGACTGCTATCTCAGGTCATTGCGATTTGTTGTTGCTGCGGCATGATCAAGGCGACGCCGACTACGCCGATCTTATTCAGATCAACCAAAACGCCAACCGTGCAGCCGCGTTGGTTGGGCAGTTGCTGGCGTTCTCGCGTAAGCAAAACTTGCGACCGGAGGTGTTGGACTTACGTAATACGCTCGCGGATCTGACCCACTTGCTGAACCGTTTGGTTGGTGAACGTGTAACGCTTACTTTGAACAATGATCCGGTTTTGCCGGCCATTCGCGCTGACAAACGGCAGCTGGAACAGGTGCTGATGAACCTCGTGGTTAATGCGCGTGACGCGATGCCGGATGGAGGTGAAATTCGTGTGACGACAGAAGCGGTGGAGCTTTCTGAGCCGCTCGAGAGAGACCGTGTTGTTGTTCCGGTGGGCCATTATGTTTCGGTGACTGTTGCTGATCAAGGCATCGGGATTGCGCAAGACAAACTGCAAAAAGTGTTTGAGCCATTCTTTACGACCAAAAAAACTGGTGAAGGCACAGGCTTAGGGCTTAGCACGGCCTATGGTATAGTAAAACAGACCGGAGGCTATATCTTCGTGGATAGTACGCCTGGTGTAGGAACCACTTTTACTTTGATGTTCCCCGCGCATGGAGCAGGAGCAGAGCAAGTTCAGCAGCCTGAAGTGGGATCTCGTCCAGATTTACCTGAAGTGGAGCATAGCGGCGTCGTATTGCTGGTCGAAGATGAAGCACCGGTGCGGTCGTTTGCGACCCGTGCCCTCAAGATGCGAGGTTTCACGGTTCTTGAAGCGGCATCCGGTGAGGAAGCGCTTGAAGTACTGGATATGAACCATCCCCAAATTGATGTTTTTGTCAGCGATGTGATAATGCCAGGCATGGACGGCCCAAGCTGGGTTCGGCAGGCGCGGGAAGACTATCCCAACGTGCCGGTGATCTTTGTATCTGGATACGCAGAAGATAGCTTCTCTGATGATCAGGCGCGAATAGAGAATTCAAGCTTCCTTCCAAAACCATTTTCTCTCAGCGATTTAACGGAAGCAGTTCAGGCCCGAATTTCCAGCTCTTAAGCAAGGCTTTCGTATAGCTTAAACTCGGCTGCGCATTTCTTACGCAGCTTTTTCTGGGTGGCTAATGGTAATTCTACAGGCATCGCTGGCGACGTGTTGCGGCGTTCGAGTTGGATTGTTCGTTCCAGCCTGTCTTCGAGGAAGTTCAATAAGCGGGATTGGTCCTCATAGCGGAACAAATGATCAACCTTGACTCCGTTTGGACGGGGCTCAAGGAACTTGGCTTGGCTTCCAACGTTGGCAAAAGGCGCTTTCTTGTCTCCCTTCATATACTCCCTTACAAACTCTTCAAAACTGACTTCATGTGTGGAGTTTACATGTCCTCGCATGAAGTCTCTGCGGCGATAGCGATACCAACTGGCCAGCCAACTAACTGGTTCTCGCATTACAGCCATTAACTCGAGATCACTGGCGTTACACGCACGTTCAAACATCGGACGAAAAAAGCGATTATAGCGGTACACCGGGGCATGTTTCAGTTCTGGTGGATTAGAAATCACCATATCAGCGGACGAGGCTAAAGCGGTTTCAATGGCTGTTGTTCCGGTTTTGGGAACGGATAGAAATACCAGTTTTTGTGTCCAGAAAACAAGCATTTGCGAGCCCTTGGTGTTGTTTCGTTCAAGTTGTTTATTTGTTGTAAACCACTTCTTAACTGAATGGGATGGAAAATGTTCCTATTATTTCGCTTGATTTGTTCTCCTTTTGATCTCATAAGTTTTTGGAACAAGGGGTGAACACAGGCAGTGATTGCCGCCCGCGTGCGGGTGTGGAATAAGGAACCAAGCAAATGGCAACGGCAGATCTTTTGACAATGACCTCAAAGAAATCCTCATCCCCAGACAAACAGAAAGCGCTAGATAGCGCGCTGGCCCAGATCGAACGGCAGTTCGGAAAAGGCTCGATCATGAAACTTGGCGCGGACAATCCCGCACAAGAGATCGAGTCAACCTCAACCGGCTCATTGAGCCTGGATATTGCGCTTGGAATTGGTGGTTTGCCAAAAGGGCGGATTATTGAAATTTATGGTCCGGAAAGTTCCGGTAAAACCACTCTGACGCTGCATTGTATTGCAGAGGAACAGAAGAAGGGTGGCGTTTGTGCCTTTGTGGATGCGGAACACGCTCTGGACCCGCAGTACGCCAAAAAACTTGGCGTGAACTTGGATGAACTGCTGATTTCACAGCCGGACACAGGTGAGCAGGCGCTCGAAATCACCGATACGCTGGTGCGTTCAGGTGCGGTGAACATGGTGGTGGTCGATTCGGTTGCTGCACTGACGCCGAAGTCCGAACTGGAAGGGGACATGGGCGACAGCAGTGTGGGTGTGCAAGCTCGCCTGATGAGCCAAGCGATGCGCAAATTGACCGGTTCCATTGCGCGCTCGAATTGCATGGTGATTTTCATCAACCAAATCCGGATGAAAATCGGCGTGATGTTTGGATCGCCAGAAACGACTACCGGTGGCAACGCGCTCAAATTCTATAGCTCCGTACGTCTGGATATCCGCCGGATCGGTGCGTTGAAAGATCGCGATGAAGTGGTTGGTAACGCGACTCGCGTGAAGGTTGTTAAAAATAAAGTGGCGCCTCCCTTCAAACAGGTTGAGTTTGACATCATGTATGGTGAAGGCATTTCCAAGATGGGTGAATTGCTTGATCTGGGCGTAAAAGCTGGCGTGGTGGAAAAATCGGGTAGTTGGTTCAGCTACGGCGATGAGCGCATTGGCCAAGGGCGTGAGAATGCCAAGACTTTCCTTAAAGAGAATACTCGCATGGCCTATGAGATCGAGGATAAAATTCGCGCTGCGCATGGGCTGGACTTTGATATGCCGCCGGGTGACGAAGAGTTGTTGGAAGATTGACGCCGTCTTCCGAAGACCTAATGCGAGCTTTACCGCATGTGCTGGCCGCTCCGAAAGACGGGGCGGCCATTTCGCATTTGTGCCTGCGTCCTGTACGAAACACGCGGCGGTTTGTAGATGAAATCAGGCTGACCAAAGCGCAGGGCATTCCGGGTGAGCGTTGGGCGACCCAACCGTGGTTGCGCACGATTGACGGCACTCCCCACCCAGGGATTCAAGTGTGCATCCTTCCGCAGCGCGTGTTGGATTTGGTGTGGTCGTCTGAAGAGGACGCATTGCACCCCGGAGACACCTTTGCCGCCGATATAGATACTTCTGAGAGCAATTTGCCACACGGTCAGTTGTTGACGGTCGGCTCCGCAGTGTTGCGTGTTTCCGACGTTTTCAACGATGCCTGCGTGAAATGGAAAGCACGCTACGGGTCCGATGCGTTTGATTGGATACGCGCCCCAGAACATCGCGCGCTTCGATTGCGTGGTCTTTTGTGCAGCGTTGAGCAAGATGGCGTGATCGGTACCGGGGATAAATTGCGCAAGGTTTGACTGCTTGACAATCGGTCAGGCGAGGCATTTTGCCTTTGATGCACTAGCTTAGGCCTATTGCTGTGTGGACAGGCGGGCGTGGGGGTTATACACCCGCTTCGATACCGAAACCCACGTTAAGAGATCTGCTCATGGCCAGCCTAAACGACATCCGGTCGACTTTTCTGAACTACTTCGCCCAACACGGCCATGAGATTGTGGAGTCCAGCCCGCTGGTGCCGCGCAATGACCCAACGCTGATGTTTGTGAACTCCGGCATGGTGCAGTTCAAAAACCTTTTCACTGGCGTGGAGAAGCGTGACTACCAACGCGCCACAACGTCGCAAAAATGTGTGCGTGCTGGCGGTAAGCACAATGACTTGGACAACGTGGGCTATACGGCGCGTCACCACACGTTTTTTGAGATGCTCGGCAACTTCTCGTTTGGTAATTACTTCAAAGAAGAGGCCATTCCGTTCGCTTGGAACCTGATCACTAAAGAATTTGGCATCGATCCCAAACGGCTCTACGTGACGGTTTACCACACCGACGATGAAGCCTATGACATCTGGAAGAAAATTGGCGTTCCAGAAGACCGGATCATCCGCATCGCGACGTCGGATAACTTCTGGCAAATGGGACCAACCGGACCTTGTGGCCCGTGCACCGAGATTTTCTACGACCACGGCGAACACATTTGGGGCGGCCCTCCCGGTTCACCTGAAGAAGATGGCGACCGCTTCATTGAGATCTGGAATGTGGTGTTCATGCAGAACGAGCAGTTTGAAGACGGCTCGATGAAGGCGTTGGACATGCAGTCGATTGATACTGGCATGGGGCTGGAGCGGATTGGCGCATTGTTGCAGGGCAGCCATGACAACTATGACACTGATTTGTTCAAGGCACTGATTGAATCCTCGGCTCATGTCACGTCCACTGATCCTTATGGGGATCAGAATGTGCATCACCGTGTGATTGCGGATCATCTTCGCTCCACATCTTTCCTAATGGCAGATGGCGTGATGCCGTCAAATGATGGGCGTGGCTATGTGCTGCGTCGGATCATGCGTCGCGCGATGCGCCACGCGCACCTGTTGGGAGCCAAAGATCCTGTGATGCATCAGTTGGTGCCGTCTCTGGTTCAACAGATGGGGCAGGCGTACCCAGAGCTGGGACAAGCACAGGCGTTGATCGAAGAAACGCTTAAACAGGAAGAGACCAAGTTTAAGCAAACCTTGGATCGTGGCCTGAAGCTTCTGGATGACGAGTTGGATGGCTTGGCAGAAGGCGCGCCATTGGACGGTGCTGCGGCGTTTAAGCTGTACGACACCTATGGGTTTCCGCTCGATCTGACGCAGGACGCGCTGCGTGAGAAGGGCCGTGAGGTCGACACCGACGGGTTTGACATAGCGATGGCGGAGCAAAAGGCCAAAGCCCGCGCTGCCCACAAAGGGTCCGGCGATACAGCAGAAAACTCTGTTTGGTTTGATGTTGCGGACGAAAATGGCGCATCTGAGTTCCTTGGCTATGACACCGAGACCGCCGAAGGTCAGGTGCAGGCCATCATGAAAGATGGCGCTTTAGTGGATGCGCTGGCCGAAGGTGAAGAAGGCTGGCTGGTGATGAACCAGACGCCATTTTATGCCGAAAGTGGTGGCCAGGTGGCGGACCACGGATTGGTGGAGCGGTTGGAAAACCGCGATGAGCTGGCCCATGTTTCTGAGGTGCAGAAGTTTGCTGATGGTAAGTTGGTCGCGCATTTGGCAAAAGTGGCACGTGGGACCATTTCAAAGGGCGATCCCGTGGCGATGATCGTGGACCACGGGCGCCGTACGTCCATTCGCGCGAACCACTCCGCAACGCACTTGCTGCATGAAGCCCTACGCGAGGCTCTTGGCGATCACGTGGCACAGCGTGGGTCGCTCAATGCGGATGATCGCCTGCGATTTGACTTTAGCCATAACAAGGCGCTGAGCCCGGAAAAGTTGAGCCAGGTTGGCTTGGACGTGAATGCATACATCCGTCAGAATACTCCAGTGGAAACCCGCGTGATGACACCGGATGATGCACGCGGGATTGGTGCGCAGGCATTGTTTGGTGAGAAATATGGCGATGAAGTGCGTGTTGTTTCCATGGGCCGCGCCAATACTGGCAAGGGTCAGAACGGCGACACTTATTCCATCGAACTTTGTGGTGGCACGCATGTAAAGCAGACCGGCGACATTGGTGTGTTTGTCTTGCTGTCGGACAGCGCATCCTCGGCTGGCGTACGTCGGATCGAAGCGTTGACTGGTGAAGTGGCGTTTGAACATCTCGCACGGGAAGCCAAACGGGTTGCGGAAATGGCAGGTACGTTGAAGGCGCAGCCTGCGGATATCTTGGACCGGGTGAAGGCTCTGCTTGAAGAGCGTAAAGCACTTCAGAATGAAGTGGCCACACTGCGTCGGGAATTGGCGATGTCTGGTGGTGCCGGGCAGGGGGCTGGCCCGGAGGCCAAAGAGATCAACGGCGTGAAATTCTTTGCGCAGGTTCTCTCTGGTGTCTCCGGAAAAGACCTTCCGCCGCTGATTGATGAGCACAAGGCGCGCCTGGAAAGCGGCGCTGTTTTGTTGGTGGCAGACACCGATGGCAAAGTTGCTGTTGCCGCAGGTGTGACCGATGACCTCAAAAACGAATTGAGTGCTGTCGATTTGGTCCGCGCAGCAGTTGGCCCCATGGGTGGCAAGGGCGGCGGCGGTCGTCCTGACATGGCCCAAGGTGGGGCCAAAGATGCGTCCAAAGCGCACGACGCGTTTGCCGCGGCCGAAGCCGTGATTGCAGGCTGACCATCTGGTCAAAATCTTCTTGGCCTGTCCGACAATTTACGTAGAGTGTCGGGCAGGATAATTGGATTGGAGAGCCAGATGGGCGCACTTTGGATTGCACATGTGACCGTGACTGATGCGGACGCTTACGGAAAATACGCGGAGCTTGCAGGCCCGGCGATAACCAAACATGGTGGCGAGTTTATCGCGCGTGGCGGTAAATTTGTGCAGTTGGAAGGCAACGAGCGGCCGCGTAATGTCGTGGCTCGGTTCCCGGATGTCGATACAGCGGTGGCTTGTTATCACAGCCCTGAGTATCAAGAAGCGCTGAACCATGCGCGCGGCGCAAGTGAGCGTGAGTTGATGGTCGTGGAAACCAGTGAATAAGTTCATTTGGGTGGCATTTTGGGGGCTATGGACATCGTCTATAGCCCTTGCTGATGTGGTCCAAGACTTTCCGATCGATAGGATCGAGGGGGCCACGACTCAAAAACTGCCGGTTGATGGGATTTGGCACAGGGGGCAAATTTATGATGCACCCGCTTATGCTGCCGGAATTGCCATTGGTACGGAGTTGGTGCGTGTCGATGATAACCTTGCCGTCATAAAAAAGCCCGGTGGTTTGCTGGCGATCAACGCCAAAGTATCTACGAGACCAGGACTAACAGCACGGCTCCCCTCCACAGATTGGAGAGACCACGATTTGACGGCACATCCACTTGCAGTTTGGCTAAAGGAGCCTGCGTGCCAAATCGGCGTGGAATTTTGGGCAGAAGAGCCCGAGCAGGAAACACAAAAAGGAATTTCTGTTACTTTTCGATTGCTGGGTGATGATGGCATCATCCTTGGTGAGCGAGAATACGATCACTTTGTTGGTATGACGCGCGTTGGTTTCGATGTAACCGAGTCGGGAACGGATATAAAGGCTATCCTGCTGGTGCCCAGAGCCAACACTGGGATTGCCATCATTTCGGTGAGAGCCCGATCTTGCAGTCTTCTTCTTGGGTAGCCGAAGGAGGTTGTCTCTGGCACGGCCTGCGCTCTGTTCGGACTGTCAGTACCGGGTCTTACCTAAAGTTGCATGAGCCACGTTTTAGGGTGCTTGAAGGAATAAATCCCGCGTACAAGCATTGGGATGGGCAAAAATTCCATAACGCAAGTCAAAAACGCACTTCTATCCCGCGCATGTATCGCATATACGTGCCATTGAATACTTATCCTATCTTTTTTGGTCGGGATCTGAAGTGGGGAGAATATCCGAATGTGTCGCTGGGCCGCTTATGTTGGCGAACCATGTTTCCTTGAGGACGTCGTCACGCGGCCGGATCACTCATTGATCCAGCAAAGTATGCAAGCGACTGAATGCAAGACACAGACTAACGGTGATGGTGTTGGGCTGGCGTGGTATGGCAGTCGGCCGGAACCGGGGCTGTATCGGGACATTTTGCCAGCGTGGTCAGACCCAAACCTGAAATCGTTGACGGCACAGGTTAAGTCTGGGTTGTTTCTGGCACACGTGCGTGCTTCTACGGGTACAGCCACTAGCCGTAATAACTGTCATCCCTTCGCAGTTCGGAAGTGGTCGTTCATGCACAACGGTCAGGTTGGGGGATTTGAGACCTTTCGGCGTCGCGCAGACATGTTGATCCCAGATGAGCTTTATCAAGAGCGCAAAGGCGCGACCGACAGCGAGGTTTTGTTCCTAATGGGGCTGACGGAGGGCATGGACGAGCACCCTAAGGAGGCCATGCAGATAGCTGTTGGTATTCTGGAGCGTATGAGCCGTGAGCGGGGCACTACACCCCATATGCGTCTGGCAGCAGCGTTCAGCGACGGCGAAACACTTTACGCGGTGCGATACGCTTCAGATGACCGGGCGCCAACAGTGTATCATCGTGCCAGTGACCGACGCTCTGGCCGAGCAGTCGTGAGTGAGCCGTTGGTAGAAGCGGAAGAGGGCTGGGAAGAAATTCCGGCAGGGTCGTTCTGTCGTTTCCGCAAAGACGGCAGTTACGAGATAGAACCGTTCCGTCCGCTCAGTTGATCCGTCAAACCAAGAAGAATTTCACGGCCCAGAACAGGAAGATCGCGTGCAGGATGGGGAAGATCCAGATCACGAGGTAACTGTCGATTTTTCGGGCAAGATCTTCGCGGCCGGACGTTTTTAGACGGCGCAGCGCGATGTTCACCAGAACGATGGAGCCGGTGATCAAAAACATGCCAACCAGCAATGAGTCCATGAACGTCAGGTAGCCGAGTTTGGGAAGCATAGTGGAGATGGCAAAGTTGAAAGCGACAAACACAAGCAGGTTGGCAGAGGCCATATCTATGCGGCGGCGGTACTCTTAGAGGAAGAAGGTAGCCCAGCTGACAAAAAGGATAATCAGCAGAGGCAACAAGATGCGAAGAACGTAATATTGCACGTGGCGCTTGCCCTCAAAGCGGAGCGCCACCATGGTTGTGTCGGCTCCGCCGATGCCACTCACAGAGCGACGTTCCAGGGATGCGTTGGACAGAATCCACTCCTCTTCGCCTAGCAGATCTCCCATGCCACTTTGCTCTTCCAAAGGATAAAATTCGACATAGTCAAGCGACAGCATTGATGAGATTTCTACGTAGAATTCCTGTGTATCAAATGGATAGCGTTTGAAGTTGAAGTGCGGGGCTTGGAGTGTAGCGGTGAAACGTTCGGCGTAGGTGGCCACCCCGGTGTCTTTGAGCAGCACAGAAACTTGCTGGGTGAAATGGCGGCCTTGCTGATTACGCAGAATGAAATAAGGGGGCTGTGATCCTGCTTCGTCCAGAAGCTTGCGGAAGGCGGCATTACTGAAAGTTTTCACGTCACTTCCATGCGAGGCCGCGTCAAAAGCAAACTCGGGGTAGTCGGCCTTAAGGAAGATCGTGCCAACCACGCCAAAGTTCTCGGACTGCTGATCGACAAACGTGATTTGGTCGACGCTGATTCCAACGCCAATTTGTTGAGGCGCGGCGCGTTTGATCAGAGAGGCGGTTCCGGAGAAATCAAAACCGCCGGTCTGGGCGTGCAGTTGTGCGCTGATAGATAGAAAAAGACAAGCGATGAAAAGAGAGAGCAGGCGTGAGAACATGAGACTATGGGGAAGTTTCCAAAAAGGCATTGCCCAAGCTTCAAACAGTTTCGCAATCTACTCAAGGGAAATGTCAAAGAAAAACGCCGGGGCAGGACCCCGGCGTTTTGTCATCTATCAGCCAATCTGCTTGGCCATGCGCTTGCGCTCATGTGGGTCAAGGTAGCGTTTGCGTAGGCGTACGTTATTTGGTGTCACCTCAACAAGCTCATCATCGTTGATGTAGGCAATAGCTTCTTCGAGCGAGAGCGTCATTGGTGTGGTCAGGCGGACCGCTTCGTCGGTGCCGGATGCCCGCACGTTGGTGAGTTTCTTACCTTTCAGCGGGTTCACTTCGAGGTCGTTCTCACGGCTGTGCTCGCCGATGATCATGCCGGTATAAACGTCGGCCTGCGCACCGATCATCATTTTGCCGCGGTCTTCGAGGTTCCACAGTGCAAACGCCACTGAGGAGCCGTTTTCCATCGAGATCAGCACACCTGCACGGCGGCCTGCGATGGCGCCCTTATAAGGAGCCCAGCCGTGGAATACGCGGTTCAGAACGCCTGTGCCGCGGGTGTCGGTCAAGAATTCACCATGATAGCCGATCAAGCCTCGGGACGGCACATGCGCGATGATGCGGGTTTTGCCCGCTCCAGCTGGACGCATCTCCACAAGTTCGCCTTTGCGAGCGCCGGTCAGTTTCTCAATCACGGCACCGGAGTATTCGTCATCCACGTCGACCGTCGCTTCTTCGATTGGCTCGACCTTTTGGCCGTCCTCTTCGCGCATGATCACCTGTGGACGAGAGATCGACAACTCAAAGCCTTCGCGACGCATGTTTTCGATCAGAACGCCCATCTGAAGTTCGCCTCGACCGGAAACTTCAAACGCTTCGCCGCCGGGCGTGTCCGCGATTTTGATCGCTACGTTGGATTCAGCTTCTTTCATCAACCGGTCACGAATGACGCGCGACTGCACCTTTTTGCCGTCACGTCCAGCTAGGGGGCTGTCGTTAATACCAAAGGTCACGGTGATGGTGGGCGGATCAATCGGCTGTGCTTCGAGAGGCTCTTCCACAGCAAGTGCGCAGATGGTGTCAGCCACGGTGGCTTTGGCCATACCCGCGATGGAGACGATGTCACCAGCCTGTGCTTCCTCAATGTCTTGCTGTGCAAGGCCACGGAACGCCTGGATTTTGGTAACGCGGAACTGCTCGATTTTTTGACCAATGCGGGTCAGAGCCTGAACAGTAGCGCCCACTTTTAGGGTGCCGGATTCAACACGACCAGTCAGGATGCGGCCAACAAATGGATCGGAACCCAAAGTGGTGGCCAGCATGCGGAAATCGTCTTCTTGGTTGTGAACCTGCTTTGGCTCCGGAACGTGGTTCACGATCAGGTTGAACAATGCGTGCAAGTCTTGGCGAGGACCGTCGAGCTCCGCATCCGCCCAACCGTTGCGGCCAGAGGCATACATGTGTGGAAATTCGAGCTGGTCATCGTTGGCATCTAGGGACGCAAAGAGGTCAAAACACTCGTCCAAGGCGCGGTCGGGTTCAGCGTCTGGCTTGTCAACTTTGTTGAGCACTACAATAGGGCGCAAACCCAAAGCCAGTGCTTTGGAGGTTACAAATTTAGTCTGAGGCATCGGACCTTCGGCTGCGTCAACCAACAGAACAACACCGTCAACCATCGAAAGGATACGTTCCACTTCGCCGCCAAAGTCGGCATGGCCCGGTGTGTCCACGATGTTGATGCGGGTGCCTTTCCATTCAACGCTGGTCGGCTTGGCAAAGATGGTGATGCCGCGCTCACGCTCCAACGCGTCGCTGTCCATGGCGCGCTCGGCCACTTCCTGGTTTTCCCGGAATGCGCCCGACTGTTTCAGCAGCTCATCCACAAGCGTGGTTTTGCCGTGGTCAACGTGGGCGATGATGGCGATATTGCGAAGATCCATAAGGGCAGCCTTTCCTGTTCGCGCTCGCCCTAACGCGCGTTGTCTCAAAAGGCCAGCCCTTTCATACGAGTTAGTGAACGGCAGTCTTAGAAAACAAGTTTATCACGAGGATTCCGGCAACAATCAGCCCCATTCCGAGGATCGCAGCCAAATCGAGTTTCTGACCAAAGGCAAAATAGGCGATAATGGATATGGAGATGATGCCAAGGCCAGACCAGACAGCGTAGGTGATGCCCACCGGCAAATAGCGTAAGGTTTGCGCCATCATGTAGAAGGCAAGGCCATAGCCGATTACCACAATGATCGAGGGTATGGGTTTAGTGAATTGCTGGCTGGCTTGCAGCGCGGCCGTGCCGATGGTTTCAAACACAACGGCGACCAGAAGGATCAGATAGGCTTTAGGCATG
>Ga0189290_100152_pt1 | contig 48704 bp, 53 predicted proteins | sample UW140minimetaG_FD_130318 | JGI IMG/M metagenome (GOLD analysis project Ga0189290, IMG submission 130318) | Marine microbial communities from the Costa Rica Dome - UW140 mini metaG | ecosystem: Environmental > Aquatic > Marine > Oceanic > Photic zone | place: Costa Rica: the Eastern Pacific...
GCCAGATCCTGCGGCGTCGAGACGATGACGGCGCCGGCCAGCGGCACGTTCTGCGCCATGGTGAGCTGCGCGTCGCCGGTGCCCGGCGGCATGTCGACGACCAGAATGTCCAACTCGCCCCACTCCACCTCGCGCAGCATCTGGGTCAGCGCCGACATCACCATCGGCCCGCGCCAGATCATCGGCACCTCCTCGTCGACGAGGAAGCCCATGGACATCGCCTTGAGCCCATAGGCCTCGAGCGGGATCATGGTGCGGCCGCCGGAGGTGCGCGGCTTGCCTTTCAGATTGAGCAGACGCGGGATGGACGGGCCGTAGATGTCGGCGTCGAGAATGCCGACCTTCATGCCGACCGCGGCAAAGCCGAGCGCCAGATTGACTGCGGTCGTCGACTTGCCGACGCCGCCCTTGCCCGACGCGACGGCAACGATGCGGGCAATGCCGGGAATGCCGGGCTTCTGCGACGGCTGACGCTGCGGGGCCGGCGACGATGGCGCCTCGTCCTGCCGGATCGCCTGCCCCGGACGGGCGGACGGCGCCGGCCGCTCTGGCGCCGAGCCGGCGAGGCGTTCGGCGGTCAGCGCGACCAGTGCGCTGGTAATCCCGTCGACGCCCGCAACGGCGCTTTCGATGCTGCGGCAGAACGGCTCGAAGCGCTCCGCTTCGGTCGTGGGAACCGACAGCGAGAAGAACGCCTTGCCGTCGGCGATGAAGATGTCGGAGACCATGTCGCGCGAAACGACGTCGCCCTTGCCGTCCGGCGCGTCCATCGCTTTCAGGATGGTCAGGATGCGCGACTTCTGCGCTTCGCTCATTCTCGGCTCCTTCGGTCTGGCCGCGCCCGCCGATCCGCCGCTGCCTTCTCGGCATTGAGCGGCCCATGCGGACGACGCCGGCGCGTTCGCCCCGGCTCGGCTCCGTGCTCGTGTGCTTGATGCTTCTGCGCTGATATCGTGCCTCGGCGGCGATATCCAACCGGGGTGGCCGGACTTAATGCAACGCCGCCCCATGTTGATGCGCATCGCCGCGCGCCGGGCTAGTCTGCCGGGATGACCGATCGCACCGCACCATCCGGGAAACTCCCCGCCCCTGCAGAAGGGGACGCCAAGCCCGCGCCGCGCGCCTGTGATTCCGCGCCATCCGTCCTGCAGCAAGTGGATGACTCGGCCCGGCAACTGGCAAGATCGCTGCTTCGCGGGGCGCGGGACGGGATGCTGGCGGTATTGCGGCCCAGCGACGGACATCCGGCGGCGAGCCTGGTTCTTGTCGCAACGGACTTCGAGGGACGCCCGCTCCTGCTCGTCTCCGCGCTGGCGCTGCACGCGGCGGCGCTCGACGCCGACCGGCGCTGTTCGCTGCTGGTGTCGCGCTCCGGCAAGGGCGACCCCCTCGCCCATCCCCGGCTCACGCTCTTCGCAACCGCCAGCGTTGTGGCGGCGGCCGATCCCGAGCGGCCGGGGCTGCGGGACCGCTTTCTGGCGCGGCACCCGAAGGCAGCGCTCTACGCAGACTTCGCAGATTTCCGGATGATCCGGCTGGAGCCGGAGACGGCTTCGCTCAATGGCGGCTTTGCCCGCGCCTTTGCCCTCGAACGGACCGACCTCGTCGACCCGCCCGCGCCGGAACTCGCGGCAACGGCAATGCGCGCCCGCGACCACATGAATGACGATCACCGCGACGCCATCGACAAGCTGGCCGGGTCGGCCGGGCTCCACGGAGACGGATGGCGCATCGCGACCATGGATCGCTTCGGGTTCGAAGTCGTTCGTGGCGATCGCCTGGCGCGGATCGAATTCGGCATCGATGCAGCCGTGCACGGCTATCGCGACGCCTTTGTCTCGCTCGTTCGCGGCCGGACGGACTGAGCCCGACCAGCGCCGAGTGCGCACGCTAGAGCCTGTAGCCATCCGGGCAGGATGAGCGGAACCGCAGATTGCTATTGCCGCGCACATAGATGCACTGGCCGGCGGCATTGGCGGCCTGACCGATGACCCGGTCGCCCGGCTCCACGGCAACCTCGGGAAGGCGCCCGACGCGGTAGGGTGCATCTTCCGCGCCCTCCAGTCCGAACACCGCGCCAAAGACCGGCGGCAATCCCGTGCCGGAACATCCCGATACGAGCAGCAGGCCGGCCAGCGCGGCTCCCCATGCGATGAGAGCGGGCGCGCGCCGCTTGCCCGATGCCTGACGGCAATCCTTCGTCATGTAAGCGAGATTCCCCTGATCCGCGAATAGCTGCCTGTGCACCAAAACGAAAAACGGCCGCCGAGCGCAAGCTCGACGACCGTCGACTTTGGTCACCGGGTCGCGAGACCCGATGTGATCAATAGCCGTCCGGGCAGCGGTAGATGTTACCGTCCGAATAGCGGCAGTAACCGTCGCGCTCCTCGGAGCGGCCAATCACGTTACCCGCGATGGCGCCACCGGCCGCGCCGATCGCGCCGCCAATCAGGGCGCCCTCGGCATTGCCGCTCACACCCGCTCCGATCGCCGCGCCGCCGAGGCCGCCGAGCGCCGCACCGCCTGCAGTGTAGCGATCTTCGGTCGTGCAGCCCGCTGCCGCCAGGGTTAGTGCGGCGACAGCCGCGATCGAAAGCTTCTTGAACATCTTTCCACCTCTCACAAACACAATCGTCCCACAGCGAAACGCTACGCTATCGTTTTGGTTCCGTCACTCTGCACGATCGTATCCCCCGGCCGCTCCGGCCGAACGATCCTAGCGTGACGCGATCATCTGCGGCTCGGCGTCGAAGGTAATCAGCAACTGGCCATCCCGGCTGACCGCCCAGTCGATGGACGCGGACTGCTCGAAGACCTCTTCGTCGACAGCCTTGCAGGCGCCGTAGACCTTGCGCTGTTCCGAACCGCTCAAACGGATCTGCAGACCCAGATCCTGCTGGCATTCGGCAACGGTTTCGTATGCGGGGACGGGAACCGGAATTTCCTTGCAGACGGAAGCATCGCCTGAACATCCGACCAGCAGCATGAAAGCAGCAACGTGTTCCATCGAACCTCTCCTTTGGCTCAACAACGGGCCTTGGGCAAAGAGGTTCCACAGCGGCAGGTTCGGACCGCGATTTTTTCCGAAACTATATTATTACGGAGGCGGAACCCGAACCTTACGTTACGGCGAGCTTACGAAATCGGCGTCAGGCGGAGTCGCGCCGGCCGTTCGAGGTGATCTCGTACTGTGCCGCTGGGATGACCAGCGTGTAGCGGATCCCGTCGGGGAGATATTCCAGCTTCGCTTCGCCGCCGACGGCGTTCGGAACGATGCGTTCGAGCGTCGAGGTGCCGAAGCGCGGGTCGCGCTCCAGCCGCACCCGCGGTCCATTGCGCTCCTGCCAGACGAAGACGATCACCTGATCGTCGCCGCGCCAGTCGAAGCTGGCACGGATCGAAACCGAACCGCCTGGGACCGACAGCGATCCGTAGGAGGCGGCATTCACCGCCAGTTCGTGCAGCGCCAGCCCGACATGGAGCGACGCCGTCGGCGACAGATAGACGTCGAGCGCGTCGACCGCGATCTGGTCCATTCCGTCCGGCGCATAGCGCTCGACCTGCATGCGCACGAGGCTCATCAGATCGGCACCGCGCCAGTCCGCGTCGGTGACGATGTCCTGCGAGGACGCCAGCGACTGGATACGGCCGCGGAAGCGGACAAGGAATTCGGGGACGGTGACGGAGTGCCGCGCGGTCTGGCTGGCCAGGCTCTGGATGATGGCCAGGAGGTTCTTCGAACGGTGCGACAGCTCGCGCAGCAGCGTCTTGAGCGTATCTTCGCGGCGTTTCTGCTCGGTGATTTCCACCGAGGTGCCGATGATGCCGCAGACCTCACCGGCTTCGTTTTCGTCGACGTCGATGCGGATGTCGAACCAGCGCACGGACGCGCCCTTGATGGTCGACAGCTCGAACCGGGCCGGCTGGCGGGAGTCGATCACGTCCTGCTTGAGCTTTTCGGAGCGTTCGGCCGCGTTGGCCGGCAGGATGTCGCGATCGGCCATCCCCTTGACCGCCAGAGCCAGCCAAGACTCGCCGGCATTGTAGACCCACGCATAGCGCAGATCACAATCCTGGGCGAACACGGACACCTCCGTATTCGCCAATGCCCGCAAGACCTTGTTCACCAACATCGTATGCTCAATCGACACGAATACAACGGAGCGCGTCCGCCACCATTCGGGTTGCCGCCTCGCCTTGCGAAACGACCGCCCGTCCTCGACGACGCCCTGCCCCATCCGGACCGCGGCGACCGGCGCCCGGTGTCGGGCAATGCCACCGCGGCACCGCAAGCAAAGTGCCCCCGGCGGGTCGCGTCCGGCCCATCACGGGTCGACACGTTCCGCACCGGGGACCGCAGGCGACGTCCGTCAGGCCGCCGCCTTCTTGTCGGTCTCGAAGAACAACGCCTGGCTGATCAGCGCCTTGACCATGTCGGGATTGAACGGCTTGGTCACCAGGAAGGTCGGCTCCGGGCGCTCACCCGTCAGCAGCCGCTCCGGGAAGGCGGTGATGAAGATCACCGGCACCGACACCTTGTTCAGGATGTCGTTGACCGCGTCGATGCCCGAGCTGCCGTCGGCGAGCTGGATGTCGGCCAGCACCATGCCGGGCCGCTGCTTGTCGAACAGCTCAATCGCTTCCTTGTGGGTCCGGGCGATGCCCGTCACCGCATGGCCGAGGCTCTCGACCATCTGCTCGATGTCCATCGCGATCAGCGGCTCGTCCTCGATGATCATGATCTCGGTGGAGACCTGGCGCCCGATATCGGTGCTGGCCTGATCGATCAGCTCGGAAAAGCGCGTCTCATCGATGCTCAGGATCGTCGCGGCTTCCTCCGAGGTGAAGCCTTCGACAGCAACGAGCAGGAACGCCTGCCGCGGCAGCGGCGAGATCGCCTTCAGATTATGCGACGCCTTCTCTTCCCAGGCCGAGGTCGGAGCATCCTCGCGGATGTTCACTTCGACGGACTGCTAAAGGGAGGAAAACAGCTTGTAGAGCGAGATGCGCGGCGTCTGGTCGTCCGAGAACAGGCTCGGATCGGCGATCAGCGCTTCCAGAACCGCAGCCACATAAGCGTCGCCGCTCGCCTGCGAGCCACTCAAAGCCCGGGAATAGCGCCGAAGATACGGAATATGCGGCGCTATGCGGGATGACATCGACATATAAAAACCCCTCGAGTCGATCGAGACAAACACGTTCACAATGCGCTCGGAAACGTCCTTGTCGAAATAAAGTTCCGTGACCGGGAACCGGATCCGCCTCCCAGCCCTTTCAGATGGGATGTTGAAGTCGGATGGAAACCTCGGCGCTTGGATTCTAGGGCAAAAATTGCCTTGGACTTGAGGCGCCGATGTCTGCGTCTATATTCCGACCTCGACTGGAAGCAATGCGAGCTACGAATGCACACCATGCCGAACGCCAGACACGCGAATTCGAACAGAGCGCTGCGCTCCGGGACTGCCGTAACCGTGCTTCGAGACGCGTGATGGACGACCGAAAGAGCAAGGACGAGAGCATGCAGACTTCCCACGCACAGCGATCGGAGCGCTCGTCGGACAACGGCGTCCAGTCCGCCATCGGTAAGCGTCTGAAGGCCTATTACGACGATGTCGCGAGCGAACCGGTCCCCGACCGCTTCCTGTCGCTGCTGGATGCGCTGGATGCCGCCGAGTCGTCGTCCAAGGCGGGCAGCAAGTAGGCTCCCATGACAGAACAGACGGATTTCCGTAGCGATCTGATCGCCATCATCCCGAATCTGCGCGCTTTCGCGGCGTCCCTCGCCGGGTCGTTCGACCGCGCGGACGACCTTGTGCAGGAGACCCTCGTCAAGGCGTGGGACAAGCAGCACACCTTCCAGCCCGGCACCAACCTCAAGGCCTGGCTGTTCACGATCCTGCGCAACGAGTTCTACACGCAGATGCGCAAGAAGGGCCGCGAGGTTCAGGATGTCGACGGGATCCACGCCATGCAGCTGGCGGGTCATCCCGAGCAGCACGGCCATCTGGACCTGCAGGATTTTCGAAAGGCGCTCGACATGCTGCCCGACGATCAGCGCGAAGCCCTGATCCTGATCGGCGCGTCCGGCTTCTCCTATGAGGAAGCCGCCGACATCTGCAAATGCGCCGTCGGCACCATCAAGAGCCGTGTGTCGCGGGCCCGGACCCGGATCGGCGAACTTCTCGGCATCGAGGGTGACGGCGAATACGGGCCGGACTCGATCTCCTCCCAGATCATCGGCGTCGCGCCCGCCGCCTGAGGCGCATCAGCAAGCAACGCGGCGCTGCGCTGCACCGCGAGAAAACCCTCGCGAAAACGGGAACCCGAAGCCCTCGAAACAGTTTCAGTCAGAACCGGATCGCTCGCCTCCCGAACGGAGGAGACAACCGGATCGTCAGTTTCATTTCGAATGAGGTTCAGCATGGTTTCCGATACCACCCCCCACAATTTCCAGTCCGGTGGCACTCCGGGGGGCGCTTCCACCGCTGAAGACAAGGCGGATTTGGAAACCCAGATCGATCATCTCCGCAAGGATCTCGCCGGCGTGACCGATGCGCTGAAGTCGCTGGCCTCAAATCAGGCCGACGATGCTCGTCGCAATGTGTTTGCCCTCCGTGACGACGTGCGTGAGCGCGGCGAGCGCTATATCCAGCAGGCTCAGGACGCCGCGTCCGACCTCGAGGAGCAGCTGTGCGAGCGCGTCCGGGCCGAGCCGATCAAGAGCGTCCTGATCGCCGCGGCCGCCGGCTATCTCTACGCGCGCATCTTCCGCCGCTGATCATGCTCTCTCAGCTAGTTACGAAGCTGATCACCGGCGAGGCGGGCGTCTTCCTCGCGCGGATGAAGCGGGTCGTTGCGCTCTACGTCGTGATGGCCGTCTTCGCCCTCGGGATGGCGATGTCGCTGCTTCTGGCGCTGTTCGTCTACCTCGCCCAGATCTTTGGCCCGCTTCCGGCCGCACTCGGTTTCGCCGGCGTGTTCCTGGTGCTGGTGATCCTGACCTACATCGCGGTCATCATTGCCCGGCGTCCGCCGAAGAAGCGGGCGGACGACCGGCTGCAACGCGACATCGCGTCCATCGCCGGCGTTGCCGCCGTCTCCAACCTGCCGCTGATCCTCGGAACGGTGAAGCGCAAGAAGAGCCTGCTCATTCTGCCCGTGGTCGCCGCTGGCGGCTGGGGCGTGTGGCGGGCGATCGCCGCCTACAAACGCGACGGCCGCTACGACTGAGATGCTCGGCGCGCCCGCGGCCCGGTCGCGCCGAGCCCCGTCCTTATCGCGGTCCTGAACGAAACGAGGTGCTCCCATGACAGCTCCGACCATCGACCACGAAACATGGATTCTCGTCGCCGACGGGCAGAAGGCATTGTTCCTCTGCAACGAGGGCGACGACGAGCTTCGCAACTTCGCGGTTCGCCGCGTGGAGGAACAGGACAATCCCCCGGACCGTGAGCAGGGTACCGATCGCCCCGGACGGTTGGGCGATCAGGGATCGGCGCATCGCTCGTCGGTGGCGGAGACCGACTGGCATCAGCTCGCCGAAGATCGGTTCGCCAAGGACCTCAGCGATATCCTCTATCGCATGGCCCACAAGAACCGTTTCGAGAAGCTGGTCCTCGTCGCTCCCCCGAGGGTTCTCGGCGAACTGCGCCAGGAACTGCACAAGGAAGTCCAGGACCGGATCGTCGGTGAAGTGCCCAAGACGCTGACCAACCATCCGATCGACCGGATCGAGACGCTTCTCGCCGACTGACAACAATCGACGCCACCGGCCGCCCAGACGCGGCGGGGACGTCCGGAGGAAACCCATATGTCTAATATCGATCCCGATCGCGCCCGTCAGGGCGAAAAGGGCACGCCGGTGCTGATGATCCTCGTCGCCGGCCTCGCCCTGTGCGCGGTGGTCTTTGCCGGTCTCGGCATCTACGCCTGGACGATGCCCGACGAAGATGTCGCTGTCGAAGGCGAGGCCATCGAAAAGCCGGCCGAGGCGCCGACGACGGACGGCAGCGGACTTGCAACGCCGCAGGATTCCGACACGGCCGCGCCCGAGTCCCAGAGCGCCCAGTAACGTCGCATATCGGTGTCCGTCATGGACGCCCAACACAGGGAGAGGTGCCATGCCCGATCCGAACGAACATCCGCAGAGTGAAGTGATCGCGGTCGATCAGGAGCCGGGCGGCGACGCCGACCAGCCCGGCATCGCCCAGCCGATCTCGCAGGACGAGATCAGCGACCTGATCAACAACACCCAGATGCCGATCGAGGAACGCGAAGCCCGTCTGCACGCGATCGCCCAACGTCTCGGCACCCGCGAAAACATCGATCTCGCCGACGAGTTCGATCCCATGCGTGAGCAGGTCAACGAGGCGTTGAACATGCTGGCAAGCGGCGGCCACAGCTACGGCTCGCTCGACGCCGCAGGCTTCGATCCCGACGAGCGTTCGGATGCCCAGGCCCCGGACGATACCGGACCGTCCAAGGTCTGAGACCGCGGATCGCGGCACCCGCCGCGACACGACAGCAGACTTGAGAAGGGGCGCAGCCGGGCTGCGCCCCTTCTTGCGTTGTCAGCGCAGATAGGTCGCGTCGCTCGGGGCGAGGACGTTCAGCCCCTTCGGGGTCAGTGTCACGATCATTTCCGGCTCGATATCGACCAGTTCGCCATCCCGGACCGCACGGTTGCGATAATGGCGTCCACGGTAGAAAATCCGGACCTCGTTCGCAGAGGTCACCTTCAGGCTCCGGTTCTGGCGCCAGGTTCCCAGCATGATGTCCACCGCGACCTTCAGGACCGAACGCAGGTCGCGGTCGATGCAGATATAGATGCCGAGCTCGCCGCCCTTGGGGTCGTCGGCATAGGGGATATGGCCGTCGCCATAGAGATTGTTGGAGATAGCGATCGCCGGGCTGGCGATCCGCTGCATGACGCCGTCAATTTCCAGTTCCAACTCGACCACGGGGAAGCGCCGCAGCGCCATGAACACGGCGCGGGTCGTCGCCATCATCTTGCCGAGACGCGAGGCGTAGGAGATCCTCTTGCGCATGCGCACCATGCGGGCATGCAGGCCCACGGCATACTGGTGCACGAAGGGCGTGCCGTTGACCGAGGCGATGTCGACCGACGTGATGACGCCCGATGCGAGCGCGGCCACCGCCTGATCCAGCGCCAGCGGAATCTGCAGCGTGCGGGCGAACAGGTTCATCGTGCCGGCCGGCAGGATGCCCAGCGCAATGCGGCCGTTCGCCAGTGCCGTGGCCGCCGCCGAGACGGTGCCGTCACCGCCACCGACGAGGAGAACGTCGAGGTCGTCACGGGCGGCCGCCTTTCCGATGGCAGCGACAATCTCGTCCCCCGAGCGGTCGTCCACGGTGAGCTCGTGGCCGTGCATTCGGAACTCGTCCTGCATCAGCGTGGTGAGTTGTCCGAGATCGGTTGTCTTCAGACTGCCGCCGTCGCGGTTGAGGAGAGCGAGAATCTTCATGGGGGTGATCCGGAACGCGTATTGCGGGAGCCTGGGCAGCGGACGACTAACTAGGCCGCCCCTGTAGCATCGCCACGTCCACCAGACACGACCAATCGCATCCATCGATAGTTGCCGATCGGAACCACCGGAGCGATGGGGCGTTCGCCCCCCATACAAACTCCGGGCGCCGGTTCCCCCGCGCCCTCACTAGGAGACTCCCATGATTGAATGGATCGTCATTCTGCTCATCGTCGCCGCCGTCGCCAGCCTTCTCGGCTTTCGCGGCGTCGCCGGTGCCTCTGCCGGCATCGCGAAGATCCTGATCTTCATCGTGCTGGTGGGCCTGCTGCTCATGCTGCTGTTCGGCGTTCTGGTGTTTGCCTGAAGCAGCACACAGACATGCGTCCGGCGCAGCGCGGCTGCGTTGGATCGCAGAAAACAGGAAGCTGGCTGGAACCTTACGGCCGCTCAGTTCTTCCTCTCCCAGATGCCGCGCGACACATGTTTTCCACGACACCATGCCGCGCGGCTGTCGCCTATCGGAAACAATAGACCAGGAGGTCTTATCATGATCCGCACGTTGCTTGCCACTACCGCTCTCGCATCCGTTATTGCAACAGGTGCCTATGCGCAGGAAGCTGCCACGACCGCCGAGACCACTGCCCCGGCCAAGGTCGAAGCGTCCGCCGATGCCAACGCGACCGCAACGGCCGCCCAGTCCGGCAATTATCTCCGCAATCTCTCGGCCGACCAGTATCTGGCCTCGGAGCTGAACGGGAAGACCATCTACGCGAGCGACGCCGAGGATGCAGAATCGATCGGCGAGATCGAGAACTTCCTGGTCGGCAGTGACGGCAAGGTCGTCGCAGCGGTCGTCGATGCGACCGTGAATGACGAATCGCGCCGCGTCGCCATTCCGTTCGACCAGATCTCCTGGTCCATGACGGATGAGGACGATGTCCGCGCCGTTCTGAGCGCCGGTGCCGATCAGCTGGCACAGGCTCCCGAGTTCACCATGCCGGATGAGCAGCAGGCTGCTGCAACCGACGCCGGCATGAGCGGCGACGCCATGGGTACGGGGACTGCTTCGACGCCGCAGACCGAGACGGCTGCCGCACCGGCGGCGCCGGTCGGAGCGGATGATGCCGCCGAGACCAACACGATGGCTGCAGATTCCGCGACCTCCGAAACGGCTTCCCAGCCGGTCGAGACCGCTGCCGCCGGCCAGGGCGAGTATCCGCGTACCGTCGGTGCCGATCAGTACCTCAGCGAGAACCTCCTCGGCGCGTCGGTCTATTCCGGCCCGGGTGAAGACGCGGAAAGCCTCGGCGACATCGGTGATTTCGTCGTCTCGTCGTCCGGTCAGGTCGAAGCAGGCGTCGTGGGCGTCGGTGGCTTCCTCGGCATCGGCGAGAAGGACGTCGCCGTACCGTTCGACCGCCTCGAGATGACCCGCGCCGACGGTGAAGAGGTTCGCATCGTAGCCTCCGCCACCCGCGAGGAGCTCGAGCAGGCCGCGTCCTTCGAGGACGAACGTCCGTCGGAGATGACGGCCGAGAACGAAGGCGAGATGACGCCGACGGCCGAAGCTCCGACCGATGAGCCGACCGAGCGCGTCGCCGATGCGGCCGAGACCACCGAACAGCCGGCCGATAACATGGCCGCGACGGACGGTGTCGTGACGGCGACCGGTACGGCAGCCGGCACCGGCATGGCGGCGAACTCCACCGCCGAGAACGACACGACCGCTTCGGTCGGTGGTTCGTCCGAGCGTTCGCAGATGACGCCGGTCACCGACTCGGCTCAGCTGACCGCCGACAACCTGATGGGCACGACCGTTTACGGTCCCGATGACTCCACCGTTGGCGACATCGGTGACATCGCCCTTAACGCCGAAGGCTCGGTCGACGCCGTGATCGTCGATGTCGGTGGCTTCCTGGGCATCGGCGAAAAGCCGGTGGCCGTGGCCATGGACAACCTGCAGTTCATGCAGGACGCGAACGGCTCGATGTATCTCTACACGCAGTTCACCGAGGAGCAGCTCGAGAACGCGCCGGAGTACAACGCCGACACCTACGCCGAGAACCGCGAGACCATGCGGATCCAGAACGGCGGCATGATGGGCAACGACGCATCGACGTCGGAGGCACCGGCCGTCGCAAACTAAGCGACATCCGACTGCACGCATCGAAGGGGCTCGCCGAAAGGCGGGCCCTTTTTCGTTGGGCGGTCCGGTGCGGGAAGAGCACCTGTGCCGAAGTGCCACGCTTGTGATCGGGTTGTTACGGCTGAATTACAGTTCGTAACAAATCCAGCCGCAAACCGCCGAAATCTCTCCTATACTGGCAGCATCGGCCAAGGCGGCCGGACCTTGCGCAATCCTTACGAGTACAAGCGATCCCATGGGTTTCCTGAAGCAGATCCTCGTCACGATCCTGGTGCTGGCCGTCGCGGGTGCGGCCTACATCAAGTTCGACCCTTCGGCGGGGCGTTCCCTGCTCGCCTCGGATCTGCCCCTGCCCGATCCACTGCGCTCGGCTATACTGTGGATCGCCCCGGAAGCCGGCGAACCGGCGCCCGAGATCGCCAGTGGCGAGGGTCAGCGCTCCGGCGGGCGTCGCCGCGGCGGCGGTGCGACGATGGTCGTCTCCGCACCGGTCACGACGGGCTCCACGCGGACCCGCATGCGGGCCATCGGCACCGGCGAAGCGGCCCGTTCGGTGGTCGTCCATCCCGACAACACCGCCGGCATCATCGAGGAAGTCGTCGTCCAGTCTGCCGACATGGTGGAGGAAGGCACGGTCCTGGTCCGGCTGGAACGGGCCAGCGAGGAACTCGCGGTTGATCGCGCCCGGCTCGCCCTCGATGCCGCGGAAGACAAGGTCGCCCGCTTCGAGCGCCTGCAAAGGGCCAACACGCTCAGCGCCGTCGAGGTCACCGACGTGACCCGCGAACGCGACAATGCCAGGCTCGACCTGCGGTCCGCCGAGATCGCGCTCGGCAAGCGCGACATCCGCGCGCCGATCTCCGGGCGTGTCGGCATCATCGCCGTCGATCGCGGCGATCTGGTCTCCACTGATACGGTGATCGCTACCGTGGACGACCGCGAGCATCTGAAGGTCATTTTCTACACGCCGGAAAGCTTCGTGCAGCAGCTCGCCATCGGCACCCCGGTCGAGGCTGTTTCCACCGCGCGGCCCGACACGGTCTATGAGGGCGAGATCACAGCCATCGACAGCCGTCTCGACGAGGCGAGCCGGACCCTGCGCACCGAGGCCCGCATCGAGAACGGCTCCGACGACCTGCGTCCGGGCATGTCGTTCAGCGTGTCCCTGTCGCTGGAAGGCGAGACCTTCCTGTCGGTCGACCCTATTTCCGTGGTCTGGGAGCGCACCGGGCCGATCGTCTGGAAGATCGTCGACGGCAAGGCGCAGAAGGCGCCGGTACGGATCGTCGAACGGACGATCGATCGCGTGCTCGTCGCCTCGGACGATCTGGCCGCCGGCGACTCCGTCGTCGTCGAAGGGCTGCAGTCGGTTCGCGAAGGCGGCGCGGTGGAAAGCGTCAATGATGCTCCCGCGCCGGACGGCACCGCGCCGGCCGCTCCAGTTCCGTCCGCCAGCACCACGCGGGAGCCCGGTGGCGGTGACCGCGCAACGGCGCGCGGCCTCGTCGGCATTGCGCAGGCCAATGCGGCCGAGCAACCACAGGCTGGCGATCAAGCCGCCGCCGGAGCAGCCCGCTGATGAGTACGCCGGCCAAGCCTGACGGCATTACCGCCTTCACCAGCCTGTTCATCCGCCGGCCGGTGCTGACCATCGTGGTCAACCTTCTGATCGTGGTGGCGGGGCTTGCCGCCTTCGGCGCCATCGAAGTGCGCGAACTGCCGAATGTCGACCGCCCCGTGATCAGCGTGTCCATCGACTTTCCCGGCGCGTCTCCCGAAACCGTCGACCGGCAGATCACCAGCGAGATCGAAAGCGCCGTGGCGCGCGTTTCGGGTATCGCCTCGGTGTCGTCGAAGTCGGAATTCGGCGACAGCCGGGTGACGATCGAATTTACCGACACCACCGATCTCAACGTCGCGGCCAGTGACGTGCGCAATGCCGTCAGCCGCATCGCCAACAGCCTGCCGGAAGGCGCGGAGGAGCCGCGCATCGTCAAGGCTGATGCCGACGCCTCGGCAATCATGCGTCTGGCGGTCACCGCTCCCGGCCTGTCGATCGAGGATCTGACGACCCTGGTCGAGGACCGGATCGCCGATCAGCTTGCTGCCGTCGAGGGCGTTGCCGACCTGCAGATCTACGGCGAGCGCGAGAAGGTCATCTATGTCGACGTCGACCCGGACAAGCTGGCGACGCGCGGCCTGACGCTCGGCACCGTCTCGACGGCGCTGCAGAACGCTGCACTCGACGTGCCCGCGGGCTCGCTCGGCTCGCCCTCGCAGGATCTGATCGTGCGGGCCGACGCCAACGTGACCTCGCCGGAAGAGTTCGAGACCATCTTCCTCGACGAGCGCACCCGGCTGGGCGATGTCGCCAGCGTCCGCTTCGGGCCCGATGACGCCGCGTCGCAGCTGCGGCGCAACGGCGAGACCGGCGTCGGCATGGGCGTCGTGCGCCAGGCCGGGTCGAGCACGCTCGACATTTCTGACGGTATCCGCGCCGAGGTCGCCAATCTGAACGAGACCCTGCCCGACGGCGTCACCGTCCGCGTCACCAGCGACGACGCGACCTTCATCAATGGCGCTATCCACGAGGTCGAGATCGCCCTTGGCATCTCGGTCGCCGTGGTGATCTTCGTGATCTTCCTGTTCCTGCTGAATGTCCGCGCGACGATCATTCCGGCGGTCACGATGCCGATCGCGCTGATCGGCGTCGTCGCCTTCATCTATCTCGTCGGCTTCTCGATCAACATCCTGACGCTCCTGGCGCTGGTGCTGGCCACCGGCATGGTCGTCGACGACGCGATCATTGTTCTCGAGAACATCGTGCGCCAGCGCGACATGGGCGCGCGTCCGCAGGCAGCTGCCGTCCTTGGCACGCGCGAAGTGTTCTTCGCGGTCATCTCGACCACGGCGACGCTGGCGGCGGTGTTCGTGCCGATCTCCTTCCTGCCCGGCCAGGCCGGCGGCCTGTTCCGCGAATTCGGCTTCGTTCTGGCCATGGCGGTGGTGATCTCCTCCTTTATCGCCCTCACCCTCTGCCCGATGCTGGCGGCCTATTTCCTCAAGGCGAGGGAAGCCGAGCGTCGGCCCGGCCCGTTCCAGCGGTCGGTGCGCTGGTTCGGAGCGCGCCTCGCCGGCATGTACGCCGTCTCGCTGCGTTTCAGCCTCGCCTTCCCGCTGCTGATCGTCGTCGGCGCCGGCATCTTCTCGTTCGCGGCCTATCTCACCTTCCTGCAGATGCCGCAGGAGCTGACGCCGACCGAGGATCGCGGCGTCGTCCTGATGAGCATCAGCGCCCCGCAAGGTGCCAGCCTTGAATACACCAACGCCCAGCTTCGCCGGGTCGAGGACGTGGTTATTCCCTATGTGGAGAACGGCGAGGCGGACAACGTCTTCGCGATCTCCGGCCGCGGCTCGGCCAATTCGGCCTTTCTCGTCGTGTCGCTGAAGGACTGGGCAGTGCGGGCACGCAGCCAGCAGGAGATCGTCGCCGAGATCAACGGCAAGCTGCGCCGCATCACCGGCGTGCGGGCCTTTGCCATCCAGCCCAATTCGCTCGGCATTCGCGGCGGTGGCCGTGGCCTGCAGTTCGCCATCGCCGGCCAGAACTTCGAGGAGCTCGCCGAAAGTGCCGACGAGCTGTTGGCGGCGATGCAGGCGGACGGCCGCTGGGGTGACGTGCGACTGTCCGAGGACGCCACCCAGCCGCAGCTTTCGGTGGTGATCGACCGGGCCCGGGCCTCCGACCTCGGCATCGACATCGACGGGCTGGCGACGGCCATGCAGGCGCTGCTCGACGGCCGCGAGATCGGCCAGACCTATGTCGAGGACAAGCAGATCCCGATCAGGCTCATCGCAAGCTCCGATCCGGTCAACGACCCCGACGACATGCGCAACATCTTCCTGAAAGCGAGCGACGGGCGGATCGTGCCCATGTCGACGGTTGCGCGTGTCGAGGAAAAGCCGATTGCCCCGGCGCTGACCCGCGAGAACCGCTCGCGCGCCGTCTCGCTGTCGGCGCAGATCCCCGACGGCTACTCGATCCAGGAAGGCTGGACGGATCTGCAGGTCTTCGCCGAGGAGATCCTGCCGGCCGACCAGCGCCTCGTGCCGCTGGCGGAGGCCGCGACGCTGAATGAGACCAATAGCGGTCTCGCCCTCGTCTTCGGCTTCGCCATCGTCATCATCATCCTCGTGCTGGCGGCGCAGTTCGAGAGCTTTGTCTCGGCCTTCATCATCATTGCGACGGTGCCGCTGGGCGTCGCCTGCGCGATCTTCGCGCTCGACTTCTTCGGCATGAGCCTCAATCTCTACAGCCAGATCGGCCTCGTGCTCCTGGTCGGGATCATGGCGAAGAACGGCATTCTGATCGTCGAATTCGCCAATCAGCTGCGGGAGGAAGGCCTGTCGGTCCGCGAGGCCGTCGAGCAGGCGGCGCTGATCCGGCTGCGGCCGGTGATGATGACGATGATCGCCACCGTCGTCGGCGGCGTGCCGCTGGTGCTGGCCTCCGGCGCCGGCGCCGAAGCGCGCGTGGCGCTCGGCTATGTCATCGTCGGCGGGCTCGGCCTTGCCACCTTCTCGACACTCTATGTCACGCCGGTCGCCTATCTCATTCTCGGCCGGTTCTCCACGCCGAACGCCGAAAAGTCCGCCCGGCTGCAGCGCGACATCGCCGAGGCGGAAGCAGCGCAACGCGAGCGGGGCAGAGACCGGGATGCGGGAACGGTGGCCCCTGCCGAATAGGCCGGGGGATGCGGCACACAAGCAGACGCCGAACTGGCGAAAGGCCACTTCCCCCACCCGCCCATCCCCGCTAGAACGCGGCCATGGCACCCCCTCCCCTATTGCGCCTCGATGGCGTCCGCCTCACCTTCGGCGGCACGCCGCTCCTGACCGGCGTCGAGCTGAACGTCCTGCCCGGCGAGCGCATCGCGCTGGTCGGCCGTAACGGCTCAGGCAAGTCGACCCTGATGAAGATCGCCGCCGGTCAGGTCGAACCCGACGGCGGCGAAGTCTTCCTGAAGCCCGGCACGACCCTGCGCTACCTGCCGCAGGAGCCGGATTTCGGCGACTTCAAGACGGTCGGCGCCTATGTCGCCTCGGGTCTCGGGCCCGCCGACGATCCCTACCGGGTCACCATGTGCCTCGACGCACTGGGCCTGACCGAGGACATGGAGCCGCATCATCTGTCGGGCGGCGAGGCCCGCCGCGCCGCTCTGGCGCGCACGCTGGCGCCCGAGCCGGACATCGTGCTGCTCGACGAGCCGACCAACCATCTCGACCTGCCGACCATCGAATGGCTGGAAGACGAGGTGCGCCAGATGAAGAGCGCCGTCGTCGTCATCAGCCATGACCGCCGCTTCCTGGAACGCGTCACCCGCTCCACCGTCTGGATCGACCGCGGCGCAGCCAAGCGCCTCGATCAGGGCTTCGGGTCCTTTGAGGCGTGGCGCGACAAGGTGCTGGAAGAGGAAGAGCGCGACCTGCAGAAGCTCGACCGCAAGATCGTGCGCGAGGAGCACTGGCTGCGCTATGGCGTGAGCGCGCGGCGCACCCGCAATATGCGCCGGCTCGGCGCCCTCCACGATCTTCGCCAACAGCGCCGCGACACCCGCCGGGCTATCGGCCAGGTGTCGATGGAGGCCAGCGCGACGCGCGAGAGCGGCAAGCTGGTGATCGAGGCCTTCAACGTGTCGAAGGCCTATGACGGTCGCACGCTGGTCGACGATTTCTCCACCCGCATCGCCCGGGGCGACCGGGTCGGCTTCGTCGGCCCGAACGGCGTCGGCAAGACGACGCTCCTGAAGATGCTGATCGGCGAGCTGAAGCCGGATTCCGGCCGGGTGAAGCTCGGCACCAATCTCGACCTCGCCTTCCTCGACCAGAAGCGCGCGGCGCTGGCCGACGACCTCTCGGTACAGGACGCGATCACCGACGGCCGCGGCGATCAGGTGATGGTCAATGGCGAGCCCCGCCATGTGGTCGGCTATCTGCGCGACTTCCTGTTCACGCCGGAGCAGATCCGCACTCCGGCGGGCAAGCTGTCCGGCGGCGAGCGGGCGCGCCTGCTGCTGGCCAAGACGCTGGCGACGCCGGCGAACTTCCTCGTCCTCGACGAGCCGACCAACGATCTCGACATGGAGACGCTGGATCTCCTTGAGGAGCTGATTGCCAATTATCCCGGCACCGTGCTCCTCGTCAGCCACGACCGCGACTTCCTCGACCGCACCGTGACCAGCGTCATCTCGCCCGATGGCAACGGCCACTGGCTGGAATATGCCGGCGGCTACAGCGACATGGTCGCCCAGCGCCGCGACGCGGCCAAGGCCGTGGCCTCCGCCGGCAAGCCGTCCGACAAGGGCGGCGCGAGAACCGGTGCCGGCAAGAGTGGCGGCGGCACGGCGGGCGCATCCAGCGGCGGCGCCCCGAAGGGCGGATCGTCCAAACTCTCCTTCAAGCAGAAATTCGCGCTCGAGAACCTGCCCAAGGAGATCGCCAAGCTGGAAGCGGCGATCGCCAAGGCCGAAGCCGAAATCGCCGACCCGGCGCTGTTCACCAAGAACCCGGACCGTTTCGCCAAGCTGGCCGCCGGGATCGACAGAGATCGTGCGGCGCTCGCCAGGGCCGAGGACGAATGGCTGGAGCTGGAAATGGTCCGCGCCGAAGCGGAAGGCTAAGGTCGGCGGCGCCTGCGGGCACGCCTCCGACCCGAAGGGGTCAGCCCGGTGCAACCTTCGTCTGCGACGAACAAGCGCCGGATGATATGGCGCAATGGGCGATGAAGCCCGTCTGAGCTTTGGGGTCTGGCGGAACGCAATACCGCAGAAGGGCCCCCTATGGCCGTCGACACGCTGAAACCCATCGCCTCCGTCGAATCCAAGGGTGGCCGCGACATCGGCTTTGCCGTTGCCGTCGTTTTCGTCCTCACCGTTCTGTTCGTTCCGATCCCGGCCTTCCTGATCGACATGGGGCTGGCGCTGTCGATCGCCCTGTCGGTGCTGATCCTGATGGTGTCCCTGTGGATCCAGAGACCATTGGATTTCTCGGCCTTCCCGACCGTCCTCCTCCTGGCGACCATGCTGCGGCTGTCGCTGAACATTGCCACGACGCGTGTGATCCTGTCGGAAGGCCATCAGGGCGTGAACGCTGCCGGTCGCGTCATCGGCGGATTCTCGCAATTCGTCATGAGCGGCGACTTCTTCATCGGCATCGTCGTCTTCGTCATCCTGATCGTCGTGAACTTCATGGTGATCACCAAGGGCGCCACGCGTATCGCGGAAGTCGGCGCCCGCTTCACCCTCGACGCCATCCCCGGCAAGCAGATGGCCATCGACGCCGATATGTCGTCGGGCCTGATCGACGAGAAACAGGCACAGGCGCGCCGCAAGGAGCTCGAAGAGGAAAGCGCCTTCTTCGGTTCGATGGACGGTGCCTCGAAATTCGTTCGCGGCGACGCCATTGCCGGCCTGATCATCACTGCCGTCAACGTCTTCGGCGGCATCATCATCGGCATCACCCGGCACGACATGGATGCCGCCGGCGCCGCCGAGGTGTTCACCAAGCTGTCGGTCGGCGACGGCCTGGTCTCGCAGATCCCGGCGCTGATCGTCTCACTGGCCGCCGGCCTTCTGGTGTCCAAGGGCGGCACCCGCGGCGCCGCCCAGACTGCCGTTCTCGGCCAGCTCGGCTTCTACCCGCGCGCCCTCGCCGTCGCCGCCGGCCTGATGGCGCTGCTCGCGCTTCTGCCGGGCCTGCCCTTCATCCCCTTCATGCTGCTGGCCGCAATCATGGCGTCCATCGCCTATCTCGTTCCCAAGCGCCGCAACGAGGAACTGCGTCAGGCCGAGGCAACCGTCGCCGAGGAGAAGCAGGTCGCCCAGAACGCCGAGCGCAACTCGGTCAAGGAATCGCTGAAGATCGTCGAGATCGAGCTGGTCTTCGGCAAGCAGACCTCGGCGCATCTCCTCTTGCAGCGCGACGAGATGGCCCACCGCGTCCAGAAGATGCGGCGCCGCTTTGCCGCCCGCTACGGCTTCGTCGTGCCGGAGATCAAGCTGTCGGACGATCTCACCCTGGATCCGAAATCCTACGCCATCAAGATCCATGGCACGACGATCGCCACGCAGCCCCTGCGGCTCGGCGAATCCATGGTCGTCCTTGGCGATGCCGGCGCGCCGGATGTGCCGCACGACCTGACGAAGGAGCCGGCCTTCGGCATGCGTGCCGCCTGGGTCTCGGAGACCTTCGCAACCGAAGTGCGCCGCCAGGGCTTCGAACCGATCGATACGCTGTCGATCGTCCTTACCCATCTGTCGGAGACGATCCGCAACAACCTCGCCCAGCTTCTGTCCTACAAGGACATGCGCACGCTGCTCGATCGCCTGGAGCCGGAATACAAGCGCCTGATCGACGAGATCATCCCGGCCAACATGTCCTATTCGGGTCTGCAGGCCGTGCTGAAGCTGCTGCTCGCCGAGCGCGTCTCGGTCCGCAATCTGAACCTGATCCTGGAAGCCATCGCCGAGATCGCGCCGCATGTGCGCCGCTCCGAGCAGATCGTCGAGCATGTGCGCATGCGCATGGCCCAGCAGATCTGCGGCGATCTCCTGCACAACGGCCAGCTGGGCGTCCTGCGCCTCGGCAACCAGTGGGACCTCGCCTTCCACCAGGCGCTGAAGCGCGACGCCAAGGGCGAGGTCGTCGAGTTCGACATCGACCCGCGTCTGGTCGAGCAGTTCGCCACCGAAGCCACCAAGGTGATCCGCGAGAAGATGGACCAGGGCGAGATGTTCGTGCTGGTCGCGGCGCCCGACGCCCGCCCGTATGTGCGCATGATGATCGAGCGCATCTTCGTGACTCTGCCGGTGCTCTCGCATCTGGAGATCGCCCGTGGCGTCGATATCCGGGCGCTCGGTTCAATCTCATGAGCGTGGAACTGTCGGAGCTCGTCTTCTCGCTGTTCCTGATCTTCTGCCGCTTCGGTTCATGCCTTCTGCTGATGCCGGGCTTCTCGTCCTCGCGCGTACCGATGCAGGTGCGCCTGTTCCTGTCACTTGCCATCTCGCTGGCCCTGTCGCCGGCGCTGCTCCCGACGCTTCAGCCGCTGGTGGCGGCGGCCGACGACAATGGCAAGCTGGCGCTGATGATCTCCGAGATTCTCAACGGCCTGTTCATCGGCCTTCTCGGACGCAGCTTCATGATCGCACTGCAGTTCGCCGGTCACGTCATCGCCAATTCCGTCGGCATGGGCATGCAGATGGGCGTGCCCATCGACGAGACCGATCCGATGCCGGCGGTGGCGTCGCTGATCACCCTCACCGCCACGACACTGATCTTCGTCCTCAATCTTCACGCCGAGATCGCCCGGGCCTTGATCGCGTCCTACAGTGCCATGCCGGCAGCAGCCGGCTTTTCGATCCGCGGCAGTCTGGTCAACATCACCGACAATCTCGACGAGGCTTTCCTGCTCTGCCTGCGGATTTCCAGCCCCTTCGTGCTCTATGGCATCGTCGTCAATTTCGCGATCGGCCTCGCCAACAAGCTGACACCGACGATCCCGATTTACTTCATCTCGCTCCCCTTCGTTCTCGCCGGCGGCCTCGTGCTCCTCGGCTATACAATCAGTGATTTCCTGATCCTCTTCATGCAGGATTTCGAACGTTGGGTGCTGGTCGGATGAATGAAGACAGATCGCGCGTTCGACGGCTCGACCGCATTCTCAAGGTCCAGGGACAGAAGCGGCTCCTGGAGGAATGGCGCCTGTCCAATCTGCGTAAGGAACGCGACACGATAGACAAGGACGACGTTGCCCTACTCGACAGTCTTGGCACGGACTCGCAGCTGCACGGCCTGTTCATCGAGGCAAAGGTCCGCACCCTGCGCCGCAACGAGGTGAAGCGCTCTGCGAATTTGCAGGACCAGAGTGCCACGGCGGAGCGCATAACTGCGACCCGCCGGGCCGAGAAGGGCGTCGAGAAGATTCGCGACGATGCGCGGCGGACCCGGGACGCCGATGACGAGGCGCTCAGCTTGGAAAGCAGCATTGCAAGCCATCTGGCGCGACGTCACCCCAGCTTCGAATAAGGCTTCACCGCTAGAAGCGGGTTGAACCTTTCCTTAGCCGAACCACGAACTCGCACATGACCAATCTCGCCAACCTTCAGGCAATCCTGCCCGCCGCCCAGATGGCGGCCGCCAGGACCACCCACGTTCGCAAGAGCGATGTGACCGGCCACGAAAGCTTTCTGGCGGCGCTCGACGTGGCGAAGCCCCGGAAGCCCGACGGGGGCAGCACGCCCATGGCGCCCGTCACGCCCGTGGTCGCCCACCAATCCCGGGTCGCCTCGCCACTGGAACAGTTCGAAGGCTTCGTCCTGCGCAGCTTCGTGGAATCGATGCTGCCGAGCGAGGCGTCGAGCTATTTCGGCGAAGGCACGGCCGGCGATGTCTGGCGCTCGATGATGGCCGAAGAGATCGGCAACGAGCTTGCTCGAAACGGCGGTATCGGTATTGCGGATTCGATACGCGGACGCACGCCTGCAGAAACCGAACCGGGCAGCGCCGGATTGTCGGCCGCCGGCAGCCTCAACAGCATGCTGCGGCAGGCCGATCTCGCCCGCGCCGACGCGGCACGTACCCATCTCGCAGAATAGGAGCCGCAGACCGTGGACATCGCCCTTAGCAAAGCCGTCGATCGCCTCGAGGCGGTCTTGACCGCCGAAACCGGCGCCCTTGCCAGCGGGACACCGATCGATCTCGACGAGATCGCAGCGCGCAAGAACCAGAGCCTTCTGGAATTCTCCCGGCTCAGCCGCCGGATGCCGCCGCGCGGCGAAACCGAGCCCGCCTTCGGTGATCGTCTGAAGCAGCTCGCTCGTCTGCTCGAGGAGAATCGGCGCACGCTGGAACTGCACGTCACGGCCAGCCATGAAGTGTCGGAGATGATCTCCCGGTCGCTCACCGATGCTGAATCCGATGGCACCTACAGCGCCCAGTTGGGCCGCAGGGCAGCCGCGCCGTGATCAAGCTTCTTGCGGTCGGTCTGTGGGTTTGCGCGGTGACGCTCGGATCGAGCTACGTCATGGCGTCGATCAACTCCGCCCCGGGCGAGGAGACCGAACCGAGCTATTTCGAAGGGCTCGACTACCGCAAGACCGAGAACATCACGATCCCGATGATCAAGGACTCGGCGATCCGCGGCTATATTCTGGCGCGCTTCGTCTACACGATCGACGGCAAGGCGGTGAGCCAGCTCAAGGTTCCGCCGGATCCGTTCATTCTCGACGAGGCCTTCCGCCGGCTCTACACGACGGACGGTTTCGACTTCGACGAGCCGACCCGGTTCGATCTGAGTTCGTTGACGAACAGTATCCGCGATGCGGTCAACGCGCGCTACAGCGAGGATCTCGTCAAGGAGATCCTCGTCGACCAGTTCGACTACATCGCCAAGGAAGATATCCGGAATGGCCGCCCGGGCTGACGGCGCGGGCGATCAGTCGGTCACGGCGTAGAAGCGCCCGGTCAGACGATGAACATCGGCCCGCGTGCCGGAACGCGGCGGGCCGATGAACCGCAGGCCGATTTCCGGTCCGCGCGACCAGATCACTGACGCCAGGCGGAAGGTGTTGTCGGCCTCATCGTAAACCGCAAGGCGCGCCGGTACCCGGCCGGCCTTGAAACGCCGGACGCGGCAGCCGCTCTCCGACACGTCGATCGCCGTGCCGTCCTCCATGAAATGGCGGGCGACGGTCACCAGCTTCACGGGCCGCAGGCGTGTGCGGCGGCGCGATGCCATGCGGCTGTCGTGGGTGCTGGTGAAAACGGATCCGGCCATGCCCGATCCTAGCATTTCCAACCCGAACAAATCCTGAAAGCCCGCTCCGTAGCGGTGCTTACGTGCGCGCAGAAAGCGTTAACCGTTCGATGCGATGCTGGACGTCAAATCCAGCCCCGGGCCAGTTCCGGTGGCAGGTCCCGCTCGTCCCGCATCTATCGAGGTCGTCTTGCCCGCGTCAGGTTCCGCATATTCCGACGGCCGCAGCCGCAAGGCTGCCGAAACGAGCTCCGACCGGATCGGCTTTCTCGGTGGGACGCTCTTCGCCCTCTCGATCCTGTTCTTCGGCGCCGTCAACGCCATCTCGTCGCTGGATCCCGGCTATTTCGACCGGCTGCTGCTGTCGGCGATGCGTGACGACCCGATCGATCCGATCGAAACCGGTTCCACCGTCAAGGACGAAGCCCCCGGTATCGCGGCCATCCCCGTGTCGACGGTGGTCCGTCCGGTGCCGTTGAAGCCCGAGGACTTCCAGATCATCATGGTCTTCCAGGCCGAAGCGCATCTCGCCTCACCGGGCGAGCTCTGGCGCGTGCGCGTCGGCTCGCAGGTGCCTGGCCTCGGCCGCATCCTGGCGATTGAATCCGGCCGCAACGGCGGAACGGTGGAAACCGAGAAGGCGACCCTGACGGGTGTCCTGAAATAGCCGACCGCGCCGCGGCTATTTCTTCTCCAGCAGAACCTGACCTTCCTTGCGCAGCCGACCCTTGAGCTTCTCCGCGATCGCCGCAAGGAAACTGGGCAGGTCGATCTCCAGATGCACCGACTCGTCGAGAACGTCGAGGCGGCCGGTCACACGCTGGCCCATGACCCGGGCGGTGAAATCCAGATGGTCGCCGGTCCACGTGTCCTCGAACTTGACCATCCCGCCCAGCATGTCCTGACGCACGCGGTCGAAGCCGTCGTCGATACGCTGGCGCGCCGTCTCGCGGGTCAGCTTGTGCGGAATGTCCACCTTGATGGTCTCGGCCATGAATTGCTCCTCGTCTTGTTGCGCCTCATATGGCGACCCCGCCATGCTCCGACAACTCTGATACCCGTTGCCGTTCCGGCATCGCTCGTGAAACCGCCGCTTGCCGGGCCGCAACGCAAAAGGGGCGGCCGGTAAGGCCACCCCCTGTCGATATCGCGTGCTGTGCCTGTCCGTTCCCTTCCGGCCCGGACCGGCTGTGTCAGGCGTAGGTCGCCGAACGGTTCGAGGTGCCGCTGCGCCGCGGACGGCTGCTGCGACCACCGGGCTTGCCGCCCTCGGTCCGCTGGCCACGGCCCTCGCCCGAACGCTGGCCGCCCGCACCCTGGCCACCGCCGCCACCACGGCGACCGGCGCCCTGGGGCTTGTTGCCGAAGCGCTTCGGCGCGCCGCGCGGCGGACGCTTCTCTTCCGGCGCGTTCAGGTCGACATGCGCCGAATAGTCGGTCTGCTGCAGGTCGAAGTTCAGGCCGGTCAGACGCTCGATCTGGCGCAGCTTGGAGCGCTCGGACGGATCGACCAGCGCGACCGCGATACCGGACTTGCCTGCGCGGGCCGTACGGCCGATGCGGTGAACGTAGCTCTCCGGCTCTTCCGGCAGGTCGAAATTCACCACATGCGAGATGTCGTCGACATGGATGCCGCGAGCGACGATGTCGGTGGCAACCAGCACGCTGACCGTGCCGTTCTGGAACTCGCCAAGGGCCTTCTGACGGGCGCCCTGGCTCTTGTTGCCATGGATCGCGCGCGCGTCGATACCGGACTTCTCCAGATCGGCGGCGAGCTTGTTGGCGCCGTGCTTGGTGCGGGTGAAGATCACCGTCTTCTCGAAATCGGGCTTGGCCAGATGTTCGATCAGCCACAGCTTCTTGGCCTTCTGGGGCACCAGATAGACACTCTGATTGATCTTCTCGACGGTGACGACTTCCGGCGTCACCTCGACACGGACCGGATTGGTCAGGATCTTGGCGGCCAGCTCTTCCATCGCACGCGGCATGGTGGCCGAGAACAGCAGCGACTGGCGGTCGGCCGGCAGCTGCGCGACGATGCGCATGACGTCCTTGACGAAGCCCATGTCGAGCATCCGGTCGGCCTCGTCGAGAACGACGTGGTGGACTTCGGACAGCGTCAGGGCACGCTGGTTCAACAGGTCGAGCAGACGGCCCGGCGTGGCGATGACGATGTCGACGCCGCGGCGCATCGCCTCGATCTGCGGACGGATCGAGACACCGCCGAAGATCACGTGATGGGTCAGCTTGGTCCCGGCGGTGTAGGACTTGACGTTGCCGGCGATCTGCGAGGCGAGCTCACGGGTCGGCGTCAGGACGAGGACCTTCGGGGTCTTCGGAGCCGGGCGACCGCCCTTGGCGATCAGCGCGTCGATGACGGGAAGCGAGAAGGCGGCGGTCTTGCCGGTGCCGGTCTGGGCGATACCCAGGACGTCGCGGCCCTTCATGACCGCCGGAATCGCCTGGGCCTGGATCGGCGTGGGCTGGGTGATGTCGAGACGCGCAAGCGCGGAAAGAAGCGTGTCGGCGAGGCCGAACGCCTGGAAATCGGTATGGGTCAAGATATGCCTTGCGGAAGGCGGACACTGTCGGTCCGCTTGAGATGCCGATCGTCTTCGCGCTGGCGGACGGTTCGGCGGGCCGTGTCGGAACGCGGGACCCCGCAAGCTTCAGAAGCCGCGGGCCGGTCCGATGGCGCTGGCTAAGAATTCCGTCAGATGTCGGGAAACAAGCAGGCGCTGCGCGATCACGGCGTGCAGGCTCCATATCGTCGTTTAGGTGCGCCGCGTCAAGGCGTTTGTGCGCCGCCCCATGTCAGATGCCGGGACAGCGTATCGGCGATCCGTCGGAACAGCCCCGCCTCCTCGACCGCCGTTTCGGCGACAAGCGGCACCTGCCGCAGGCTGTCGTCACCACGGCCGAACCGCACCCAGCCGAGTCGCTGACCCTTTGCGACGGGCGCCACGAAGGGTCCATTCTCAACCACCTCGCGCTCGACGTCGGCCAGGCTGCCGCGCGGCACCAGCATCCGCAGGTCCTCGGCCGCCGCCATGCCGACAGTCTCGGAGACGCCGCCCCGCACCTGCACGTTGCCAAGGGTTTCACCCGCGGTCACCAGCACGACTTCCTCGAAATCCTGCAGACCAAAATTCATCAGCTGCCGCGCTTCGCGAGCCCGCTCGTCAGTCGATCCCATGCCGCTCATCGCCAAGACGATGCGGCGGCCCTCACGTTCGGCAGAAGCGACGAGACCGTACCCAGCGGCCGAGGTATGGCCGGTCTTCAATCCGTCGGCGCCCAGGTCGAGCAACGGGTTGCGGTTCTGCTGCTCGATGCCGTTATAGGTGAAGCTCTCCTCGGCGAAGATCGGGTAATCCTCCGGGAATTCGCGGATGAGGTAAGTGGCGAGGCGGGCGAGATCGCGCACGCTGACATGCTGCTCGGGATCCGGCAGTCCATGCGGATTGGTGAAGTGGGAATGGGTCAGGCCGATCTTCTCGGCCTCCGCGTTCATCCGTCCCGCAAACGCTTCGACGGAGCCGGACAGACCTTCGGCGACGACGATTGTGGCGTCATTGCCGGACTGGACGATGATGCCGCGGATCAGATCCTCGACGGCGACCTCGGAGTTCAGCGGCAGGAACATTGTCGAGCCGCCGGAGGATGCGCCGCCGGTGCGCCAGGCGTGTTCGGAGACGACAAAGCGGTCGTCGCGCTTTACCCTGCCCTGTCTCAGATCGTCGAACAGGACCGCAGTGGTCATCAGCTTGGCGAGGCTGGCCGGTGGAATCTCGGTATCGGCGTTCTTCTCGTAAAGGACACGGCCAGTGCCATAGTCCACCAGAATGGCCGTCGGCGCGGTGGTCTCGAAGGCAGCGGCGGGCAGAGCGATCAGTGCGACGACCACCGCCAGCACGGCAAGACCGCGGTCCAGCCCGGCGCGAAGGGCGCAGCCGAGACGGCGCGGCATTTTATACGATGTCTGGTTTCGACTGGTCCTGAACGCCACCTGCCTGCCCTCTTTCCGTCCGCGACGCGGCCTTACGGCCGGGCGTCGCTCCTGTCACGCTGGGTCAACAACCTACAGGCTTTGACCGGTCTGCGTGAACAGGAAACGGTGAGTGACGACGCCAGTGCGCTCAGCGGAAGCCGTTCTCGATGCGCGAGTAGGATTCCTGGGTGAAGGCGTAGACCTGCGCACCGGTGAAGGAGGCGGTCAGCGCGATCACCACGAAGATCGCCAGGATCTTCGGGACGAAGGTCAGCGTGACCTCCTGGATCTGGGTGAGTGCCTGGAACAGTGCAATCAGGACACCCACGAACATGGCGGCGCCGACGGCCGGCCCGCAGGCGGCGACGATGGTCCAGACCGCGGACTGGACGATATCGAGTGCGTCGGCTTCGTTCATGTCTTCTACCCCACGGTGGTGCCGGAGATCAGCGGCAGGCTGTCGCCGCTCTCCAGGATGGCCTCGACGACACCATTGACCGCGCGTACCGCAGCAACCTTGCCGGACAGCGAGCCGTCCGCCGAGGTCGCCGTCTGACCGATCAGCGAGTTCGCCTGGGTCAGCGCGGAGACCGTCATCATGGAGTCCAGCTTCTTATTGGTCTGGATGGCTTGCTCGACGCTGGAGAAGGACGCGAACTGGGCGACATACTCAGTGGAATCCGTCGGGTTGAGCGGATCCTGGTTGGACATCTCGGCGACGAGCAGCTTCAGGAAGGCGTCGTAGTCCATCCCGTTCTTCTGGGTCGCGGCGCTGATGCCGGTCTGGGCCGCAGTAACGCTGGTCGCGCCGACACCGTTCACGTTCATCGCATTCCTCCGGCGGCAAGCCGCAGTTCAGGTGTGTGGGGAACCACCGGCGCGCGCGCCGCGACCTGTCCCTCGATCACGCCGTCCTCGATGGGGATCAGCGTGCGCAGCCGCTTCAGCGCCTCGAAATTGCGATCGCGACCGACCAACTCCTTGATCTCCAGGAGACCCTCGATGATGTCGCGGTTCCGGTAGGTCCCGATCATCGCTGCATGGGTCGTGCCGAACAATTCGCGGGCCGCCTCCGCACTGCCCGGTTCGATCAGCATCATCTGGACGATGAAATAAAGCTGGCGCAACGGCGTCGTCGCGGCCTCTGCCTGAATCACGTGGCTTTCCAGCAGGAAGGTGACGTCGTTGAGGAATTCGAGCGTGGTCTTGCGGTCGACCTTCAGGACCGCGCCGTTGACGAAGATCCGTTCGCCGGCTCGCAACGTGATGCGCAAACTCGCCATGATTATTTCAAACCTTCGCGGATGAGAGTCGTGATCTCGATGATGCCCTTGAAATTCTCGGACTTGCCCAGCCGGATGGCTTCCGCCTCGCGCATGATCCACAGGCCAATCGAGATCAACTCCGCCCGCAGCGCCTCGGGCAGACCGTTGTCCGCGCTGGCCAGGTCCTCGATCACGAGCGCCCAGAGGCTGCGGGTGGTGTAGATCGCTTCGATTGCCGCACGCGAACGTGGCCCTTCGGCATCGGCCTTCTTGAGCTGCTCGATCGAGTGATCGAGCGCCTGCCGCTCGCGCTCGCGGGCATCGACTTCGATGTCCTGCGCCACTTCCGCGTATGAGAACTGATACATTCCATCCCCTTGTGATCGTCAGGCCGATTGCGCAGCGCCCGGACCGACCCTTGCGACCTGTCGTATTCATATGTCCGCGCGACAGTCCCCTGCCCCGGCCCATTGCTCTGTTGCCGGTGGATTTCGGGCCCGGCCCCCTATGAAACTACAGGTAGTTGATGATGCTGAGCCGCGAGATGCGCGCGGTCAGCGCGTAGGATGCCTCCAGCAGGTTGGTCAGGGTCGTGACCCGTGTGGAGGCTTCGTAGGCGTCGACATCCTCGAAGGAGGAGATCGACATCGTCAGGACATTCTTGCGGGTTGCCAGGGCCTCGTTGGTAATTTCAAGCCGGCTCTGCTTGCCGCCAATCTCCGCTCGGATTTCGGTCAGCTGCGACAGGCCCAGGCTCAGAGTTTCCACTGCCCGGCTTGTGAGAAGCTGACGTTGGCCTTCTTCCATGTTCTGCGTACCGAGATCGCTGACCATGACGTAGGCCTTGACGATGTTGCGGAACGCCGCGTTGCTGGCCGGATAAGAGACGTCGAGGGTTTCGCTGTCGCTGATCCGGTTGAAGACCGGTGCCGCGTCCGCCTTCGACCACATGTCCCAGCCAGCGCCCTCCGCGAACAGGGCGTTGAATGGACCGTCGAGAAAGGCTTCCAGCTCCGCCGCGTTCGTCGGCGCGGCCGTCGTCAGGGCGTCGGCGACCGCCTGCTTGGCCGTCGAGTTGTCTTCGTAGCTGACGGCAGCACCGCCGCCGACCTTCTCGAAAGCCAGTGCTGGCTGATCGGTCGCGGCGCCCGAGAACAGGAAGCGTGAGCCGGAGGAGGCATTGATCGCGCCCATGAACTGCTGCAACCCGGCCCGCGCCTGCTGCATGCTTGCCGAAATGCCGGCATCGGCAGGACCGTTGGAGATCAGCGACGCGAGCAGGTTCTCGCCCGTCTTGGCAATCGATTCCAGCGATGTCTGCATGGTATCGAAGCGCTGCCCGATCAGCGTGTTGGCTTCTTGCATGCGGATGGCGTTCTCGCGCTCGACACGCAGCGACACGGTCTGGTTGGTGCGCGACCCGAGGGTCAGCCCGACGTCGGCATAGCGGCCGGTCGTGACCTCCTTCTGCGCATTACGCAATTCGTCCTGGATGCGGAAAACAGCGGAGCGCGGCGCCGACGAGAGCGAGAAACTGGAGACGAGAAAGTTGCTCATCGGGGGTCCGTTCAGGCGATCGCGAGGAGGGAATCGATCATCTGACCGACTGTGGAAATCAACTTGCTGGACGCCTGATACGAGCGCTCCAGATCGAGCAGCCGGGTCATCTCATCGTCGATATTGATGCCGGTCGCGTCGGAGAGGGTCTCCTGCGTCCGGGTCAGCAGCACGCTCTGGTAAGAGGACGCGTCGTTGGCCGTACCGCGCCGACCCTCCAGCCAGCCGATCGACGAGGCGGTGTATTCGGTCAGCGTCGCGGAACTCCCTGCCCCGAAAGCCGCATCGAAGCTGCGCGGTGTGCCGAAGCCGGCGATCAGATCGTTCAGCCGTGCCGTGTAGCCGCTTGAATTTGCACTGTTGTAGTTGGTGTACTGCTCGTCGGTTGTATTGGCGTAGGCGATGCCGCCATCCCTGAGCCGCATGGGCTCCCCGCCGGGCTTGGTCGGATCGACCCCGGCAGCGATCCGGATCGTCCCGGCCAGCCCCTTCGCGTCGTTCATGGTCGCCGGAATGGCGTTCGCACTGCCGTCGGTGAACAGCCCGGCAAGCTTGGCCGATGTCCGCTGGTCGGTTTCGGCAAACGCCTGGACGAGGCCATAGGCGATGCCGTCGAGCTGGCCCTGGAATGTCGTGGCCGTCTCGTCGCGGAACGTCAGCAGGCCGTAGACGCTGCCGCTCTTGATCGGCATCGGCGACGACGCGCCGCCGACCACGACGCCGTCGATCTTGAAGGCATTGCCCGACACGGTCGCGTCGTAGGCTGGCTGCGGCGCAAACTCGACTGAACGCGCCGTCCTGTCGAACAGCGTGATGCCGGAATCTGTGTAGAGGGCCATGTCGTTGCCCGACCGCACCTGCACGTTCAGGCCGACATAGCCCGATAGGGTGCGGACGATCTGATCGCGCCGGTCGACCGCATCCGTGACGTCGGCGCCGGTCGAGCTCCCAGCCATGATCTTGGCGTTCAGCGTGCCGAACTCGCCGAGAAGGCGGTTCATGTCCTTGGCCGCAAGGTCCAGCTGATCGTCAGCGTCCTTGCGCCCGGCCTGGACGGCTTTGGTTGCGCTGTTGAGGCTGACAGCCATGTCGCGTGCCGCATTGACCGCGGCCTCGGCGGTCTGCCCGTTCTCGGGTGACACGGCGAATTGTGACAGAGCGGCCTTCAGAGCCGACATGGTCGCGGCCGGTGACGTCGGCGCATCGACGTCGCCGATGACCTCGCGAATCCGGTTCAGGGACTGGGCGCCGGCCTCGGCCGAACCAAGGGCTGAATTGGTGGTGATCAACGACCGGAACAGCGCCTGATCGCCGGACTGGGCGATCGAGACGATCCGCACGCCGCCCGTCTGCCCAACCGTGAGACCGGCATATTTGCGGGTGGCGTAGGGATTGTCCGCATTCGCGATGTTCCGCGAAACCAGGGCCGACTGGCTGGCGACGCTGGAAAGCGTCCCCGTTGCATTCGAGAGGGCTGACAGAAGAGACATGGTGAGGACTTATCCGGTGCGCGGCAGGGAGCGGGCTCGCGCCTATCGCTTCAGGTTCACGAGAACGTCGAGAATTTCGGCGCCTGTCTGGAAGACTTTCGAGTTGGCGCTGTAGCTGCGCTGCGACTCGATCATGCTGGTCAGTTCCGAGGCGAGATCGACATTCGACTGTTCCAGGCCGCTCGAGACCAGCGACCCGAAACCGTTGGTGCCGGGTCCGCCAAGTGCCGCCACGCCCGACGATGCGGTCGCGCTGTAGACGTTGCCGGCGGAGGCCTGCAGCTGATCCGGGCTCGCGAACCGCGCCAGGCTCATCTCGTAGAGCGGGATCAGCTGACCGGTGTTCATCACGCCGTTCAACGTACCGTTCTCGGCGAAGGCGAAGCCGGTGAAACTGCCGGGAGGATTGCCGTCGGCGACCAGCTTGGCGGAGAAGTCGGTGGCATACTCGGTCAACGGTCCGAACTCGATGTCGACGGTATCACCGTTGGCATGGGTGTAGGTCATGTTTGCCGGGGCTGCTGTCCCCTGACCATCGTCGGGATCGAAGGTGATCGTCGAAGACATCACGGTGACCCCATCTCCGTCGAGGAAACTGACCGTCCACTCGTTGTCCGCGGTCTTCTCCATATCGACGTCGATTTCGTTCGCCTTGCCGATACTGTTATAAACGACCAGCGACGCCTTCTTGGTCGCGTTGATGTCCGCGGACTCGGGGAACTGGAACGAGAAGGATCCCGCGCCTGTTGCCTTCGGGGCGACGATCCCGCCCACCGGCAACTCGATCGGTGCGGCGGCGCCGCCGCCGACGGGCGATCCCGTCAGCCGATAGCCGGCAGTATTGACCAGGAATGTCGTTTCCTTGCCGCCGACCGTCTCCGTCCGCTGCACGAAGGAGCCCGCGCGGGTGTAGAAGTCACGGCCGGCAGTGTCCTGCACGACGAAGAATCCGTCCCCCTGAATGGCCAGGTCGGACCCCGACGAGGTTGCCGCGATGGTTCCCTGCTGGCTGATCGACTGACGGACCTCGGTCTTCACCGAACCGGGATTATACTCACCGCCGCCCTGGGCGAGAACGAGCGAAGCGAACTCGGTGGAGTTCCGCTTGTAGCCGTTGGTGCTGGAGTTGGCGATATTCTCCGACACGGTGGACAGACGGTTGGCCTGCGCATTCATGCCGGACACGCTCGTCCTGAAAACACCGTTGATGCTCATTGCCTGGTTACTCCGTGGCTTAGGTCTCCCCCTTGCAATACGGAGCGAAGCTTGCGCCGAACTGTCAATCTCAAGCAGTGACAGTATAATCCGGCGTAAAAAAACCTCGCCGAACAAACGGCGAGGCTTCTATTCTTAACGACTTGTTAACCAGTTCGGGTCAGTCAACACCGATGCCGTAACCGAGATAACGCTTGGAAGACACTGGATCGTAGCCGAGGCGCATCTTCAGCTTCTTGCGGAGCTTCGAGATGTGGCTTTCGATGACGTTCTCCTCAACGTTCTCGTCGAAGATGCCGTAGATTGCGCTGAACAGCTGCTGCTTGGAAACGCGACGGCCACGGTTGGCCACCAGATATTCGAGAATCCGGCGCTCGCGGCGCGGCAGGGCCATCGGCTTGCCGGCAACTTCCGCGTCGCGGCCATCCTGGTAGACGGAGATCTCGCCGACGACGGTGCGGGCTTCCTCGGTCTCGTTGCGACGACGGATAGCGCCGACGCGAGCGAGGATTTCCTTGACGTGGACGGGCTTGGCAACAACGTCGTCGACACCGGCGGCGAACAGGTCGAGGGTACCGTCGAGGTTACGGCCTTCGGAGAGGGCGATCATCGGCGCCTTGGAGCGGGCACGGATCAGACGCGGACAGATGGTCCGGTCGTCGAAGTCGCCGAGAAGAAAGGCCTCGACAGCTGACAGATCCGCTTCCGGTGCGGTCTCGACCCAGTCGCGGAACTCATCGGCACGAAATCCCGCTGCCGACACGCCTTCGCGACCGAACATCGACTCGTAGCCGTCTGTCACAAGTTCCCGGTTGTCCACTACAACGATCATTTCCGTCACCCTCGGTCCGCCGTTTGTCTGTGAACAGAGAGTTAAACTGACCCCGAACTGACGCCTATCCTGAAATTTAGTGATCCGTTAACCATGCGCGCGATTTCTGGACTAAGCTACGAATCCGACTCACGAATTTTTTTCGTTAACGAAGTCTTAACGGCCGGATTGACACCGCAATTCCGCCATTCGGGAGTCCGCGGCTTCGCCGGCCTGTCCGACCGGGCAGAAAAGACGCTGTCAAAGATAGACGGACGGATCGAGTTCGCGACGGCGCTGCGCTCCGCCCTCCTCGTTCCCGGCAATTGCCGTTGGCAGATCTGGTCGCGCATCGCCCCGAGGGGATCCGCCGTTGCCGCCGAACCCGGATGCGCCATCGCGTGCTGTGCTGTTGCCGGGCTGACCGGACGCTGACTGGCCGTCGGGTGTGCTCTGCCCCTGGAGACCTGCAGAGCCGGCCCGGGGAGCGGCGGTGTCACGGACGCCGATGCTGATCGCAGCCTCGTCCACCGAGAAGCCGGCTTTGCCGAGGAGCTTGCGCAGGCCTTCGGCGTCATCCTTGATCTTCAAGACGGTATCCGCTTCCGTCGCAACGATGTGCAGCGCGAGCTGGCCATCGATCATCCGCATGGTGACGTCGAGCTTGCCAAGCTGTTCGGGCTGCAGCTGGATCTGGATGGTCTTCAGGGCGGCGCCGCCGGCGCGCATCTGCAGGCGAGCCGCTTCGGCAGGATCACTGGTGGCCAGCGACGCACCAGGCAGCGACGAGGTCACGGCGTCGGCGACCTGCCGACCGACCGGCGTCGTACCAAGGCCGGTCGGTGCCGCATCCGCGGTCTTCATCGTCATCTCGGCAGCGGCCGAGGTTCGTGTTCCGGCCTCATCGCCACGAAGCTTCGGCTCAGGTGCGATGCGGCCATCGTCGCGGGCCCGCCGCGGGTCACGGGGCTCGCGACCGGCAGTCGCGTCGAGGCGCTCGCCATCCACGGTCAGTTCGCCGTCGCTATCGATCTCGGCTGTGCCGGTGCCGCGCGGATCGCTCGTTGCGAACAGCTGCCGAAGATTTGCAGCTGTGCCACCGTCCGGCTTGCCGGCAACCATGGTAGGCAGACCGGCATTCCCGGTAGCCGGCTCGAAATCGGTCCGCTGTGAGACGAGATCGACCCGCGCACGTGCCGGCTGGTCCGCGGACGAGGCCGCATGAGCGCCAATTGCCTGCCCGGCAGCGGCGGCGATCCTGGAAACGGCGTTGCTCCCGTCCCTTCCGCCTATTGCTGCGAAGGGATCTGACACGACCCTTTCGCCTTTTACGTTGTCCGCGACAGGCCGCGTCCTCGCGCCATCCGAATGTCCCCGCCGGTCCAGATCAACCAGTACCGCCGCCAGTCCGTCGTCGCCGGATTGGGCTTGTGTCGGCCGGCTTCCGATCGAAGCCTGATTTTCTCCGGCCGCGCCATTGGTGGCCTGCCCGGCCACAGGCATGCCGACTTTGATCTGAGCCGCTGCATCGCTGGCCTGGACCTCGGCGACACCCGAACGCAGGCGTCGGTCCATATCGGCGAGGATCGCTACGAGCCCCTCGCCCCGAGCCCGCTCGGAGGCGCCCGAGGCGGCGTCGCCGTCTTTGTCGCCATCCGTCTTATCGACGACCGCGTCGCCGGAGAGGGTGCCGGCCACCTTACTGGTATCCTGGTCCTTGCGACCGAAGCGCTCGCCGGACGGTGCGTGACGGGCATCCTTGACGAACGAGTCGAAAGCCTCTGTTGCTCCCGCATTATTCGTCGTCCCGCGGTCCGTTGCTCGGGTCGTCGTTGTGCGCATTTCGACGTGGTTGCTGACGGTCGCGGTCACGGTGTGGCTCTCTCCAGATCGCTGCGGACCGCATCGAGGAGCGCAGCCCCTCGGGTCAGTACGGCGGATTGTTCGACACGGGGCTGCGGACCATACCGATCGGTGGGTTCGATATTGCTGGCCATCAGAGGCTTGCGCATCTCGTTCAGAACCTTGAGCGCCGCATCGTGAAGTTTGCGATCCGCCGGGTGTAGCGTTTCGACGTTGATTGCCTCGAGCGAGACGCGAGCCTGAACCGGATCGCGCGTCGTCAGTGTGGCGGCGGTCTGGTAAAGCAGCGCGCGCTGGCTGTCGGCAGGCTCGGCAGTGCCAGCCTCCAGCGCTTCGGTTGCCATGGCGTCGGCTAGTGGAAGGTTCCCCCCGACAAGCGCCCGCCGCGCGACGGCCAGGAAGATCGCCAGACGTTGGTCGGCTGGAATACGCGCCGTCGCATTGTCGATCGTGGCGACAGTCTCGTCCTTGGTCTCGGCCGGGCGCGCCGCGTAGACCGCCGAGAAGCGGGCACGGAAGTTCCCGGCATAGGCGGAGTCGGAAAAGCGGTCGAAATATTGCCGCGCATAGCGGTCGGCCACGTCATGAGCCCCGGTACTCTCGGCAAGGAGGACGCCCATACGCAGGGCCGCTTCCTCCAGAAGGGTCCCAGGCGCCGCGAGCATCACCTGCTCGAGGCGATGCAGTGCATCCGACGGCGCATCTTCCTGCAGCAGTTGGGCGACCGCCAGATTCAGCTGAGCTGCGAGTGCCGTGTCCATTTCGGACACGTCAACTGGCGCAAGCAACCGCCGGGCATCACCGGCCCGGTTCTCGACATAGGCAAGCGCACCGTCGAGCAGCGACCGTTCGCCGGCTTCGATGGTCGCACTCGACAGGATGCCGCGCAGGACCGAAGGCGGGCCGCCGCTGAGAACGAAGAGAGCGGCAGCGCGCAAGTTCCTCTCGTCCGACCAGGTTTCAGGCGGCTGCTCCAGAAATGTGGGTCCGTAACGACGCAGCAATTGCGCCTGTACCCGGATCGCCGAACCGTTGCCCCGCGCGACCTGATCCTGCAGGAACTGTATCGAACGGACGATCTCGTAAGGCATCGGAGCGCGCTCGCTCGGCCACATCTCGCCTTCCGTTTCCGCGCTGTCCTCGGTCTGCGGTTCGGTTTCGGCATCCCGATCGGTCTCGGCGTGCTCTTCCGCCGCGTCGCCGTCATTCTTCTCGGGCTCCGACGCGCCGTTCCCCACGGAGCGGATCGCGTCCTCGGCAGCCTGTCGCACCCGATCGGCAACGCTTGTGGTCTCCGCGGCCTCGTCGCCGCCGGCTTCTACGGCCACGCTCATGGCCGTCGACAGCAACAGACCACAGGCGATCAGGCCAAGGCGCAGCCCATGGCGGGTGTGCGTGAAACCAGGGCTCATTGCGCGGGCTCGGTCAACAGGATCTCGATACGACGGTTCGCCGCCGCTTCCGGATCCTCCGCAATCTTCGGCGCGCGGTCGGCAACGCCTTCGATCGCCTTCACCCGCCCTTCGTCCAGGCCGCCGCGTGCCAGCATGTAGTAGGCCATATGGGCCCGAGCGGTGGACAGGCGCCAGTTGTCGTACTGAGCACTGCGGAATGGCCGCGAGTCGGTATGACCGCGAATGCTGACATCGCCGGGCTGCTTGGCGAGGACCGAGGCGATCCGCTCCATCATCGCCACGACCTGCGGCGTCGGACGGGCCGAGCCGACCTCGAACATGCCGGACACCATGTCGTCGGCAATGGAAATGGTGACACCTCCGTCCCCTGGCACGACCTCGAAATTGGTCGGCAACGGCTCGCCCTGGCGCGCGAATTCGGCCGCGATCTCGGACTTCAGCTCGTCGGCTCGTGCCGCTTCGGCCACAGCTTCCGGATCGGCGGTCTCGGTCTCTGCGGGCTCGCTTTCGGCTGTTTCGGTCTCGGTGTCGGCTTCGGCAACGGCTTCGGCCTGCGTGGCGGCATCGACCGGTACGGGCTCGTCCGACGCCGCATCATTCGGCAACACGGCGGTCTTGAACTCGCTCGGCGGCGCCTGGTCGAGTTCAAGCTCGCTCGGCGTGGCGTTTGGCGAAAGCTGCCACGACGCCGGGTCGAAGGGATCGCGATAGGCGTCGCCGCCATTCAGCCCCGGCAGACCCGAGCCGTCCGGCTTGCCCTGCAATTCGTCCGTCGCTTCGGATGCGCCCTCGGCTGCGATCTCTGCCAGCACCGCATAGGGATCGCGGAACAGTGCTTCTTCCTCCCCGCCCTCCTGGTCGCCGGCCAGCGGCTTGCCGCGGGGATCGCCGTTGGTGTCGGCCTTGCTGATGCCGTTTTCGTTCTCCTCGCGCGAAGCGCCGTCGTCGGATTGTTCGACGCCGCGCGTCGCCGGAGAGGCGTCGTTCAGCCGGATGGGATTGAAGTATTGCGCGACCTGTTTGCGGGTCGCCATGTCGGACGCCTGGGTCAGCCACATGACGAGGAAGAAGGCCATCATCGCCGTCATGAAGTCGGCGAAGGCGATCTTCCAGACGCCACCGTGATGGGCTTCCTCGCCGTGGCCGCCACGGCGGCGCACGATAATGATTTCCTGACGGTCCAGATGCCCCGCCCCGGACTGATCGGTCACGCGAGCGCCTCTTCCAGTGCCGTGCGCCAGCCCATCAGACGTGTCTCAACGACGGTCTGGTCGCATTCAATTCTCACCTCGACCATGTCGGGGTCGGGTTCACAAACGATGAAGGCCTTGCGCTTGCCCAATGCCTCTTCCAGAGCCTCCAGAAGGTCGGCAGGGCCACTGACACGAATGCTGAGCGCCTGGCCGTCGCCAATCAGCATGTGAACCGCGTCGGCGAGTTCGAGCACCGTCTGGCGCCGCCGCGCATCCAGCGCGATCGGTTTCAGGACGCTCGACAGCGAGGCGCGCACGATGGTCTCGATGCGGTCGAGGCGATCCGACAGGAACGCACCAATCTGTTCGCCCTCTTCGGCCGCCCATTCGCCGCGGGCGGCTTCGACGGCAGCGACCCTTTCAGCCTCCGCGGCCTCGCGGACTGCGTTCAGCGCCGCCTCGCCTTCGGCCTCGGCCTCGGCCCGACCCTGTTGAACGCCGGCTTCGCGAGCCGCCTCAAGAGGATCGATACCGGTTTCCGACAGGCCGGACGCGTCGAGTTCGCTGGGCGCGGTGTCCGGATCGAAAGCCGTTGCAGACATGTCGCCGAAATCCGGCAACCCGTTGACTGGGCTATCCACACCGGCTTCGCCGAAATCGACGTCGCTTCCCAGCATACCTGCTGATGCCAGCGCATCATCATCGTCCCCTGCGCCGAACTGGGCAGGAGAATTCAAACCGGACAGACCAATGTCCGGTTCGTTCTCATCGTTCAACTCGGACAGCGGGGAGGTCCGCGCCTTGGCGGCGGGCGCTGCCTGCTGGTTCGCTGCAACGAGGGTCAACGGCTCGAAAGTCATTTCCTCGCGATCGTCGCGCTTCGACGGTGCGTGGCGGGCCGGCGCGTCGGCGTCGGCATCGGCGTCGAGTTCGGGAAGGTATTGTGCGAGAGAGATCATGACTTAGGCTGCCTCTTTCTGGTTCAGCCACTGCTTCATGACGGTGGCAGCGTGCTCTTCGTCGTGATCCAGAAGCCGTTCGAGGCGGGCCCTCGGCGAGTTCCCCACATTGAGGTTGAGGTCATCGAGGAACCCGATCTGCGAGCCGCCGGCCGGATCCTGGTCGTAGTTCAGGTTCTCCAGAAGACTTTCCGACAGGGCGCGGGCTTCGTCGTCCAGCTCCGGCATCTCGTCGTCGTCCAGGGCAGCCAGCGAGGTGCCTTCGGCTGCCGGCATCGCGGCGATGGCACGGACGGCTGGCTTCAATCCGAACCAGATCAGCATGATCGCCACGGCTAGGATCGTCAGAGCGTTGATGAGCGTGCCGGACTGGCGCATGAACATCTCGCCGAGACCCGGTGCCGGGATAGGCTCCAGCGCGTCGTTGGAGGCGATGAAGTCGACAGCCGTCACCTCGATCTGGTCGCCGCGACTGGCTGAGAAACCGGAAGCGGAGGCGACCAGCGACTTGATCTCGCTGATGCGTGCCTCGATCTGGGCGTCGGTCGGGTTCTCGCCGATGGCTTCCAGGACGCGCTTGCGGTCGACGACCACAGCCACCGACAGGCGCTCGACCTGATAGCCGTCGCTTGTCGTGGAGATCGTCTTCTCGTTGATCTCGTAGTTGGTCAGCTCCTCGCGGCGCTCGGTCTCCTCCGACGACTGGTCGCCGCCGCCGCCCGCTGCCGGGGCAGCGTCCGCCTCGCGAACGTCCTGCTCGACCCCGACCGGCGTCTCGCTGCTGCGGTTTGCCGTCTGGTTGTTCTCGCGGATGGTGCGGGTGGAGCGTTCAACACGGCTTTCCGGATCGAAGATTCGCTCGCTGATCTGCTTGCGGTCCGTATCGAGCCGAGCCACGACGCTGGTCTGGAAGTTGCCGATGCCCAGATAGGGGGCCAACGTGCGGCGGATCGACTGCTCGATGTCTTTCGACACGACGCTCTCGATGCCGAACAGCTTGGTGGGCGCGGCCGAGATACCTTCGTCGCCCGACGCTAGCAGGGTGCCGTCGGCATTGAGAATGGTCACCTCTTCCGGCGTCATCGACGGGATCGCGGAGGCGACGAGGGAACGGATGGCCTGGGCCGAACCGAAATCGTTGCCGCTTTCGGTCCGCACGACGACGCTTGCGGAGGGCTTCTGCTGTTCGCGGCGGAACGAACCCTTGTCCGGCAGGACGATATGCACCCGGGCCGCGCGGACATTGCGCAGCGTCTGGATGGTGCGGGCGATTTCACCTTCCAGAGCGCGAACCCTGGTGATCTCCTGCATGAAGGAGGTCAGGCCGATCGAGCCGAGATTGTCGAACAATTCGTAGCCGGCGTTCTCCGAACGCGGCAGTCCCTTCTCTGCGAGCAGCATGCGTGCCGGCGCGGTCTGCGAGAATGGGGTAAGGATGGCGTCGCCCTTGGCGTCGACGTCGAAGGGAATTCCGGCCTCGGTCAATGCGGCGCCGATGCGCGTCACGTCGGTGCGGTCGAGCCCCGAATAGAGCGTCTCCATATCGGGACGCGACAGGTAGTAGCTGCCCAGCCCGACCAGGGCGACCACCAGCAAGCCGACCAGACCCAAGGCGCCGAGCCTACGCGGGCCAAGCGCGGTAAGATTCGACAGAAGCTGCTGAGCTTTTCCGCTAACGGCAAGCGCCATGAATCTCTCTACCCTGCATTAACTGTGACTGCGAAGCGACGAGCGGACCATGCCGGTCGAAGCTTGCGCGAGACCACGGTTAATGAATGGTTAACGCGAGAAACCAAATGGGACTTGCAACCAAGGCGCGCACATTTGCATGCCGAATTGTCGAGCCGGTTCGCTCGCGACGATCAGGAAGCCTGGGAAAACAGTTCCATCTCGCCGTCCGACTCGACAGCCACCGGTCCGGCGCCAAAACTTGCTGACGGGACGAGGCGCAGCTTGAGATCGTTCAGGCGGACCGTTTCCAGGGCTGATTTCAGCGCGACTTCATAGCTGGCCGGCAATTCGTCGCGCGCGGCTTCCAGAAAGGTCGACAGGTTGCAGAGTGTCTGCTGGGTCCGGTCGATACGCTGCACCGCGCGCACATAGGCGGCATCCTGTTGGGCATGGTCAGGACAGACCAGTTCGTGCATCGCCTCGGCATCCTTGGCGAGTTCTCGCAATTCCAGCGAGAGGGTCTTGAAGAGGTCGGACAGGGAACTCATCGACATGGCGGTTCGCTTCGATCGCTAGAACTGTACGGATGACGCAGACGGCTCGGCAGGATACTGCCGCGATCCTTTCAGAAGAGTTCCACATCGCCGATCGCGTCGGGCTTGCGCACAGGGCGGGCCACTGGGATCTTCGGCATGGCCGTCGCTGCGAAGAGGATCTGCCGTGCCCGGCCGGAATGCGGCCAGTATTCGATGCGCCGACCCGACTCGCCACCGAGGCTGCCGCCCAGATAGGAGATCCTTTCCATGCGCAGGAAGCGTTCGGCGAAGGCCGCGTTCTTGGAACCGACATTGGACAGGCGGTCGACGGTCTGAGCACCGCCGAAGAGCTTCGCTTCGAGATTCTCACGCCGCGCGCCCTGCTGCAGCAGCCCGTTGATCAGGAGCTCCATCAGATACAGACCGAAGCTTTCGGTCCGCCCGCTCTCCTGATCGCAGCTGCCCGGCAGCAGAAAATGATTCATGCCTCCGACACCGGACACCTTGTCATGAATGCAGGCAGCAACGCAGGAGCCGAGCAGGGTCGTCAGAACCGTGTCCGGTCCGGATGCCACCTGCGCTTCTCCCTGCATGACGTGAATACGCGTTCCCGCCCGGTTCAGCATTACTGGAGACGACCGACCACCGCTTCCATGGTCTTCTTGAGGACGGGAACCGTGATCGGCTTGGCGAGGAAGTTGTTGACGCCGAACTGGGCAGCGCGCTGCACCAGCTCGCGGTCGCCCTGCCCCGTCAGGATGATGAAGGGCGTCTTCTTCGTCGGCGCATAGGACCGTACGGCCTTCAAGAGCTGGATCCCGTCCAGCTTGGGCATGTTGAAATCCGAGATGATGATGTGGCAGGGCGCCGTCATCATCGTGTGCAAAGCCTCTTCACCGTCAACGGCGAAGATGATCTGCTTGATTCCAAGTTGTTCCAACGCGTCGCGTATCAGCATCCGGCTGGTGCGATGATCGTCGACGATGAGAACTCTGATCCGGTCTGCGATGCTCATGGGGCCTATCCTTGTCGGAACCCTATCAAAAGGGAATTTTATGAAGAGATTCTCTCATCCGGATCGAATTTTGCGCTGTCTTGAAACAATGTCGGAGAAACATCGATCGGTCAGGCAAAGATTTGCCGTGTCACTCTGGCGAGCGGGACTCTCTTCTCCGCGGCGCCGATCTCGTAGGCCACCCGCGGCATGCCGTAGACGAGCGAACTCGCCTCATCCTGCGCCAGCGTGCGCGAACCACACTTGCGCATTTCCAAGAGCCCTTGCGCGCCATCCCGACCCATGCCGGTCAGGATCACGCCGCTGGAGCGGCCCTTGAAGTTCTTGGCAATGGACGCGAACAGCACGTCCACCGATGGGCGGTGCCCGGAGATCGGATCGTCGGCGACCAGCGAGATGTAGGGCTGCATCGCCTTGCGCAGTACCATGTGCCGGCCGCCACCCGGGGCAAGGTAGACATGGCCGGGCCGCAGCACGTCGCCATCCTTCGCTTCGCTCACATGGGCGGGGCACAGGCGATCGAGCCGCGCGGCGAAGGACCCTGTAAAGGCGGCGGGCAGATGCTGCACGATCAGCGTCGGCGGGCAGTCCGCCGGGAAGTCCGCCAAGACCTGGGTCAGAGCCTCGACACCGCCCGTCGACGAACCGATGCCGATCAGTTCGGGGCCGGTCGACGAGCAGGTGATCTCATGCGCCGTCCGCTGCGACCGGGCCGGCCGGCTCACCGGCGCAGCTACCCTGCCCCGCCGTCTGATCAGGGGCCCCTTGGCCTGCGCGGCCTCCTTGATCAGACCCGGCAGGGTATCGAAGGTGTTGCTGCCGGCACCCGGCTTGGCGATGCAGTCGAAAGCGCCGATTTCCAGTGCCTCGAGCGTCTCCGACGCGCCTGGCGCGGTGAGGTTCGATACCATGATCACCGGCGTCGGCCGCAGCTGCATGATCTTCTGCAGGAAATCGATGCCGTTCATATTCGGCATCTCGACATCGAGCGTCACCACGTCCGGATCGAGCGCCTTCATCTTCTCGCGCGCCTCGAAGGGGTTGGCAGCCTCGCCGACCACCTCAATTCCCGGGTCGTTGCGCAGCGCATTGCGGATCAGAGCCCGCATGGTCATGGAATCGTCAACGATGAGGACGGTTGCGGGGGCCGTCATGGTCAGCGACCAGCCTTGCGATAGGAGGTGTTGGACTCGTAGCTGAGCGTCTGTGATGCCGGTCCGGTGACCCGCTCGGAATGGCCGACATAGAGGAATCCGTCCGGCAGGATCCGCTCGGCGAAGCGGTTCCACACCCGTTCGCGGGTCGTCTGGTCGAAATAGATGGTCACGTTCCTGCAGAAAATCGCGTCGAACATCCCCTTCATCGGCCATTGTCCGATCAGGTTCAGTTCGCGGAAGGCCACGAGATCGCGCATCGGATCGACCACCTCGAAGGCCATCTCGTCGGTGGCGCCGCGGCTGCCACCGGGGGCGCCGTGGACAGGTCTGAACCAGCGCCGCCGCAGGTCGGCGGGGACGTTCTGCAGATCGCTGGACAGGTAGATGCCGGCTCGACCCGTGGTGACGACATTCGGGTCGATGTCCGATGCCAGGATACGGACGTCGTGCTCTGCCGCGTCCGGCATCATCGACAGGATCGTCATGGCGATCGAATACGGTTCGTGGCCGTTGGAGCAACCGGCCGACCATATCCGTACACGTCCGCCCCGCTTGGCATTCGCCAGAAGCGGCGGCAGCAGGCTGTTGCGCAAATGATCGAAGTGATGCTGCTCGCGGAAGAAATGCGTCACGTTCGTGGTGAGCGAGGCGAGCATCTTCATCCGCTCGTCGGCTCCCGAGGAACCAGCGACATGGGCGCAGTAATCGCGAAAGCTCTCCATGCCGAGGCTGCGCAACCGCTTGGACAGCCGCGAATAGACCAGGGTCGCCTTCGATGGCGCGAGGTGGATTCCGGCATCGTCGTAGAGGATCCGGGCGATATCGGTGAAATCCGCCTCGGTCATCGGAAACTCGCCGGAGCCGATCGACGCGGATTCGCCGCGTCGCTTGCCCAACGTCTTTTCTTGCTGATGTCCGGCCGCCAAACGCCCTACTCCACCTCGGCCGATGAAGCCGTGCGTCTTGCGCGCGGCCTCATCCTGCCATCCCTGTCCTGTTCAAATGCCGTCCGGGTTCGCCTCAGGCCGCGTCGCGCAGCTGGGGCAGCACGTTGTCGGTGGCGATCAGCGAGACCATCCGGCCTTCGAGTGCCATGACGCCGCGCACGAACTGCTTGGCAAACTCTGTTGCCATATCCGGCGGCGGCTGCAGGGCGTCGTCGGTCACCGTCAGGATGTCCGAAACCGCATCGACCAGCAGACCGAAAAGCTGCTGCTGCGAGCGCGCTACGATGATGACGCTGCGCGCCGTCGGCTGGGTCTTCGGAAAGCCGAGCCGCGCCGCCAGATCGACGATCGGCAGGACCGCACCGCGCAGGTTGATGACGCCATTGACGTAAGACGGCGCATGCGGGATCGGCGTCGCCGGCGTCCAGCCGCGGATCTCGCGAACCGACATGATGTCGACGCAGAATTCCTGCTCGCCGATGCGAAAGGCAACGAGTTCGCGGCCGTTCCCTTCACCGCGATTGTCGTTCTGAGCGGGCTTGCCGATCTGGTTGTGAGAAGTCGTCATCTATCCTACTCCGCGGCCTGTTGCATGACGTTGCTGGCGAAGGCGGTATCGCCCCGCGATGTTGCAACGACGGTATCGACGTCGAGAATGAGGGCGACGCGACCGTCGCCGAGAATGGTGGCCGCGGCGATGCCGGGCACGTTGCCGTAATTGGTCTCGAGGCTCTTGATCACGACCTGACGCTGGCCCTGGATGGCATCGACGAGAAGCGCCGAGCGCAGGCCCTTCTCCGCCTCGACCAGGATCGCGACGCCGCCGGTGGCGTCCGTCGGCTGATCGGTGAAGCCGAGCTCCCGCCCGACATCGACCAGCGGCAGGAAGCTGTCGCGCACCTTCACCAGCCGCGCGTCGCCGCCAAAGCTCTTCACCTCTTCAGGCTTGGGCTGCAGCGTCTCGATGATCGCGGTCAGCGGTACGACGACGGTCTGGTCGCCGACCGTGACGATCATGCCGTCGAGGACGGCCAGCGTCAGCGGCAGGCTCATCGTGAAGATCGAGCCCTTGCCGGGTTCGGAGGTGATCGACACGCGGCCGCCGAGTGCCTGGATCGAGCGCTTGACGACATCCATTCCAACGCCGCGGCCCGAAAGCTCGGACACCGAGGATGCGGTCGAGAAGCCCGGCGCGAAGATCAGATTGTCGATCTCCTCGTTGGTCAGGTTGGCATCGGCCGAAATCAGCCCCTTGCCGACGGCGATCTCCTGAACCTTCGGACGGTTGATGCCGGCACCGTCGTCGGTGATCTCGATGACGATGCGGCCCGAGCGGTGCATCGCCGCGACCTTCACCACGCCTTCGGCAGGCTTGCCTGCAGCAACGCGCACATCGGGCTTCTCCAACCCGTGGTCGATGGCGTTGCGCAGCATGTGGGTCAGTGGATCGGCCAGTCGCTCGATGACCGTCTTGTCGACCTCCGTCCATTCGCCTTCCGTGACGAGGCGCACGGTCTTGCCAGAGATCTCGGCGACTTCGCGGGCGAGCCGCGGAAGCCGCTGGAAGACCGACTTCACCGGCTGGGCGCGGATCGCCATGACGCTGTCCTGGATACCGCGGGTCAGCTGCTCGAGCTCGTCGAGACCGACGGCCAGCTCCGAGGTGCGGGCGAGGCCGGCCTGATAGGCACGCTGGGACAGCATGACCTGATGGATGACCAGCTCCCCGACAAGATCGATCAGCCGGTCGACGCGCTCCAGATCGACACGGATGGTCTGGGCAGCCGCGGTGGTCGCGGTGGCCGGCTTGCCGTCGGATTCGGGAGCAGCCTTGGCCTCGGACGGCATTGCCTTCGGCACGGCGTTTGCGACCGGCTCCGGCGCTGCTGCGGGAACACTTGCCGGCTCGGCCGCTGCGGCCGCTGCCGGAGCGGCCGGCGTCTCGTCCTCGGCGTCGGGTTCGGCGTCGGGCGCGGCTGCTTCCGGCGCCTCGACGGTCTCCTCCGGAGCCTCCGCCGGCACGTCACCGCGGATGCGGGCCAGGATCTCCGCCAGATCGGAATCGAAGCCGCCGGCGTCGCCTTCCGGCTTGTCGGCCTCGATCGTCAGGTCGCAATCCCACTCGACGAATTCGAAGATTTCGCGCACGGCCTCTTCGGTCGCGGAGGTGCGCAGCTCGATGTTCCAGGTGAGATAGGCGCTCTCGGGATCGAGATCCTGCAGTTGCGGCAGCTCGCTGGTATCGCAGGTGACCTCGGCCTCCCCGAGCTTGCAGAGATCGCGCAGAACGACGGCTGCCTCGTTGGCCTTGGAATAGAGCCCCTCATGCGGCTTGAACGAGATGTGGAACGTCGTCTCGCCATCATCCTCGGCATCGTCGCCGCCGCCGAGGAGATCATCGAGATCGACCGCGATCGGGACGAAGTCGAGATCGCCCATGCCCTGGTTGTCGTCCTCGCCGGCCGCGTCCTCGGTCTCGGTTGCGCCGCCGCCGACCAGTGCCTTGAGCTCCGCGGCCAGTCCGTCGTTGCGGACCGCGTCGGCCACGCCGCCGTCGCGGGCGACGGTGACGAGGTCGGCCAGCGCGTCGCCGGAACGCAGCATCACCTTGATGACCGTGTCCGTCGCTTCCAGCCGGTTGGAGCGCAGCTCGTCGAGCGTCGTCTCGAAGATGTGGGCGAAGCGCACCAGATCATCGAGACTGAAGGCTCCGGCGCCGCCCTTGATCGAATGGACAGCCCGGAAGACGGCGTTGACCGTATCGGAATCGGCCTCGCCATTTTCGATTGCCAGCAACCCGGCTTCCAGCTCTGCAAGCTGCTCGGCGCATTCTTCGAAGAATGTCTGCCGGATCTCGGCCATCGCGTCCATGTCGCTACCTTCTCGTTCCTGCTCGCACTGCCCTGTGCGGTACGGTCAGCCGCGGGCTCGCCGGCCCGCTTGCCGACAGAGCGTCTGCCTATGCCGCGACGCGGTTGATCGCGTCGACGAGCTTGACCGGGTCGAACGGCTTGACGATCCAGCCGGTCGCGCCAGCGGTACGGGCCCGCTGCTTCTTCTCGGCATCGCTCTCGGTGGTCAGCACCAGGATCGGGATGGCGCGGCGCTTGGGATCGACTCGCACTTCCTCGATGAACTGGAAGCCGTCCTTGCGGGGCATGTTGATGTCCGTGATGATGACGTCCGGCTCGACTTCCATGCCTTCCAGGACCTCGATCCCGTGGGCGCCGTCTTCGGCCTGCACGACAATGAAACCTTGCGACGACAACGTCGCCCGCAGCATCTCGCGCATGGTGCGCGAGTCGTCGATCGTCAGAACTGTCCTGCTCATGCGAGGCTTCCCTTGTCGCTGATGTGCTCGGGCGAAAGCCCGAGAAGTTCGAGGCCGCTCAAAAAGGCGTCTGAGGGTGTGTCGAGGTCGAACGGCGTGTCGTCGACCTTCCAGGTCGCGGCCGCGGAAAGCAGGACCTGAAGGCACTGGCCGCCGAGCCGGGTAACCTTGGAGGCGTCAACCTTGACCGGTCCGCCGCGCAGGGTCAGGAGCTGTTCCGCCAGCGGCGCAGCTGCCTTGATGTCGAGAACTTCCGGCAGGGCGACGGATGTCGCCTTGCGGGTTGCGGGCTTCCTGGCCATCAGAATTCCTCCCAGCCATCTTCTTGAACCTGCGGTGCGCGGGCTGCGCCGCCCGAACCGGTGGTGCGCATCTGCGTCACGCCGCGGGACGGAGCATGGCGCTCCGGCTGCGTCCGGCCTGAGGTGCGACGGGCGCCCGCATTGCCATTGCCGGCGCTGGTGCGGAACTTCGCCATCGCATGGGCGAGTTCGTCGGTCTCGTTGGCCAGCGTCTGGCTGGCCGCCGTCGCCTCTTCCACCATGGCGGCGTTCTGCTGGGTGACCTTGTCCATCTGGTCCGCCGCGCCCGAGACTTCGCGCAGGCTCGTCGCCTGTTCGCGGGCCGATGAGGCAATGGTCGAGATCACCTCCGCCATGGCGCTGACTTCGGTGACGATCTCCTCCAGCGACTTGCCCGAGGCGGTGACCAGTTCCACACCGGCGCCGACCTGCTCGCGCGAGGTGGCGATCAGCGTCTTGATCTCCTTGGCGGCTTCCGCCGAGCGCTGGGCGAGGCCGCGCACTTCCTGGGCGACGACCGCAAAGCCCTTGCCCGCC
>Ga0189290_100153_pt1 | contig 48193 bp, 43 predicted proteins | sample UW140minimetaG_FD_130318 | JGI IMG/M metagenome (GOLD analysis project Ga0189290, IMG submission 130318) | Marine microbial communities from the Costa Rica Dome - UW140 mini metaG | ecosystem: Environmental > Aquatic > Marine > Oceanic > Photic zone | place: Costa Rica: the Eastern Pacific...
ATGACGTCATGGCGTCCAAGCATCTGCGCGGCGACATCAACTATGCCTGGCCGACAGCGCAGATCGCCGTGATGGGCGCCAAGGGCGCGTCCGAAATCATCCACCGCAAGGACGCCAAGGATCCGGAGAAGCTGGCGGCGCACACCAAGGCCTACGAGGAGCGCTTCCTGTCGCCCTTCGTCGCTGCCGAGCGGGGCTATGTCGACGAGGTGATCATGCCGCATTCGACCCGCCGCCGGGTCTCGCGGGCGCTGGCGATGTTGCGCAACAAGGATCTCGAAAACCCCTGGAAGAAGCACGACAACATCCCGCTGTGAGGGGAAGCAGAGGGCAGGGTGGCACGAGCGCTCGGCCTGCCTGGAATGCCGGCGATCAGTGCTGGGCCCATTCGGCGATGGCGGCGCCCATCGCCGGGTGCATCAGGTAGCCGTAGAGATCGTGCGGGTTGGAGACGAGGGCCCCGGTCGCCGCATCCGCATAGTGCCAGCAATTGTAGATCTTGCGGTCGCTGATCTGTCCGACGAAGCCGGCGCGCAGCATGGCGCGGAAGGTGGACCGCATCCGCTCGACATGGGCGATGTAGTCGTCCTCGGCGTGGATGTTGCGCCATTGCCGGATCTGCCGCGGAAATTCCTCGTTCGCCCGTGCCCAGCCGCCGAGCAGATTGCGCCGCACGCCCGGTTCGCCCAGCGGGCAGCCGCAGGTGATCCAGCGCCCGACATGGCCGCCACGCGCCCGCAGCGGCTCGTATTCGCTCATGTAGGACAGTTTCCACAACACGTCCCAGGCGACGATGCAGCCCATGCTGTGGGTCAGGAGGCAGATATCGTCGCGCGCCTCCATCGCCGGAAGAAGCACCGACTGCAGCCGGCTGCGGATCGCCGAGGAGACGATCTGCGACGTGAGATAGGCCGACAAATCCGGCAGGGCGCCGGAGATCAGCCGATCATTCAGAAAGCCGAATGTGAAGAGCTGGCCGAACAGGCTGGCGATGTCCGCCGCCTCGTCGAGCAGCCGCCAATCCTCCGCTTCGGCCAGTACGGCGCGATAGGTCGTCCGGTTGAAGCGGCGCAGCGCGGAGGTGAGGGCGTAGCCCACCTCGATCAGGTCAAAGGGCAAGGCCGGCCTGAACGCATAGCGCGGGTCGTTGGTCGCGGTGAGAATGGCGCGCTCGGCAGGATCGGCTGCGGCGATCTCGTTGTTGATGTCGCCGTAATAGATGAAGGACAGCTTGAGGTCGCCGGTTGCGAGATCGGCCAGCACGCTCCCGGCATCGGCCCGTCGCAACCCTTCGCGAAGGGCCGTCTCGACCATCGCCGCCATCAGACTGCCGGCTGGTTTCACCGATCGCCCGTGAACCAGAATCAGATGCTTCGCCATAACCGGGCTCCGCATGCATCTGCCGCGCGTCCACGGTACTCTGGGTTGTGTCCGCGCACAACGCCGCCGGAACGACGAAAAGCGCCGCCCCGTTGCCGGAGCGGCGCCTGATTCGTCTCTGGCAGGCGAAGGCCTGCCGGAGCTTACTTGATCTTGGCTTCGCGGAACTCGACGTGCTTGCGCGCGACCGGGTCGTACTTGGTCTTGACCATCTTCTCCGTCATCGTGCGGCTGTTCTTGCGCGCGACGTAGAAGAAGCCGGTGTCGGCGGTCGAGAGGAGCTTGATCTTGATCGTGGTTGCCTTGGCCATGGCCCTATCCGTTCGCTGATGCGTGCCGCGTCTCGAACCGACCGGCCCTGTGCCGGTGCCGTTCGTCCAGATGACGGCGGAAACCCAAATTGTTCGATTCGCGAAAAGCCGCTGCAGCGGTAGCACGCGACGATGCGCCGGCGCAGGGCGTCGGCGAATTCGAGCCGGACCATAGCCATGACGGCAGCCAAGTCAAGACCGGTCGCGGGCCCAGACCATGCGGGCAACGGTAAGAACCAGATAAAGGCCGAAGAACAGCGCCAGGGCCCAGGCAAATCCGTTGTAGCCGAAGAGATCCATGGAGGAGCCGATGGTCTGCGGACCGACCAGCATGCCGGCCGAATAGCAGAACACGAAGGCGGCGTTGGCGGCGGCGAGATCGGCGCCCCCGAGTCGCGAGCCGAGATGGGCGAGGCCGACCGTGTAGAGGCCGGCCACCACCCCGCCCCACAAGAACAGAAGGCTCGCCATCAGCCACCAGTCGGTGCCCAGAAGCGGCAGGCAGAGTGTGCCGACCAGTCCGACCACCGCGAACAGGGTCAGCAGCGAGCGGCGGTCCCGTACGCGGTCGGAGATCAGCCCGATCGGGATCTGCATCAGGACGTTGCCGAGGCCGATCGCGATGAGCAGTTGCGCCGCCGCGGCCTCGGTATAGCCGAGGCGCTCGCCATAGATCGGGAAGAGGGCGAATCCCCCGGCTTCGACGGCGCCGAAGATCAGCACCGCGCCGGTGGCCGTGGGAACCGACACGATATGGCGCCAGAACGCGCCGTGCCGCCGCTCGCCCAGCGCCGGCTGGCGGCCCCAGGCAAACAGCAGCGGGATCGCCGAGGCGAAGATGACACCCGAGCCGATCGCGAAGGGCAGGAAGCCCTGCGAACCCACCACGGAGAAGATGTAGGGGCCGAGCGCGAAGCCGAGCGACAGGACGGTCGCATAGATGCCGAGAATGAAGCCGCGGCGGCCCGGCGGCGCGGCGGCGTTGATCCAGAACTCCGACAGCACGAACAGCGCGGTGATGGCGAAGTGGAAGACCAGTCGCAGCGGAAACCACGTCCAGAAGGCGGTGAAATAGTAGAAGCCGAGAGCCGAGACGCCGGACAGCACGATCGCGATCAGCATCGACAGCCGCACGCCGAGGACACGCGCAATGGGTGTCACGAGCGGCGCGGCCAGAAGCGAGGCGACGCCGGCGACGGCCGTATTGGCGCCGATCATCGTGGTGGAGATGCCGCGGCTTTCGAGGATGACGCTGAGCAGCGGCAGGCCGAGACCGAGTGCGATGCCGACCGCACTGATCGAGGCAATGGCGGCGCCGGCGGCAACCCAGTCGACGCGTTCGATCTCGGCTTCCGCTTCGGCCACGATGCTGTCGGCGGTTTGCCTGTCCATCGGTCACCGCCCCCGTTGTGTCAGAGCGATTCGCGCACGAACTGGCCGCGAATGGCCCGGTAGAACGGCATCGGCCGCGCCGGGTCGCGCCAGCTGCCGTCGGCGATTCGCGCCTTCAGATCGCCAACGATGCGCAGGGTGATCGGCGCCAGCGACAGCTCCTGAAGCGCGTTCAGATCGACCCAGGCGAGCTCTTCCAGCTCGTCCGTCGGCAATTCATCGAGGGCGAGCTGATGGCCGATCGCATCGGCGGCGACGCAGAAGAAACGGGTGTCGTAGCGCCGCGGGGGACCGGGCGGCGTGATCGCCCGCGCGATGGGCACGAGCATCTCCGGGGCGGGGCGAATGCCGCGTGCGCCGAAGACGCTCCAGTGCTCGCCCTTGCCGGCGAAGCTGCCCGGCGCGCCGATCATGGCGCCGGCCTCCTCGAAGGTTTCGCGGATCGCGGCGAGCGCCGTCGCGGTAGCGCGCCGTCGGTCGTAGCGGGCCGGGGGACCGGCACAGAGCCGATCCAAGGCGGGTTCGGAGAGGGCGAAGTCGCGGGCCAGCGCCAGATCGGACGGATCGACCCGGCCGCCGGGAAAGACGTAGCGTCCTGGCATGAAGACATGCTTGGTCGAGCGCCGTCCCATCAGGACACGCGCCGCGCCGTCGCTGTCGTCGACGATGAGCAGCGTGCCGGCATCGCGGATCGCCTTGGCCGCCGGTAGTCCGCTCGGCCGGGCGAGCCGCGCCCGTTCGGCGTTCAGTGTGGCGAGCGGATCACCGGCCTCGCTCACCCGACGCGATCCGCCTCGTCCTCGGTGCCGAAGCCGCCGAGGCGCAGCGACCATTGCAGGCCGATGGTGGCGCCCTTCAGGGGCTGCAGGAGGGCCAGGGAGAGGATCAACGTGACCGGAACCCACATGGCCAGATGCGTCCACATCGACAGGTCGTAGGAGGCTTCGATGCCCATGAAGAGCGCGACCACGATATGTCCGACGATGAAGATCGTCAGATAGGGCGGCAGGTCGTCGGCGCGATGATGGTGGATCTCCTGGCCGCATACGCTGCAGTCGTCGACGCTGCGCAGATAGCTGCGGAACAGCTTGCCTTCACCGCAATTGGGGCAATGGCAACGGAAGCCGTTGACGAGCGCCGGCCAGAGCGGGCGATCGCCTTCGGCGCTGTTGGCCCGGGCTTCGGCGTCTGCGTGCATGGTCACACTGTTCATCGTTTCTTCCTGACCTTCCCGGCGACGTTCTTTTCGCGGCGGCCGAAGCGCTGCTTGCGTCCGGTCTTGTGGAACGAGCCCGCCTCGCGCGGCAGCTTGCGCGGCTCACTGAGCATCTCGAACTGCATCGAGCCGGCCAGCGGAATGGCCTCCTTCAGACGAATCTCGACGGTGTCGCCGAGGCGGTAGCCGTTGCCGCTGCGGTCGCCGACCAGCGAGCGGCCGACCTCGTCATAATGGAAGAACTCGTTCCCCAGTGTCGATATGGGAACGAAACCATCGGCGCCAAAGGCCGGAAGCGCGACGAAAAGACCCGCTTTTGTCACGCCGGCTATGCGTCCCTCGAAATCGTCGCCGATCCGGTCGGCCAGATGGTGGGCGATGAGCCGGTCGACCGTGTCGCGCTCGGCCGCCATGGCCCGGCGTTCGGCGCGCGAGATCTCCTCGGCGGTCGCCTGGAGATTTTCCTCGTCCTCGCGGCTGAGCCCGCCTTCGCCGAGATCGAAGGCCGTGACCAGCGCCCGATGGACGATGAGATCGGCATAGCGGCGGATCGGCGAGGTGAAATGCGCGTAGCGGTCGAGGTTCAGGCCGAAATGGCCGATATTGTCCGGCGAGTAGACCGCCTGCGACTGGGAGCGCAGCACGACCTCGTTGACGAGGCTCTCGTGCTCGCTGGCCTTCACCTGGCTGAGGATGCCGTTGAAGTGCGAAGGGCGCAAGGTGCCGCTCTTGGCCAGCGAGATTTCCAGCGTACGGAGGAACTCGCGCAGGGATTCCAGCTTGGCCAGCGACGGCGCGTCATGGGCGCGGTAGATCAGCGCCTGCCGCTTGGATTCGAGGCTCTCGGCCGCCGCGACATTGGCGAGGATCATGAACTCCTCGATCAGCCGGTGGGCGTCGAGGCGGGCCGGCACGACGACTTTCTCGACCCGGCCGTCGGAGCCGAGCTTGAGCTTGCGCTCGGGCAGGTCGAGGTCGAGCGGCTGGCGGCGTTCGCGCGCCGAACGGGCCAGCGCGTAGGCCGCCCACAGCGGCTTCAGCATCGTTTCGGTCACATGCGCGTCGACGTCGCCGGTCGCGCCGTCGATGGCCGCCTGGGCAGCCTCGTAGGCGATTTTGGCATGGCTGCGCATCATCACGCGATGGAAGCTGTGGCGCCGCTTCTCGCCATTGGCGCCGAGCACCATCCGCACGGCGAGCGCCGGCCGGTCGACATTCTCGCGCAGCGAGCAGAGGTCGTTGGAAATGCGCTCGGGCAGCATCGGCACGACCCGGTCGGGGAAGTAGACCGAATTGCCGCGCAGCCGGGCCTCGGAATCGAGCTTGGTGCCGGGGCGGACGTAATAGGAGACGTCGGCGATGGCGACGGTCACGACCATGCCCCCCGGATTGGCCGGGTCGTCGTCGGACGCGGCATGGACCGCGTCGTCGTGATCCTTGGCGTCGGCCGGATCGATGGTGACCAGCGGCAGGGACCGCCAGTCCTCGCGATGCCCCATGCTGGCCGGGCCGGCGGCCTCGGCCTCGTTCAGCACAGCCTTCGGGAAGACATGCGGAATGGAATGGGCATGCAACGCGATGGTCGAGATCGCGCGCTCCGATTCCATCGAGCCGACGACATCGGTCACCGTGGCGAAGGGCAGGCCGAGACGCGCCCGCGGCCCCGGCTCGACGGCCACGAGGTCGCCATTACGCGCGCCGTTCTCGTCGCCGGGCTTGATGGCGTATTCCGGCTGCTTGCGCTCGACCGGCTCGACCCGGCCGCCGCCGCCGGGCTTGGCGCGGAACACGCCCAGCGCCGTCGTCTTGCGCTGCTCCAGAACGCGGATGATCCGGGCGATCCGGATGCCGCCCTCGTCCTCTTCGATGCTGGCGAGGATGCGTTCGCCGAGGCCCGCCGCCGGGCTCTTGGCGCGATCCTGCCGCACGGCCAGACGCGGCCGCTCGCCATCGACGGCCTCGTCCCAGCTCACCGGTTCGGCGAGCAGGCCGCCGTCGTCGTCGCGGCTGCGGATTTCCAGAACCGCCACCGGTGGCAGGACGCCTGGCGTCGAGAAGCGCTTTCGGCTCCCCGCGAGAAGCCCCTCGGCCTGCAGGTCGGCCAGGAGGTCCTTCAGCGCGACGCGCCCGTCGCCCTTGACCGCAAAGGCCTTGGCGATGTCGCGCTTGGAGGCGCGGCCGGGATTGTCCGCAATGAAGCGGAGCACCGCCTCGCGCGTGAGCTCGGGCGGTGCATCGTTCCGGGACCGGCCTTTCGCCAAGGTCTACTCCTGATCCCAGGGCACCGAAGCGTCGGCGGCCTGCGGTTCGGTGGTTGTCTTCGCCGCCGGCTTCCTGGCCGCGGCAGCCTTCTTCGCGGGTGCCTTCTTGGCGGCGGGTTTCTTCACCGCTGCCTCGCCATCGGCATCGGCCTTCGCCGCCGTCTTCTTGGTCGCGGCCTTCTTGGCAGGCGCCTTCTTCGTGGCAGCCTTCTTGGCCGCCGGCTTCTTCGCAGGAGCCTTCTTGGCGTTCGGCGTCTTGCCGGTCTTCTCGACGCGCTCGTTGATCAGCTGGATCGCCTCTTCCAGCGTGACGCTGGCGGGATCCTTGGCCTTGGGCAGCGTCGCATTGACCTTGCCGACATTCACATAGGGTCCGAAGCGGCCGTCCCGAACGGTGATCTGGCCACCATATTCGGGATGCTCGCCGAGGGTCGCCAGCGCCGCGGGAGTGCCGCGACCGCGGCCGCCCTTTTCCTTCTTCTCCGCAATGACGGTGACGGCCCGGTTGAGGCCGACCTCGAACACGTCCTCGATGGTCTCGAGATTGGCGTACATGCCGTCATGGTTGAGGAACGGCCCGTAGCGCCCGAGACCGGCCAGGATCGGCTTGCCGCTCTCGGGATGCAGGCCGACCTCGCGGGGCAGCGACAGGAGCCGCAGCGCCTTGTCGAGATCCATCTCGCTGGCCTGCCAACCCTTGGGCAGGGACGAGCGCTTGGCTTCCTTGCCTTCGCCGCGCTGGACATAGGGGCCGAAGCGGCCCGTACGCAGGGTCACCGGCTCGCCGGTCTCCGGATCGACGCCGATATCCGACGGGCCCTCGTCCGCGGCCGCGCCATCGCCCGACATATTGGTGCCGAGCTGGCGGGTATAGCCGCAATCGGGATAGTTCGAGCAGCCGACAAAGGCGCCGAACTTGCCGAGCTTCAGCGACAGCTGGCCGTTGCCGCAGCGCGGGCAGGCACGCGGCTCGGTGCCGTCTTCCTTGGGCGGAAAGACCAGCGGGCCCAGTTCGACATTCAGCGCGTCCAGAACATTGGTGACCCGCAGTTCCTTGGTGCCGTCGACCTGCGCGGAGAAGTTCTGCCAGAACTCGCGCAGAACGTCCTTCCAGGCGAGCTGGCCGGCCGAGATCAGGTCGAGCTTCTCCTCCAGCGCCGCGGTGAAGTCGTACTCGACGTAGCGCTCGAAGAAATTGTGCAGGAACGCGGTGACGAGACGCCCCTTGGCGTCGGGCAGGAGCTTGCGGGCCTCCTGCACCACGTAGCCGCGGTCCTCCAGGGTCTGCAGCGTGGAGGCGTAGGTCGAGGGCCGGCCGATGCCGAGCTCTTCCATCTTCTTGATCAGCGACGCTTCGGAATAGCGCGGCGGCGGCTCGGTGAAGTGCTGCGAGGCCTCGATGGCGCGCTTGGCCAGATCCTCGTCGGCAAGGATTTCCGGCAGCCGTGCGCGGTCGTCGTCCTCGTCGCCGGGATCGCTCGCCTTGCTGTCGTCGCGATGCTCGACATAGGCGCCGATGAAGCCGTCGAACTTGATGACCTGGCCGGTGGCGCGCAGGGTCGCGGTCTCGCTGCCATTGGTGGCGACGATCTCGGCCGTGGTGCGCTCGATCTCGGCGGAGGCCATCTGGCTGGCGATGCAGCGCTTCCAGATCAAATCGTAGAGCCGCGTCTGGTCGCGGTCGAGATAGCGCTCGACATCCTTGGGCGCACGGCCGAACTCGGTCGGGCGGATGGCCTCATGGGCTTCCTGCGCGTTCTTGGCCTTGCTCGAATAATAGCGCGGCTTTTCCGGGACATAGCGCTCGCCGAAGCTGGCGCCGATCGACTTGCGCGCGTCGGCGATCGCCTCGGGCGCCATCTGCACGCCGTCGGTCCGCATATAGGTGATCAGGCCGACGGTCTCGCCGCCGACGTCGACGCCTTCATAGAGCCGCTGCGCGACCTGCATGGTGCGCGAGGCGGAGAAGCCGAGCTTGGCGGAAGCCGCCTGCTGCAGCGTCGAGGTGGTGAAGGGCGGGCCCGGATTGCGCTTGGTCGGCTTGGCCTGGACGCTGTCGACCCGGTAGGTCGCCCCGTCCAGCATGGCGCGGATCGTCTCGGCTTTCTCGCCGTCGCCGATCGACATCTTCTGCAGCTTGTCACCACCGAAGCCCGTGAGGCGGGCACGGAAATCGTCGCCCCGCGGCGTCGCCAGCATCGCGGCGATCTGCCAGTACTCTTCCTTCTTGAAGCGCTCGATCTCGGCTTCACGGTCGCAGACGAGGCGCAGCGCCACCGACTGGACGCGGCCCGCCGAGCGGGCGCCGGGCAGCTTGCGCCACAGCACCGGCGACAGGGTGAAGCCGACGAGATAGTCCAGCGCGCGACGGGCGAGATACGCGTCCACCAGCGGCTCGTCGATGGCGCGGGGATTGGCCATCGCGTCGAGCACGGCCTTTTTGGTGATCGCGTTGAACACCACCCGGCTGACCGGCTTCGTCCCGATGACCTTCTTCTGACGCAGCACTTCCAGGACGTGCCAGGAAATCGCTTCGCCTTCGCGATCCGGATCGGTGGCGAGCACAAGGCCGTCGGCCTTCTTGACCGCCTGGGCGATCTCGCTGATTCGCTTCACGGACGGCTTGCCGACCTCCCAGCTCATCGCGAAGTCCTCGTCCGGGCGCACCGAGCCGTCCTTGGCCGGCAGGTCGCGGACGTGACCATAGGAGGCGATCACCTGATAGTTGCCGCCGAGATACTTGTTGATCGTCTTCGCTTTGGCGGGCGATTCAACGATGACGACATCCATGACAAGGCAGTCCTGAGAGAAGAGAGATGCGACCCGGTAAGGTCGCCTGTGCGGCGGAGAATTCAGCGACGAACAGCGCGTCGACCGCACCGTCACATGGACAGTCCGGCGCGACCGGTCAACCCCGGCCGATCCACGAGGCCCGGGCGGTTGCAACTCTAAGGGGAAAAACCGTATAGTTTAAACCTGTGGACGAGGCGAATGAATCGTCGTGTCGGCGCCTGTTTCAGGACTCTTTCGGGAGCGTGCCACACATGACAGGACATCCCTATGACCGGGAGGCGAACCTCCGCTATGTTCGCGACATGCTGAAACAACTTGAGGTTGTTGCCGGCGCACCGCATGGCTCACTGCTCGGCTACCTCCTCGAGATGGCGCGGCTGGAGGCCGAGCATCAGCTGAGCCTCGCCGCGACGCAGTCAGAGCAATAAGGAGACCAGTCCGCCGGGGTGGCGTTCGAGCCGCCCGGCGAGCTCGAGCTCCAGAAGCACGAGCTGCACCGCGCCAGACCGCGCACCGGTATGGAGAATGATGTCATCGATGTCGATCGGCGTCGGCCCGAGCGTCTCCAGGATGCGCTCGCGTTCGCCCTCGGCCGGCTCTTCGGTTTCCTGGCCGGAGGGCGGTTCGTCGATCGCGGAGGGCATCCAGCCCATGCGGTCGTCCAGCGGTCGCAGCGCCGCGATGACGTCGTTCGCCTCGGTCGCCAGGATGGCTCCATTCTTCAGGAGCTGGTTGGTGCCGGCGGCCCGCGGATCGAGCGGCGATCCGGGCACGGCAAAGACGATCCGCCCGATCTCGGCGGCGATCCGGGCACTGATCAACGAGCCGGAACGCAGTGCGGCTTCGGTCACGACGAGACCGAGGGCCAGGCCCGCAACGAGCCGGTTCCGGCGCGGAAAATCGCGCGAACGCGGCTCCCAGCCGAACGGCCGCTCGGACAGAAGGCATCCGCCTTCGTCAACGATCCGGCGCATCAGCGGCCGGTTCTCATCGGGGTAGGGCCGGTCGAGCCCGCCGGCAAAGACACCGATCGTGCCGGTGTTGAGCGCCGCCTCGTGCGCCGCGGCATCGATGCCCCGTGCAAGGCCGGAGACGACGACATAGCCGGCCCGGCCAATCTCGTCGGCAAACTGGCGGGTGAGCTTGATCCCGGAGAGCGAGGCATTGCGGGCGCCCACCATGGCGACGGCAGGCTGATGGAGAACCGTCTCCGTGCCCATCACCGCTAGCACCGGCGGCGCGCTCTCGGTGGCCTTGAGGAGCGGCGGGTAGTCGGGTTCGCCAAGACAGATGAAGCGGGCGCCCATGCGGCTGGCCCGGTTCATCTCGTCCTCGGCGGCGGCGAGGCTCTCGACGCGGACGCTGCGGCCGCCCCGCGCTGCGAGTTCCGGCAGCGCTGCAAGCGCCGCCGCCGCACCGCCATAGCGGTTGATCAGCGACCGGAAGGTGGCGGGGCCGACATTCTCGCTGCGGATCAGGCGCAGCCAGGCGAGCCGCGTCTCGTCGGGAAGCGTGACGCCGCGGGGAGGGGCGTCCGCGGGCACTACCCCTTGGCCCCGATCTTGCCCTCCGTCCCGGCCAGAAGCCGGCGGATATTGGCGTGGTGGCGGATATAGACGATGGCGGTGAGAATCGCGGTGAGGGCGGCCGCGTCCATATAGCCGAGCGCGAAATAGACCACCGGCACGACCAGCGTGGCGGCAAGCGCTGCCAGCGAGGAATAGCGGGAGAGGAAGGCCACCGAGAGCCACACCACCGCGAAGACCAGGACGCCGATCGGTGCGATGCCGAGCAGGATGCCGAGATAGGTGGCAACGCCCTTGCCGCCCTTGAATCCGACCCAGACCGGGAAGAGGTGGCCGAGAAACGCCGCGAGACCCGCGAGGATCGCCGCTTCGCCGCCCCAGCGGGAGGCGATCAGGACAGGCACGGTGCCCTTGAGGATGTCACCGGCCAGCGTCAGCGCCGCCATCGGCTTGTTGCCGGTCCGCAGCGCGTTGGTCGCGCCGATATTGCCCGAGCCGATCTTGCGGATATCGCCGAGGCCGAAGAGCCGCGCGAAGATCAGCCCAAAGGGAATCGAGCCGACGAGATAACCGCCGGCGACGCAGGCCAGCCAGATCGGCCAGAGGCTTGAGTCCCAATCCACCATTCAGCCCCCGCTCCGGTCCGATTCCGAGAAGACTGTGCGGCCGGCGACGAAGGTCCGCAAGACCTGGCCCTGGAAGCGGGCATTCTCGAAGGCGGTGTTCTTGGAGCGCGAGCGGATGCGGTCCTCGCTGAACAGGAACGGCGCCTCGAGATCGACCAGCGCCATGTCGGCGACGGATCCGGGCGCCAGCGTGCCGCGATCGAGGCCGAGAAGTTTCGCCGGTGCGGCGGTCACCGCCTCGACGATGCGCGACAACGGCACGGCGCCGGAATGATGCAGGCGCAGCGCCGCCGGCAGCAGCGTCTCCAGGCCGATCGCGCCGCTCTCGGCCTCGGCGAAGGGCCGGCGCTTGCCGTCGGCGTCCTGCGGATCGTGGGACGAAACGATGATGTCGATGGTGCCGTCGGCCAGCGCCTCGACCATGGCGGCGCGATCCTCCTCGCGGCGCAGTGGTGGCGAGAGGCGGAAGAAGGTGCGGTATTCGCCGATGTCGTTCTCGTTCAGCGACAGATGGTTGATCGACACGCCGGCCGTCGCCGTGATGCCGCGCTGCTTGGCTCGCCGCATGACATCGGCCGATTCGCCCAGCGAGAGCTTGGCGGCGTGGTAGCGGCAGCCGGTGAGGGCGGCGAGCCGCAGGTCGCGCTCCAGCGGAATGATCTCGGCCTCGGCCGGCGCGCCGGGCAGGCCCAGCCAGGAGGCCAGCAGCCCCTCGTTCATGACGCCGTTGCCGGTCAGCGCCGCATCCTGCGTCTCGTGCATGACCAGGGCATCGAAGTCGCGCGCATAGGTCATGATCCGGCGCAGCAGCACCGGGTCGGCAATGGTGTGGCGGCCGTCGGTGAAGGCGCGCACGCCTGCCCCTGTGAGAAGGCCGATCTCGCTCATCTCTTTGCCCTTCAGGCCGCGGGTGAGCGCCGCTGCGGGAAAGACGTTGACGACCGCGGTATCGCGCGCCGTCCGCATCACGAATTCGGCAATCGCCACCTCGTCGACCACCGGATTGGTGTCGGGCATGGTGAGGATCGAGGTGACGCCGCCGGCCGCCGCCGCGGCCGAGGCCGAAGCGATGGTCTCGCGGTGTTCGCCGCCCGGTTCGCCAATGAATACCCGCGCATCGACGAGGCCGGGGACCAGCAGCAGGCCACGGCCGTCGATGATTTCGGCGCCGTCAGGTGCGCCCTGGTTGAGCGCGTCGGTGCCCGCGGCGACGATATGGCCGTCGACGATGACGACCGTGCCGACCGCGTCCAGCGACCGGGCCGGGTCGATGATCCGCACATGTTCGATGAGTGTGGGCGCTGCGACGCTCATGCCGAGGCCTCCGGTCCGCCGATAAGGGCCGACATCACCGCCATGCGCACCGCGACGCCCATCTCCACCTGTTCCTCGATGACGCTCTGCGGCCCGTCGGCGATCTCAGACGCGATCTCCACGCCGCGGTTCATCGGGCCGGGATGCATGACCAGCGCGTCGGGCCGGGCATGGCGCAGCTTGGCAGCGTCGAGGCCGAAATAGCGGAAATACTCGCGCACCGACGGTACGAAGGAGCCTTCCATGCGCTCGCGCTGGAGGCGCAGCATCATCACCACGTCGGCGTCCTTCAGCCCGTCCTCCATGCGCCGGTAGACCTCGACCCCCATCGATTCGATGCCGTTCGGCAGCAGCGTTGCTGGCGCGACGACGCGGACCCGAGCGCCCAGCGCATTCAGGAGCAGGATGTTGGAGCGCGCGACGCGGCTGTGCAGCACGTCGCCGCAGATCGTCACGGTGAGCCGGGCGATGCGGCCCTTGTGGCGGCGGATGGTGAGCGCGTCGAGCAGCGCCTGGGTCGGGTGCTCATGGGCGCCGTCACCGGCATTGACCACCGAGCAGGCGACCTTCTGGGCCAGCAGCGCCACGGCGCCGGCCGAATGGTGCCGCACGATCAGGATGTCGGGCTGCATGGCGTTGAGCGTCATCGCCGTGTCGATCAGGGTCTCGCCCTTCTTCACCGACGAATTGGCGACCGCCATATTCATGACGTCGGCGCCAAGGCGCTTGCCGGCCAGTTCGAACGACGCCTGGGTGCGGGTCGAGGCCTCGAAGAACAGGTTGATCTGGGTGCGGCCCTTCAGCGTCGACTTCTTCTTGTCGCGCCGGCGGCTGACCGCCACCTCCGCCTCGGCCAGATCGATCAGCTGTTCGATCTCGTGGGGTTGCAGGCGGGCGATACCCAGAAGGTGTCGCTGGCCGAACGGGGGAAAAGGCAGGGTCGCGCTCATTAAAACGACGCCTATAGGCAATCCGTGGTTTAGCGGCAAGGATCGAGAGCGAGCGAAGCACAGGAGTCGCGTGTGGCCGAGACGATATTCCACACCCACGAGGTGACCAACCAGTCTTCCGACTATGCCGGTTTCAACGCGTTTCGCGGCGATCCCCTGCTGCGTCTCCTGGCCGCCGATTTTCCCGATCCGGTCCTGACGACGCTGGAACGGCACGGGCGATTCTGCGGCTCCTTCGAGGCTCATGATCTGGCGCGGCTGGCCAATATCGAGACGCCGCGCCTGCGTCGCTTCGACGAGAAGGGCCGGAGGCTGGAACTGATCGACTATCATCCCGCCTATCACGCCCTGATGCGGCGCTCGGTGGCCGACGGGCTGCACGCCTCGATCTGGCAGGGGCCGGAGGAGGAGGCCGGGCGTCGCCATGCGGTGCGAGCCGCACGCTTCTACATGACGGCCGGCGTCGAATGCGGTCATCTGTGCCCGGTCACCATGACCAGCGCCTCGGTCGCGGCGCTCGCGGCGGCACCGAAGCTGCGCGATGCCTGGCTGCCGGTCATCGCCACGCGGCAGTACGACCCCAGCGTCAAGGCGCCGCTGACCAAGGCCGGAATCACCCTCGGCATGGGCATGACCGAGAAGCAGGGCGGCACCGACGTGCGGGCCAACACCACCCGTGCGGTCGACGTCAGCGGCGGGCATTATCGGCTGACCGGGCACAAATGGTTCATGTCGGCGCCGATGTCCGACGGGTTCCTCGTTCTGGCGCAAGCGCAGGAGGGGCCGACCTGCTTACTGATGCCAAGGCGCCGCGATGATGGCTCGCTGAACGGGCTGCATTTCCAGCGGCTGAAGGACAAGCTCGGCAACCGCTCCAACGCCTCGTCCGAGGTCGAGTTCGTCGACGCAGACGCCCGGCGTGTCGGTGATCCCGGCAAGGGTGTGAAGACCATCATCGAGATGGTAACGCTGACCCGCCTCGACTGTGCGCTGGCCTCCGCGGGCCTGATGCGGGGGGCGCTTGCCGAAGCGGTGCATCACGCCCGCGAGCGCCAGGTGTTCGGCAAGACGCTGATCGAGCAGCCGCAGATGGTGCGCGTCCTCGCCGACATGGCGCTGGATGTCGCGGCCGCGACGGTGCTGTCCTTCCGGCTCGCCGAGGCATTCGACCGGCGAACGGGGGAGGCGGCCTCCGAGGCCGACGTGGCCTGGGCGCGGGTGATGACCCCGGTCACCAAATACTGGGTCTGCAAGATGGCCCCGGGGCTGACATACGAGGCGATGGAGTGCCTCGGCGGCAATGGCTATGTCGAGGAGGGCAGGCTCGCCCGCGCCTATCGCGAAGCCCCGGTCAACGCGATCTGGGAGGGCTCCGGCAACGTGATGGCGCTCGATCTCGCACGCATCCTGCAGCGCGACCCGCAGGCCTTCGACACGGTGATCGCGACGATCGAGGCCGACATGGCCGAGACCGCCGGCGGGACGCCGGGCGTCCTGCGCGCCGCGATGGCGATGGCGCTGGCGGATGAGGGGGCCTGCCGGTTGCTGGCCGAACAGCTGGCCCTTGCGGGCGCCAGCGCCTCCATGCGCCGACTGGGATTGGGCCAGACCGCCGACGCCTTCACCGAGACGCGGCTCGGGGGTGTCTTCCGCCATACCTACGGCATGCTCGACCTCCGCCATGATTCGCGGGCCATCGTCGAAGATCTCTATCCTCCGATCCGCTAAGCCGTGCACGTCGGATTCGGGCAACCGAAACCTAAGCTGGGGCGTTTGCATTGAAGCAGGCGAAGGAAGGGGGCGCGTTAAGGTTAACAACCGGTTTCGATTGCGGCGAAGGCCTCTCACCGACAGGGTCGCCGTTAACGGATCGGTAACCGTGACGAGGAGGTTCCATGCGCAGAATGGCGACGACCCTGGCGCTCAGTGCCTGGATTGGGTTCGCGGCTGTCAGCAGTCTGCGGCTCATGGCGCATTCGGGCTGGCTCGATCCGCTGACCGCTGGAACCGCGGCCGCGCCGCTCCTGCAGGATTTCGCGATCGCCGCCGACCTCTATCTGCCGGCCCACGCGATCCTCGTCTTCGCGGGCCTCTTTGTGGTGCTGGCCACGGGCCTCGGAATGGCGATCGCCGGGCTTTCCTCGCCATCGGTCCTCGCCATTCGCCGGGCCGAGCCGCTGGCTGCGGCCGTGCTGGTCGCACTCTTCGCCTTTTATGCCGCTGCAAGCATCGCCGGATCGCCGCTCGCCACCCTGTTCGGTGAGGGTCCGGGCTTCCTCGTCGCGCTGGCGCTGACCTTTGGTGCGCTGCTGTTCGACCGCCTGGTCGAGGTCGACGACGCGGCCGACGATGCGGCCTTCGAATCGGTCCTCCGGTCGATCCACGCCGCCGAGCGCGAGGCGCTCATGCGACGCCATCGCTCGCCATTCGGCGACAAGGGCGAGAGCCGCTGATGCGCACCTTCCTGGTGCTCTGGATCGGACCTCTGGTTGCTTTCTGGGGTTGGTACTTTCTCTCGCTGAACGATCTCGGCGGACCGCTCTTCTCCCGCGAAACCCACGACCGTGTCTTCATGGTCTACGGGGCGATCCTCGGCATCGAGCCGGCGACGATCCCGCCGCTGGTGGCGCGCGCGCTCGCGATCGACAGCCTGATCCTCGGCGCGATCCTCGCCTTCCGCCGCCGCAAGAAGATTCGGGCATGGTGGCAGGCCCGGCGCGCCGCGCGGCTCGCTTTGGCGAACGGCTTTGCCTATGAGCGCAGCGACGAAAGCCGATCCAGCGCCCCCTGAAGAATGAAAGAGGCGGCCGCCGAATCGATCCGTTCGGCCCGCTTCTTGCGCGATACGTCGGCTTCGAGCAGGCCGCGTTCGGCGGCGACCGTGGAGAGCCGCTCGTCCCACAGCAGCACCGGCCGTTCGTCGAAGCGACTGTAATTGCGCAGGAAAGCCCGCGTCGCCTGCGCTCTCGGTCCCTCCGACCCGTCCATGTTCAGCGGCAGGCCGATGACGATGCCGACGATGCTGTCCTCGTTCAAAGCCGCCACCAGCGCGTTCGCGTCGGCGGTGAACTTGGTACGGCGCAGCACCTTGCGCGGCGTGGCGAAGCGCTGGCCGCGGTCCGACACGGCGAGGCCGATGGTCTTGGTGCCAAGGTCGAGACCGGCGATGGTGGTGCCGCTCGGGACGGCTTCGGCGAATTCTTCCAGCGACACGATGGCCATCGCATTCTCCTTGACCGGGGGGCGGGCCGGTGCAGTTAGCACGCCGAGTGCCGGACACCACCCACAGAACAGAGGTACGGCCGGCGATCGGACCGCAAGGAGCCCCCCATGAAAATCACCTATTTCGGCCATTCCGCATTCCGGATCGACACCGGCTCGTCGGTCATCCTGATCGACCCGTTCCTGTCCGGTAATCCGCATTTCGAGGGCGATATCGACAGCGCCGTTGCGGGCGTCACCCATATCGTCCTCAGCCACGGTCACTTCGACCATGTCGGCGACACTGTCGATATTGCCAAGAAGCATGGCTGCAAGGTCGTCGGCACCTTCGAACTGGTCAGCTGGCTCGGCAAGAAGGGGATCGAAGCGATCGAGCCGCTGAACACCGGCGGAACCGCGAGCTTCGGCGACTTCACCGTCACCCTGACCCAGGCGTTTCATTCCTCCGGCCATGTCGAGGAAGACGGAACCGTGACCTATCTCGGCATGCCGAACGGACTGGTCTTCCACTTCGCCAACGGCCCGACGGTCTATCACATGGGCGACACCGACATCTTCGCCGACATGGCATTGATCGAGGAACTGCACGCCCCGAAGGTCGCGATGGTGCCGGTGGGCGACCGACTGACCATGGGCGCCGCGGTGGCGGCGCTCGCCTGCCGGCGCTACTTCAACTTCGACAAGATCGTCCCGATCCACTGGGGCACCCTGCCGATCCTCGACCAGACCCCCGACAAGTTCACCGAGGCAATGGAAGGCGACGCAGGCAAGATCCTCAATCCGGCGATCGGCGAAGCCTTCGAGGTCTGATCACAGGCGTTTCAGCCAACCGATCGAGAACAAACGGCAGGGGAGCACAGAGCCGCCTCGGTCGTTCGGCCATTGCGGCGTTGCCTCGCAAGGGGCGCGCCGCTATAGCTCGCGCAATTCCTCTTGCAACCAGTAGGACCGCAATGTCCGTCGATGCTTCAACAGTCCGCCGGGTCGCCCGGCTGTCCCGGATCGCCGTTACCGACGACGAGGTCGTGGCGATGGAAAGCGAACTCAACGCGATCCTCGGCTTCGTCGAACATCTCGGCGAGGTCGATGTCGAGGGCGTCGAGCCGATGACGTCGGTGATTCCGATGGTGATGAAGAAGCGCGCCGACGAAGTGACCGACGGCGCCAAGGCCGACGACATCGTCGCCAACGCGCCGGCCAGCGAAGATCATTTCTTCGTCGTGCCAAAGGTGGTGGAATAGTCGCGCGATGACGGTGACCGTCGCGGTGGAATCACCGCTTCAGGATGAGTTGCGCGAACTGGTCGCCCGGCTGAACGACCATCTGCAGCCGCTGTCGCCGCCGCAGTTCCAGTTTCAGCTCACCGCCGAGCAGATGGCGGGTGAGGACACCACCGTCTTCGTGGTGCGCAACGGCCAGTCTGTCGCGGTGGGAATGGGCGCGCTGAAGGTTCACAGCCCCGCGATCGGCGAGGTCAAGCGCATGTACACGACGCCGGAGGTGCGCGGGAGCGGGCTCGGCTGGCTGATCCTGCAGTCCATCGAGGCCGAGGCGCGCCGCCGGGAACTCGATCGGCTGTTACTGGAAACGGGATCCACGGCCGGCTTCGAGGCGGCCTGGAGACTTTACGAACGATCCGGTTTCAGGCGCTGCGGCGCCGTGCTCGATTACCCGGATTCCGATTACTGTCGATTTTACGAAAAGAAGCTGTCCCCATGACCGAGTTGACGTCTCTCACCATCGCCGAAGCGCGGGACAAGCTCGCGGCGAAGGAGTTTTCCGCGACCGAGCTGACGCAGGCCTACAACGCCGCGATCGAGGCCGCCAACCCGCAGATCAACGCCTATGTGGCGGTGACGCCGGACAAGGCGCTGGCCATGGCGAAGGCCTCCGACGAACGCCTGACCAAGGGCGAGGCGGGCGCGCTCGAAGGCATCCCGATGGGCATCAAGGACCTCTTCGCCACCGAAGGCGTCCACACCCAGGCCGCGTCGCATATTCTCGACGGCTTCGAGCCGCGCTACGAATCGACCGTCACCGCCAATCTGTGGGCCGATGGCGCCGTCATGCTGGGCAAGCTCAACATGGACGAGTTCGCCATGGGCTCGTCTAACGAGACCTCCTATTACGGCCCGGTGAAGAACCCCTGGCGCCGCAAGGGCTCGAATGCCGACCTGGTGCCCGGCGGCTCGTCCGGCGGTTCGGCCGCGGCGGTCTCGGCGCATCTGTGCGCCGGCGCGACGGCCACCGACACCGGCGGCTCGATCCGCCAGCCCGCCGCGCTGACCGGCACGGTCGGCATCAAGCCGACCTATGGCCGCTGCTCGCGTTGGGGCACGGTGGCCTTCGCGTCGTCCCTCGACCAGGCCGGGCCGATCGCCCGCGACGTGCGCGATGCGGCGATCCTTCTGAAATCCATGGCGTCCGTCGATCCAAAGGACACCACGTCGGTCGACCTGCCGGTGCCGGACTACGAGGCAGCGGTCGGCCGTTCGGTGAAGGGCCTGCGCATCGGCATACCGAAGGAATACCGCGTCGACAACATGCCGGAGGAGATCGAGGCGCTCTGGCAGCAGGGCATCGCCTGGCTGCGCGACGCCGGCGCCGAGATCGTCGACGTGTCGCTGCCCCACACGAAATACGCCCTGCCGGCCTATTACATCGTCGCGCCGGCCGAAGCCTCGTCGAACCTCGCCCGTTATGACGGCGTGCGCTACGGCCTGCGCGTGCCGGGCAAGGACGTCGCCGAGATGTACGAGAACACCCGCGCCGCCGGTTTCGGGCGCGAGGTGAAGCGCCGCATCATGATCGGTACCTATGTGCTGTCGGCCGGCTATTATGACGCCTATTACCTGCGCGCCCAGAAGGTCCGCACGCTGATCAAGCGCGACTTCGAGGCCGTCTATGCCGACGGCATCGACGCGCTGCTGACGCCGGCAACACCCTCGGCCGCCTTCGGCATCGCCGATCAGGACATGGCTTCCGATCCGGTGAAGATGTATCTGAACGACATCTTCACGGTGACGGTGAACATGGCCGGCCTGCCGGGCCTCGCCGTTCCTGCCGGTCTCTCCGGCGACGGGCTGCCGCTCGGTCTCCAGCTCATCGGCCGGCCCTTCGAGGAAGAGACCCTGTTTGCGATCGGCAGCGCCATCGAGCAGGCGGCCGGCCGCTTCGAACCGGCAAAATGGTGGTAGGCTGATGGCGGATCTTCGCAAGGCACTCGATCTCTTGGCGGCGGGCGACTGGCACGGCGCCCACGCGATCGTGCAGGACGATCACTCCGCCGATGCAGCCTGGATCCACGCTCATCTCCACCGCGTCGAAGGCGACCAGGGCAATGCCGAATACTGGTATCGCCGCGCCGGGCGCGAGCCGAGCGCGCAGAGCCTCGAGGCCGAGCGCGACACGATCGTCGCCGCACTCGGTCGCTGACCGGTTGCAGCCGCCCCGGCGTGCTGCGCCACCGGACCGTTTTCACGCATTGAACCAGCCGTTCTGGCAGCCCATCTTCAGTTTCTGGACACGCCCATGACCCTCGTCGACACCCGAACGCCCGATCCGAAGAACTTCATCTCCGGCGCCACCGGCGACTGGGAGATCGTCGTCGGCATGGAGGTCCACGCCCAGGTGACGTCCGAGGCCAAGCTGTTCTCCGGCGCCTCGACCGATTTTGGCGGCGCCCCCAACGATCATGTCAGCCTCGTCGACGCGGCGATGCCGGGGATGCTGCCGGTGATCAACGAGGAATGCGTCCGCCAGGCCGTGCGGACCGGCCTCGGTCTCAAGGCAGAGATCAAGCACCGCTCTGTGTTCGACCGGAAGAACTATTTCTATCCGGACCTGCCGCAGGGCTACCAGATCTCCCAGTTCAAGGACCCGATCGTCGGCGAGGGCATCGTCTCGGTCTCCGTCGGCCCGGATTCCAAGGGCGAGTTCGAGGAGATCGAGATCGGCGTCGAGCGGCTGCATCTCGAACAGGATGCCGGCAAGTCGATGCATGATCAGCATCCGACCATGTCCTATGTCGATCTCAACCGCTCCGGCGTCGCGTTGATGGAGATCGTCTCCAAGCCCGACATGCGCTCGGCCGACGAGGCCAAGGCGTATCTGACCAAGCTGCGGACCATCCTGCGCTATCTGGGCACCTGCGACGGCAACATGGACGAGGGCTCGATGCGCGCCGACGTCAACGTCTCGGTGCGGCGCCCCGGCGGTGATTTCGGCACGCGCTGCGAGATCAAGAACGTCAACTCCATCCGCTTCGTCGGCCAGTGCATCGAGGCCGAGGCGCGCCGTCAGGTCGCGATCCTCGAGGATGGCGGCGCCATCGACCAGGAGACCCGCCTCTACGATCCGGCCAAGGGCGAGACCCGCGCCATGCGGTCCAAGGAAGAGGCGCATGATTACCGCTACTTCCCGGACCCGGACTTGCTGCCGCTGGAATTCGACCAGGCCTATGTCGATGCGTTGCTCGAAGGCCTGCCGGAACTGCCGGACGCCAAGAAGAACCGGTTGATCCGCGATGCCGGCCTGTCGGCCTACGACGCGTCGATCCTCGTCTCCGAAAAGGCGATCGCCGACTATTACGAGGCCGTGGCGAAGGGCCGCGACGCCAAGCAGGCCGCCAACTGGGTCATCAACGATCTTCTGGGTGCGCTGAACAAGGCCGGCAAGGACATCGGCGAGACACCGGTGACCGCGGACCAGCTCGGGGCGATCCTCGACATGATCCGCGCCGAGACGATTTCCGGCAAGATCGCCAAGGACCTGTTCGAAATCGTCTGGACCGAAGGCGGCGACCCGGAGAAGATCGTCGACGAGCGCGGCATGAAGCAGGTCACCGACACCGGCGCCATCGAGACGGCGGTGGACGAGGTGATCGCGGCCAATCCCAACAAGGTCGAGCAGGCGCGCGCCAAGCCGACCATGGCCGGCTGGTTCGTCGGCCAGGTGATGAAGGCGACCGGCGGCAAGGCCAACCCCCAGGCGGTCAATGCGCTGGTCAAGCAGAAGCTCGGGGTGGAATGACCTTCTTCGTCCGCACCGCCGGGACGGCCGATCTGGACGCGATCAGCCAGTTGCTCGGCGAGACCTGGCACGCGACCTACGACCACATCTACGGGCCTGAGCGGGTGAGCGAGATCAGCCGCTCGTGGCATTCGGTCGAGGCGCTCAGGCCGCGGATCAACCGGTTGAACTCGGAGTTCCTGGTTGCCGACGACGGCACGCGGATCGGCGGCATGGCCTATGCCGCCGCGACCGCCGGCGACGGCAAGATGGTCGTCCTGCATCAGCTCTATGTCCGGCCCGGCTGCCAGCGCCAGGGCATCGGACGCGACCTCCTGGCCGAAATTTCCGATTGCTTCCCGACGGCGCGCACGCTGCGCCTCGAGGTCGAGGAAGCCAACACGCCGGCGATCGACTTCTACCGCGCGCACGGTTTCACCCAGACCGGTTCGACCGCCAATTGGGGCTGTGCCGATTCGGGCATTCCGGCCGCCGTCTACGAGAAGAAGCTGGCCGCCGGCTGAGCCGGGCAGGGCGCCGCCGAAGGGCGGGGCGAACGCGATCCATGGTGGACATTTTGCGGCCGCGGCAGCATAACGTCCCCGCATCGACACGGACTGGAATTCCCATGAAGGAATGGCTGCTGCAGATCTTCACCTGGTGGCAAGGCCAGACGATCGGCACGAGATTTTACACCTGGCGCAAGGGCCAGAAGGTCGGCGAAGATGGCGCCGGCAATCAGTATTACCAGAACGCCGACGGCACCAAGCGCTGGGTCATCTACAACGGACCGGCCGAGGCGTCGATGATCGCCGGCGGCTGGCACGGCTGGATCCATCACCGGGTCGATACGCCGCCTTCGCAGGAAGACTACAAGCCGCGCGCCTGGCAGAAGCCGCACCAGCCGAATTACACCGGCACGGCCAAGGCCTACCGGCCGCAGGGCTCGCTACTGAGCCCGTCCGAGCGCCCACGCGTCACCGACGACTACGACGCCTGGACGCCGTAATCGCCCGGCGGACAGCGACGAACTGACCAGCCGCGCTTCGCGCGGTGTCCGGAATGTATGTCCCGGCGCGTCATCCTTCCCCGCCATCGCCGCATTTCGACGGCACACAACGGGCGTATATCCCAGCCCCTTGGGCTGGAAACGTTGAGGACGCATTCATGAACCGTCGGCTAAGTGCGTCGATCCTGCTCGCGGTAACCGGCGCGATGCTCGTGCCAGCCTCGGCCCAGCAGCGAATCGAGAACCCGGTTGCCGTATTTTCCGGACTGGACAAGATCACCGGCCGGATCACCACCTTCGATGTCTATATCGACGAAACGGTGCAGTTCGGCGCCCTGCAGGTGACGCCGAAGGTCTGCTACACCAGCGCCGAGGGCGAGGCCGCCAAGACCGATGCCTTCGTCAAGGTCGACGAGATCACCTTGCAGCGCGACATCCGCCAGATCTTTTCGGGTTGGATGTTCGCCGCGTCTCCCGGCCTCAACGCCGTGGAGCACCCTGTCTATGACGTCTGGCTGAAGAGCTGCAAGACCGAATCCGACGTTCCGGCGCCGGCGGGATAGAAGGTCGCGTCCTGCGCGATCGCGTCGGCGAGCAACGACTGATAGGTGTCGCGGTCGATCTCGATTGCGCCGAAACGCTCCAGGTGGCCGGTCAGGAACTGCGTGTCTAGCAGCTGATATCCGCCGCGGCACAGTCGTTCCCACAGATAGGCCAGCGCGATTTTGGACGCATCGGTGCGGCGCGAGAACATGCTCTCGCCGAAGAAGGCGCCGCCCAGCGACACGCCATACAAGCCCCCGACGAGCTCGTCGCCGTCCCACGCTTCCACCGAATGGGCAAAGCCCTCCTGCGCCAACGCCAGCGTCAGCGAGCGGATCTGGCCATTGATCCACGTCTCCATGCGCCCCGGCGCAGCTTCCGCGCAGCCGTCGACCACCGCTGCGAAGGCGGTGTCGATGCGAATGTCGAAGGGCGCCCGGCGGATGGTCTTGCGCAGGCTGCGGGGCAGGTGGAAGCCGTCCAGCGGCAGGATTCCCCGCTCGGTCGGATCGATCCAGAAGATGCCCGGATCGTCCGCCTTTTCCGCCATCGGAAAGATGCCGCAGGCATAGGCCTTCAGCAAGATGGACGGGGTGATCTCGAAACGCTGGCCACCACGCCGTGTCATGGTCTCAGCCTGCTGATCTGCGGGCGAGATACTTTTCCAGCCAGTGGATGTCGTAGTCACCCCTGGCGACGTCAGGATTGTCCACGAGGTCACGGAACAGCGGCAGCGTGGTCTTCACGCCGTCCACGACGATCTCGTCGAGGGCGCGCCGCAGCCGCATCATGCATTCGGTCCGGGTGCGGCCGTGCACGATCAGCTTGCCGATCAGGCTGTCGTAGAAGGGCGGGATCGAATAGCCCTGATAGACGCCCGAATCGACCCGCACGCCGAGCCCGCCCGGCATGTGATAGTGCGTGATCCGCCCCGGCGACGGTGCGAAGGTCTCCGGGTCCTCGGCGTTGATCCGGCACTCGATCGCATGGCCGGCGAACTGGATGTCGGCCTGCGTCACCGACAGGCCCTGGCCGCTGGCGACGCGGATCTGCTCGTGGACGAGGTCCAGCCCGGTGATGGCTTCCGTCACCGGATGCTCCACCTGCAGGCGGGTGTTCATCTCGATGAAATAGAACTCGCCGTTCTCATACAGGAACTCGATGGTTCCGGCGCCGCGATAGCCGAGCTTGGCGATGGCGTTGGCACAGATCGTGCCGATCCGGTCGCGCTGCTCCTGGTCGAGCGCCGGCGAGCTGGCCTCTTCCCAGACCTTCTGGTGGCGGCGCTGCAGCGAGCAGTCGCGTTCGCCCAGATGGATGCCGTTGCCGGCCCCGTCGCCGAAGACCTGCACCTCGATATGGCGCGGCTTCTCCAGATACTTCTCCAGATAGACGGCATCGTCGCCGAAGGCTGCTCCGGCTTCCGAACGGGCCGTGGACAGCGCCATCGACAGGTCCTGCGCCGTCTTCGCGACCTTCATGCCGCGGCCACCGCCGCCGGCGGAGGCCTTCACGATGACCGGATAGCCGATCTCCTCGGCGATCCGTGCCGCCTCGTCGTCGTCGGTCACCGCGCCCGCCGAGCCGGGGACGACGGGAATGCCGAGACGCTTGGCGGTGCGCTTGGCCTCGATCTTGTCGCCCATGATCCGGATATGCTCGGCGGTGGGACCGATGAAGGTGATCTTGTGGGCGTCGAGAATGTCGGCGAAGCGCGCATTCTCTGACAGGAAACCGTAGCCGGGATGCACGGCGTCGGCGCCGGACACCTCACAGGCGGCCACGATCTGGGGGATGTTCAGATAGCTGTCGCGGGCCGGTGGCGGACCGATACAGACGCTCTCGTCGGCAAGGCGCACATGCATGGCCGTGTTGTCGGCGGTGGAATGGACGGCCACCGTCGGGATGCCGAGTTCCTTGCAGGCGCGCAGCACCCGCAGGGCGATCTCGCCGCGGTTGGCGATCAGGACCTTCTTGACCATGCCGCGCCCCTTACGCGATCACGACGAGCGGTTCGCCGTATTCCACTGGCTGCGCATTCTCGACCAGGATCTTGGTCACCGTGCCGGCGCGCGGCGCGGGAATCTGGTTCATCGTCTTCATCGCTTCGATGATCAGCAGCGTCTCGCCCTCCGCGACCTTCTGGCCGACCTCGACGAAGGCGCGCGCACCGGGAGCCGACGACAGGTAGATCGTGCCGACCATGGGCGAGGGGACCGTGCCCTTCTCCGGGCCGGTGGCCGCCGGTGCGGCAGGCTGCTCGGCGTGCTGCGCTGGAGCGGCGGGCGACGGGCCGGACGGCGCGGCGTAGTGCATCGGCTGAGCGTAGCCGCCATAGTCCTTCTGGCGGGAGACGCGGACGCGCATCTCGCCGTGCTCGACCTCGATCTCGGTCAGATCGGTGTCCTTCAGGATGCTCGCCATCTCGCGGACGAACGACGGGTCGACAGAGCGGTCTTCTTTCGACATGCGATTCCTTCGGTCTATTCGACTCGATTGTTCACAGGCGCGCCTTGAGGGCGGCAATGGCGAGTTCGTAACCCACCGGGCCGAAGCCGGCGATCATGCCGACGGCGACCGGCGCGATCAGGCTCTTGTGCCTGATCTCCTCACGCGCGTGAATGTTGGACAGATGCACCTCCACGACGGGCTTACCGAAAACCCGGAGCGCGTCGTGAAGGGCGAGGGAAGTATGGGTGTAGGCGGCAGCGTTGATGACGATCGCCACGGCGCGTTCGCGCGCTTCGTGGATCCAGTCGACCAGTTCGCCCTCGTGGTTGGACTGCCGGAACACGATCTCGAAGCCGGCGTCCGCCGCCACGTCGCGACACCGGGCCTCGATGTCGGCCAGCGTCGTCGTGCCATAGATCTCCGGCTCGCGGGTTCCGAGCGTATTGAGATTGGGGCCGTTGAGAAAGTAGATCGTCGAGGTCATCGACCCTCGGTCTTTTCTGGCAATCGCACGCGCGCCGCGCGGCTCACAGCCCCGTATAGAGGCATCGACAGCGTGGGGAAAGCGCCCCGACGGGCGTTTCGTTCCCTCAGCCGTTCCTCAACAGGCAATGGTTCCGCATTCGCGCACATTGGCGATGCTCGCCTGCAGATTGTCGAGACCGACCGCACCGGGAACCACCTCTTCGCCAACCACATAGGACGGCGTGCCGTTGATGCCGAGTCGGGTCGCCATCTCGTTCGACTGCCTCAGCGCGCCCGTCACGGCGGACGACTGCATGGCCGTGCGCAGTGCCGACTCCTCGACGCCGAAATCCCCGGCAACCGCGATGGCGCTTGCCTCGTCGGCGGTGCCGCGCGAGCCGAGCAGCGCGCGGTGATAGGCGGCGTATTGAGTCGGAGCGATCTCGCGGAAGGCGAGGGAGACCCGCGCCGCTTCCAGCGACTGCGGGCCCAGCACCGGGATCTCCTTCAGGACGAAGCGGATGTTCGGATCGGCCGCGATCAGCGCATCCATGTCCTGCATCGCCTTTTTGCAGTAGCCGCAATTGTAGTCGAAGAACTCGACCACGGTGACGTCGCCGTCGGGATTGCCGAGCACCGTGCCCTCGGGCGTCTCGAACAGCGCCGGTCCGACTTCGGCGATCGCCGCCTTCTGGGCCGCCGACTGGTCGGCCGTCCGCTTGGCCTCCAGCGCGTCGAGCGCTTCCAGCAGCACTTCAGGATGTTCGATCAGATAGGCCCGCACGATCGTCTCGATCGCGTCGGTCTGCTTCGCGTCGAACGACGTCTGCGCCGCTGCGGGCGCGCCGTCCTGCGCGTTGGCAGCGCCCGCTGCGATCAGCGGAAGCGTGCAGGCAAGGGCCGTTGCGACGGTCAGGCGTCTGATGGAAAGCACGGTGCGGCGTCCTTCTGTTCGGTGCGATACGGATCGCCGGTCAGCGAATCTCGGTCTGGATGATGTCCTGCGCCGCCCTCCAGGGCGGCGTGCCCGGCTGCAGCTTCTGCTGGGCGCGGATGGCGAAGATCTTCGCCTGGCGGAAGGCACCGCCATGCCAGTAGCCTTCGGCGGTGGCAAGTTCGGCGCGGCCGACGTCGCCGATCCGCCCGTAGGCCATGGCGAGGAACCGGTAGGCGACGGAATTGTCCGGATCCGAGCTGAGGCCCTCGCGGATCAGGCGAATCGCCTCCTTCATCTTGGCCGGATCGCCGCTGGTCACCAGCGCCTGGCCGATCTCGGCCTTCAGGATGCCCGAGCCGGTCTTGTCCAGCCTGGCGGCCTTCGAATAGGCGGTCGCCGCCTCCTGGGAGCGTCCGGCATCGACTAGGATGTCGCCGCGCAGCTCGTAGAAGAAGGCGTTGCTCGGCTGGGCCTTGATCAAGGCATCGACCTTGGTGAGCGCCGAGGCCGGAGACCCGGCGAGGTGAGTGGCGATCGCGTCGCCGTAATAGGCCGCGAGACTGCGCGGATCGCGTGCGAACATCCGGCGGACTGCCCCGACGCCGTCATTGTAGGCAACGATCTTGGCCCGGGCGAGATTGTGGCGCACGGCCAGTTCCGGCTTGTCGGCCCGGTCGTAAAACCGGCTTTCCTGCGCCAGCCGCTGCAGAGCGGCAATGCGGTCGCGTGGCATCGGGTGCGAGGAGGTGTAGTTCCCGCCGCTGCTGCTGCTGCGGGAGAAGAGATTGCCGCGATCTAGGATCTCGAAGGTCTCGACCAGACCGCGGGCGGACTGGCCGGTCGCTTCCAGATAGGTGAGGGCGGACCGGTCGGCAGTCGCCTCTTCGCCGCGCTGGTAGCTGAGCAGATTGCGCTGGGCGATACCGCCGCCGCCCATCATCACTCCTGCCCCGGCGCTTACCGCGCTGCCGCCGCCGGCGGCGGCGCCCGCCGCCGCGATCCCGGCGCCGAGAAGGCTCGCGACCACAGCGATGGCCTGCGAGCGCTCCAGCTGTTCGCGCAGGCGCTGCTGGTGGCCGCCCGCCAGATGTCCGATCTCATGGGCGAGAATGCCGATCAGCTGATTGGGCGTCTGCGTCGCGGTGATCGCGCCGGTGTTTATGTAGATGCGCCGGCCGGAGACGAAAGCGTTGAAGGCGTCGGAATTGACCAGCACGATTTCGATGCCCGAGCGCGACAGGCCGGCTGCCTTCAGCAGCGGACGCGCATAGTCGGCGACCAGCGCCTCGATCTCGGCGTCCCGCACGATCGGCAGGCTGGCCTTGTCCTTCGCCGCGGCCTGAACGCCGACCGGTGCCAGTGCCACGGATGCCGCCAGGATCATCGATGTGATGCGGGCGGAGATCGCGCCGAGCGACATGTTCATGCTAGTCCCCTCCGATGCTGGCCGATGACCGATCGCCAATTCCCGATGCGATCCCGGCACTGTCTGGCAATCCTCACCCCAATCCGGCGAAATCGAGGCGAAACATGCGGTCCGACCTGTCCGAAACCCTCACGATGATGGCATCAAAGCGGTCCGACATCGACCCGTTTCGCGCCATGGACGTTCTGGCCGAAGCCAACCGGATGATCGCGCGGGGCGACCGCGTGCTGTCGTTGGCGGTCGGCCAGCCCGCCGCGCCGGCGCCGCAGATCGCGCGCGATGCAGCCCGCTCCATGCTCGACCATGGCCGCATCGCCTATACCGATGCCCTCGGGCGCCAGGATCTTCGCGAGCGCATCGCCCGCCACTACGCGGACGCCTACAGCCAGACGGTGGATGCCGCGCAGATCATGATCACCACCGGCTCGTCGGCAGGCTTCAATCTGACCTTCCTTGCCGCTTTCGATCCGGGTGACAAGATCGCGCTCGCTGCGCCCGGCTATCCGGCCTATCGCAACATCCTGCGTGCACTCGGGCTGGTACCCGTCGAGATCGAGGTCGACCGGACCACCGGCTACATCCTGACCGCCGAGCATTTGCGCGCCGCCCATGAGGAACACGGGCTCGCCGGTGTCCTGATCGCCAGCCCGGCCAACCCCACTGGAACCGTGACGCCCCGCGACGAACTGCGCCGGCTGGTCGAATATGCCGACGCGGCGGACATCCGCTTCGTTTCCGACGAGATCTATCACGGTCTTGCCTACGGCCGGGCCGAGGCGACGGCCCTGGAATTCTCCGACCGGCCGATCATCGTCAACTCCTTCTCAAAATACTACTGCATGACCGGCTGGCGGATCGGCTGGCTGATTCTGCCCAAGGCGCTGCTGCGGGCCGCCGAGCGGATCGGCCAGAGCCTCTACATCTCCGCGCCGGAGCTCTCGCAGGTCGCGGCCACGGCGGTGTTCGACGCGACGGCCGAACTCGACGTCGTGCGCGACGGCTATGTGAAGAACCGCGATCTCATCGCCAGACGGCTGCCGGAGCTGGGCTTCCGCGATATCGCCCCCATCGACGGCGCGTTCTACGCCTATGCCGCGATCCCCGAGGGTGAATCCGGAGCCACGCAGTTCGCCGCGGACATCCTCCAGCGCTGCCACGTGGCGATCACCCCCGGCACCGACTTCGACACCCGCCGTGGCGAGAACTTCGTGCGCCTGTCCTACGCCTGCGACCACGCAACGCTGGCCGAGGCACTGGACCGGATCGCCGACCGCACCAGATGACCCGCGGCGCCGGTCCCGGCGCCGACAAAAGACCCGGAACGCAAAACGGGCGGCCCGATGGGCCGCCCGTTTTCATGTCTGCCGTTTCCCGCGCCCAGCGCAGGCGACGCGCTCGCCTAGAAGAAGCTCCGGCGTGCCCACCAGCCGGTGCGGCGCGGCTTCTCGGGTTTCGCGTCGGCGTCGTTCGAGGTGCTCGACGTGACCACCGGGTCGGACGATTCCGGCGCGGCGGGCGTATCGTCGTTGGCTGCGGCCGCTGCGGTCTCTTCGGCCGCGGCAGGCTGTGCCTCGACCGGCGCCGGCGCGTCGCTGGCCACCGGCTCGGCGGCGAGAACCGGCATTGCAGGCTCTGCCACGACCGCCGCGTCGGCGTTGTCGGCCGCTTCGTTCTGCGCGGCGACCGGCTCGGCGGGCGAAGCGACCGGCGCATCCTCGGCCACCGGGGCCGGCGTTGCGGCGACCTGATCCGACATCACCGTCGTTGCGGTGGCGTGGATCGGCTGCGTGTCCGATGCTTCCTGATCGGCTGCGACATCACCCGACGGCTGGCCGGATTCGCCCTCGCCATTCTGGTCCTCGCGATTGCGGCGACCACCCCGACGGCCGCGGCGGCGGCGCTTGCGGCCCCGATCGCTGTCGTCGTCGGTCCGGCTGGTGCTGCGATGCGCGCCATCCGTCTCGTCGTCACCTTCGGCATCGCCGTCGCGATCGTCGCCATTGTCCTGATCCGAACGGTCGTCGCGCGACTGGCCGTCCGCCACAGTCTCGTCCTCGTCGCCCGACCGCTTGCGCCGACGCCGGCGCCGACGACGACCGCCGCCTTCCGAATTGTCCGAGCCATTCCGGTCTTCCTCCGCACGGCCCTTGTCTTCGACCGCAGGCTTCTCTTCGGCGATCCGGTCGAGCTCGTCGACCGAGCGGCGTGCCGCTTCCTCGTCCGCCGCGTCATCGAGCGCGTCGCTGACAGCGAGGGCGTCCGGCTGACCGGCATCGACCGTGATCTCCGGCTTCGTCGCTTCGGCACCATGCGCAATGGTGATCGCCTGGTGACCGGCGCTGTCGTCGGCTTCCAGGATGATGCGCAGGCCGTGATGGTGCTCGAGTTCCTCGATCCGCTGGCGTTTCTCGTTGAGGACGTAGAGCGCCGTCGAGGTCGGAACCTTGACGATGAGATCGTGGTCGGCGTGCTTCTGCAGATGCTCCTCGATCGTGCGCAGCACGTGCAGTGCCGACGACGAGGACGAGCGGATATGGCCGGTGCCCTCGCAGACCGGGCAGGTCTGCATGGTCGATTCCAGCACGCTGGCGCGAATCCGCTGACGGCTCATCTCCAGCAGGCCGAAATGCGAGATGCTGCCGACCTGGATACGGGCCCGGTCGCTCTTCAGGCACTCCTTGATCTTCTTCTCGACCGCGCGGTTGTTGCGCTTCTCGTCCATGTCGATGAAGTCGATGACGATCAGGCCGGCGAGGTCGCGCAGACGCAGCTGGCGTGCCACCTCTTCGGCGGCTTCCATGTTGGTCTGGTAGGCCGTGTCCTCGATCGAGTGTTCCTTGGTGGAACGCCCCGAATTGACGTCGATGGCGACCAGCGCCTCGGTCTGGTTGATGATGATGTAGCCGCCCGACTTCAGCGTGACGTGGGGCTGCACCATCTTGTCGAGCTGCGATTCGATGCCCTGCCGCACGAAGATCGGGGTCGGGTCACGATAGGGCTGCACGACCTTCGCCTGGCTCGGCATGAGCATCCGCATGAAGTCCTTGGCTTCGCGGTAGCCCGTCTCGCCGGCGACGAGAATCTGGTCGATGTCCTTGTTGTAGAGGTCGCGGATCGATCGCTTGATCAGACTGCCTTCCTCGTAGACGAGGGCAGGGGCGATCGACGACAGCGTGACGGTGCGCACCGTCTCCCACAGCCGCATCAGATATTCGTAGTCGCGCTTGACCTCCGGCTTGGTGCGGTTGGCACCGGCCGTGCGCAGGATGATGCCCATGCCGCGAGGCACGTCGAGCTCGCGCACGACGTCCTTCAGCCGCTTGCGGTCGGCCGCATTGGTGATCTTGCGCGAGATGCCGCCGCCACGCGCCGTGTTCGGCATCAGCACCGAATAGCGACCGGCCAGCGACAGATAGGTGGTCAGGGCCGCGCCCTTGTTGCCGCGCTCTTCCTTGACGACCTGCACCAGCAGGATCTGCCGACGCTTGATGACTTCCTGAATCTTGTACTGGCGACGCTGGCGTGCCTGGCGGACCGGCACTTCCTCCATGGCGTCCTCGGAGCCGATCTGGTCGATCTCGTCGTCGCTGTCCTCGTCACCATTGCTCTCGTCGTCGCCGGACGCGCGGGTGCGCCCGCGCCGACCACGGCCGCCGCGCCGGCCCCGCGAAGACCGCTCGGACCCGTTCTCCTCGTCGTCACCGTCGCCGCCGGACGTCGTGATGCCATCGGCATCGGCGTCTGCGTCGTGATCGTCGTCGGACTCGGTGGCGCGAATTTCGGTCTCGTCGCCATCGGCGTCGCCCTGATCGTCGCGGTTCGACGCCGCGTCGGAGCCGGTCTCGTCACCGTTCTCGTCGATCTCGGTCTTTTCCGAGACGGTCTCGTCGCTGTGTGCGGCAGACTTGCTGCGCGATCCGCGACGCGAACGGGTCGGCTTCGGCTCGTCGGCCTCTTCCTCTTCCATCGCGCGCTGGAGGTCTTCCTCGATCAGCGCCTGACGGTCGGCCTTGGGGATCTGGTAGTAATCGGGATGGATCTCGCTGAAGGCGAGGAAGCCGTGGCGGTTGCCGCCATACTCGACAAAGGCGGCCTGGAGCGAGGGTTCGACCCGCGTCACCTTCGCCAGATAGATATTTCCCTTGAGCTGCTTCTTGTGCTCGGATTCGAAATCGAATTCCTCGACCCGGCTACCCCGGACGACGACGACGCGCGTCTCCTCCTGGTGGGACGCGTCGATCAGCATTTTGTTTGCCATGAAAGGACTCCCGGGCGCTCGCACCAGGTCGCGGCAAGGCGTCATGCGCCTGTCTGTCGACGGGAGGGCGCGAGCCCGTATCGGTGGAATCTGGCATTGCAGCGCGGCCGTGACTCGACGGCGCCAGACCCCTTGTGAAGGGGTGCGGCGGGTATCGGAGAACGGGAGCTGGTGACAAGATTCGACCTGTAACAACTACATGGCCGCTCGGGCGGCCGACGAAACGGGCGAATTGGCGGCTTGCGAGCCGGGCACATTCGCGACGTTGGAAATCCGCCGGGAAGAAAACTCCTGCGGCGAAATGAAAATTCTGCTCGAGGCTCGGTAACTGGTCGCAGGATCGCAAACCTGCCGCGACGTTTTCGCCGCAGCCGTGCCGACGTCCGCGGGGCACTCGTGCCTCCGAATCGGCAGCTGCATGTGATTCCGCATCACTAAGCCTCCGTTCGATTTTATGACGGGAATGCCTAATAAACAAGTGCGGCGCGGCGATTGTGGTCGCAAGGTAAGAGATCGGGCGAGGCGTGGGGGCTGCGTGGCACGCCAGCGGTCGCCGGAGCAGTTGCCGGGCGGCCGCAGCGTGCCGGCCGCGCCCGTTTGAGCCGTTGCCCCAGTCTCATCAACATTGTCGCGTCAGCAAGAATGGCCTATCGCGCAGAGGACGCGACACGCCGCGACCGGGAAGGGGTGCAATGACTGGACGATGCCGGAACATGGCGGCCGAGCTTGCCCGGACAGTCCTGGCGGCTGTGGTGGCGCTCCTGCTTTGGGGTGCCCAGTCTCCTGTACTGGCCGAGGACCGGATCATTACCGCGGTGACCCAGGCGGCCGATGCGGACGCCTTCACCGTGGCGTTCGACGTCATCGGCAAGCCCGAGGCGCGGGTCCTGCATCTGCGCAATCCCGAGCGGATCGCCGTCGATTTCGAGGACACCCTCTCGGCCGCCGCGCTGGACGCTCCGCCCGACAACCCGCTGGTCTCGGCGAGCCGCCACGGACTCGTTGCGGCAGACCGCTATCGCTTCATCTTCACGCTCAAGGGCGCGGCCAGCGCCGAACTGGACCGCGCCGCGACAACGACTGGCGAGACGCTCTCGCTGACCATTCGCCCGGCGACGTACGGCAAGGTCGCGGCGGCGCCATCGTTCAGGCCGGCGCGGGCGCCGGAGACCACCGACGCTGGACCCGATGTGCCGGCGGCGGTGCCGCAGGGGCGTGTCCTGAAGGTCGTGCTCGACGCCGGACATGGCGGCGTCGACAAGGGCGCGGTGTCGAAGTCCGGCACGCAGGAAAAGGAGATCAACCTCGCCATGGCGCTGGCCCTGCGCGATGCGTTGCAGGCCCGAGGCGACGTCGAGGTGACGCTGACGCGCGACGACGACACGTTCATTCCGCTGGAGGAGCGCGCGGCGATCGGACGCCGCGAACGCGCCGACCTGTTCATCTCCATCCATGCCGACTCGATCCGCTACGCCGATCTGCGGGGCGCGACGGTTTACACGCTGTCGGAGACCGCCTCGGACGAACTGTCGCGCGAGATCGCAGCGTCGGAAAATGCGGCGGACCGCTTTGCTGGCGAGGAATGGCAGCGCGACGAGCCGACCGTCTTCGACATCCTCCTCGACCTGACCCGGCGCGAGACCGTCAGCTTCTCCGAGCATTTCGCCTCATCGCTTGTCAAAGACCTGCGGCGCGAGGACATCCGCCTGATCAACCGGCCGAAACGCTCCGCCGGATTCAAGGTGCTGACCGCGCCGGACGTCCCCTCGGTGCTGGTCGAGCTCGGCTTCCTGTCGAATCGCGAGGACGAGAAGCTCTTGACGGACGCGGCCTGGCGTAAGGACACCGCCGCGGCGATCGCCCGGGCGGTGATGGATTTCTTCGGGGAAAAGGTCGCCGAACCGCGCAAGCCCGGCTAATCGGGCACGCGCATTCGGGCGGATGTGGTAAATCGACAACGCTTGCCTGCATTGCGGGGCCGACATGCGCCCATGTCCATGGCCTCGCCGCATTTGCACAGCAGGAAAACGTTAAAAGGATGTTCGCCGGCGACCCATGTGCGGCGGATGTTGCAAATTCCCGGCCACGGTTCCTGCGAGCCGATGCGGGGAGCGTGAACCGGACCGGCGCGGCGGCGCAGGACGGACGGAGTTTCGATGATCAGACTGCTCGGCTATTTCTTTGCCATCGGTGCCGTCTTCTTCCTCGTGGTAGCCGGCGGTTTCGCTTGGTACATCGAGAAGATGGGCAGTGACCTGCCTGACTATCAGGTTCTGGCGGCCTACGAGCCACCCGTCACGACGCGGGTGCACGCCGCCGACGGCTCGCTGATGGCCGAATACGCCCGCCAGCGGCGCCTGTTCCTTCCGATCCAGGCAGTGCCCGATCTGGTGAAGAACGCCTTCCTCTCTGCCGAGGACAAGAACTTCTACCAGCATCCGGGCGTGGACATCGAAGGTGTGGCGCGCGCCGTCATGGTGCTGGCCAAGGGCGGCCGCATGCAGGGCGCCTCGACCATCACCCAGCAGGTCGCCAAGAACTTCCTTTTGACCAACGAGCGCACCTTTGACCGCAAGATCAAGGAAGCGATCCTGTCGCTGCGCATCGAGCAGGCCTATTCCAAGGACAAGATCCTCGAGCTTTATCTGAACGAGATCTATCTCGGGCTCGGCTCCTACGGCGTCGCCGCCGCCGCGCTGGCCTATTTCGACAAGTCGGTGAACGAGCTGACCATCGAGGAAGCCGCCTATCTGGGCGCCCTGCCGAAGGCGCCGGAGAACTACAATCCGTTCCGCGACCCGGACCGGGCGATCGAGCGCCGCAACTGGGTCATCGACCAGATGGCCGCCAACGGCTTCATCACCGCCGAGGCCGCCAGCGAGGCGCAGGAAAAGCCGCTCGACGTCAATCCGCGGCCGACCGGCACATATCTGGCCTCGTCGGAATATTTCACCGAAGACGTCCGCCGCGAGATCATCCAGCGCTACGGCGTCGATGCGCTCTACGAGGGCGGTCTGTCGGTCCGCACGACGCTCGATCCGACATTGCAGGCCGAAGCCCGCAAGTCGCTGCAGCGGGGTCTGATCTCCTACGACCAGGATCGCGGCTGGCGCGGTCCGGTGACGCGCGTCGAGATCGGCAGCGACTGGGGTCAGTCGCTGGCCAAGGTCGAGCCCCTTGCCGACGTGCCCGAGTGGCGCTTGGCCGTTGTCCTGACGGCAGATACGAACCGTGTCGAGATCGGCGTCCAGCCGCCGCGCGACATGTCCGGTGCCCGCGGGACCGAGCGCGAACTGGCCAGCATCGCCAAGGACGACATGAAGTGGGCGCTCCGGCTGAACACGGAAGAGCGCAAGGGCAACGTCAACTCGGCGGCCGAGGTGCTGTCGCGCGGTGACGTCGTCTATGTCGAGAAGAAGGAAGACGGGGAAAGCTATCGGCTCCGTCAGCCGCCGAAGGTGCAGGGCGCGTTGGTCGCCATGGAGCCCAAGACAGGCCGCGTGGTCGCCATGGTCGGCGGCTTCTCCTTCGCCCAGTCGGAATTCAATCGCGCCAGCCAAGCCTATCGGCAGCCGGGCTCGTCCTTCAAACCCTTCGTCTACGCCGCGGCGCTGGACAACGGCTACACGCCGTCCTCGGTGGTCATGGACGCGCCGATCTCGCTGCCGGACGGAAATGGCGGCGTCTGGGAACCGTCGAATTACGGCGGCGGTTCGGCCGGTCCCTCGACCCTGCGCCTCGGTATCGAGAAGAGCCGCAATCTCATGACCATCCGGCTTGCCAAGGACATGGGCATGGACCTTGTCGCGGAATATGCCGAACGTTTCGGCATCTACGACAATCTCGGCAAGTATCTGCCGATGGCGCTCGGGGCTGGCGAGACGACGGTGCTGCGCATGGTGTCGGCCTATTCCGTCATCGCCAATGGCGGCCGCTCCTTGGAGCCGTCGCTGATCGACCGGGTGCAGGATCGCTATGGCAAGACGATCTACAAACACGATCAGCGGATCTGTCAGGAGTGCGATGCGCCCGCTTATGACGGCCAGGCCGAGCCGCAACTGGTCGACGAGCGAGATCAGGTTCTCGATCCGATGACCGCCTACCAGATCACCTCGATGATGGAAGGCGTTGTCCAGCGCGGTACCGCCACCCGGGTTTCGAAGCTCGGCGTGCCGATCGCCGGCAAGACCGGTACCACCAACGAGGAGAAGGACGTCTGGTTCGTCGGTTTCACCCCCGATCTCGTGACCGGCGTGTTTCTTGGCTACGACAACCCGACTCCGATGGGCCGCGGCGCCACCGGCGGCGGCATGGCTGCGCCCGTCTTCGTCGACTTCATGGAGGATGCTCTGGAAGGCATGCCGCCGGTGGACTTCAAGGTCCCCGAGGGCATGGATCTGATCGCCGTGAACCGAAAGACGGGCATGCGGTCCGGCGGGTCGGGCGGCGACGTGATCATGGAAGCCTTCAAGCCGGGAACAGCGCCCTCCGACACCTTCAGTATCATCGGCGCCGACGAGATGGCGGGCGGTTTTGGCTCCGGTCAAATTTCGCAGGAAGCCGAGCAGGCGATCGTCCAGAGCGGTGGCGGCGGGCTGTTCTAGCCAAGCCGCGACAGGGACGTTATAGACCGTCCCCGCCCGGCGGCGCGTCCTGCGTCGCCGGTGCGAGACCATACCCTCAGGATTTAGGAGATTGCGGCTTGCGCGCCGAGATCGAGAACCTTGTCGACGAAATCAAGCAGGCCATAAGCCTGCTGAGGAGGCATCTTTGACTGGGAGAAATCTCTCAAACGCCTCGACCTGCTGAACAACAAGGCGGAAGATCCGACCATCTGGGACGATCCGGCCGAAGCGCAGAAGCTCATGCGCGAACGCCAGTTCCTGGACACCGCCATCGGCGCGGTGAACCGCCTGAACCAGTCGCTGCAGGACAATATCGAACTCATCGCCATGGGCGAGGAGGAGAAGGACGCCGAGATCGTCAAGGAAGCCGAGGCCGCGATCCGCGAGATCAAGTCCGAGGCCGACAAGCGGCAGATCGAGACGCTCCTCTCCGGCGAGGCCGATTCCAACGACACCTATGTGGAGGTTCATTCGGGCGCCGGCGGCACCGAGAGCCAGGACTGGGCGGCGATGCTGCAGCGCATGTACATGCGCTGGGCCGAGCGCGCCAAGTTCAAGGTCGAGGTCCTGGAAGAGCATTCTGGCGAAGAGGCGGGCATCAAGTCCGCAACGCTGCTCATCAAGGGCCACAACGCCTATGGCTGGATGAAGACCGAATCCGGCGTCCACCGGCTGGTGCGGATTTCGCCCTATGACAGCCAGGCGCGGCGGCACACGTCCTTCGCCTCGGTCTGGGTCTATCCGGTGGTCGACGATTCGATCGACATCGACGTCAACGAATCCGATGTCCGCATCGATACCTACCGGGCGTCCGGCGCTGGTGGCCAGCACGTGAACACGACCGACTCGGCCGTGCGCATCACGCATCTGGAAACCGGCATCGTGGTCCAGTGTCAGGCCGAGCGCTCGCAGCACAAGAACCGGGCGACCGCCTGGAACATGCTGCGCGCCCGGCTTTACGAGGCCGAGCTCGAACGTCGCGAGAATGCGGCCAATGCCGAGGCGGCGTCGAAGACGGATATCGGCTGGGGCCACCAGATCCGGTCCTATGTCCTGCAGCCGTACCAGATGGTCAAGGATCTGCGGACCGGCATCGAGAGCACCTCGCCGCAGGAAGTCCTCGACGGCGGCCTCGATCCCTTCATGGAGGGGGCACTGGCGCATCGGGTCCATGGTGGCGACGCCGCGGTCGACGACATCGACTGACGCCATCGACGCATGAGCATTCAGCGGGCTGCCGGAGACGGTGGCCCGTTTTGCGTTGCTCCCGACGCAAACCGTCGAACCGGGTCAGGACGGCAGGCGGATCCTGTCGCGAACGCGCAGGAAGCGCATCGGATCGACGGCTTTGCCGTCGCGGCGCACTTCGTAGTGGAGATGCGGGCCGGTGCTGCGGCCGGTGCTGCCGACCGCGCCGATGCGCGTGCCGCGCCCTACCTCGTCGCCGACCGACACGTCGATTCGGGACATGTGGCCGTAGCGGGTGGTGATGCCATTGCCGTGGTCGATCTCGACCAAATTGCCGTAGCCGCCGGCGCGACCGGCGCGCACGACCTTGCCCGGTGCCACCGCCGAGACCGCCGAGCCGCTCGGGCGCGCATAGTCGACCCCCGCGTGCAGGGCGCGCTTGCCGAGGAACGGGTCGGAACGAATGCCGAAGGTGCTCGACCGGGTGCTTGCCGGCATGGGCTCGGTCAACGGCAGGCGCTCGGCGACGTCATGCAGTTTCTTGAGCGCATCGAGCGCGGCATCGAGCTCGGCGTAGGATTCCTCGTAATCGAAATCGGCGGGCGCCGGCTCATACGGGCCGCCGACGGCCGAACCGATGGTGTCAGGCGGCAGGTCGATACCGATGGCGGTCAGTGCCGAAGCGATGCGGACGGTGCGGGTGCGTGCCTTGGCAGCCAGACTCTGCAGGTCGCCGATCTGGCGAAGCTCGGCCATGTCGATCGAGCGTCCGATCTGGCGGATCGCAGCTTCCGAAATGTCGAAGCGACGCGGCCCGACCTTCGCGGCCGCCGCGGCCGTCACCGGTGCGGTCCGCCAGTCGTCGCCGGGAACCGCGCTGGTGCGGATCGTATCGAGCATCGGCTCGTCCTCGTCCAGCGAATCGCCATGGGCTTCGAGTGCCGGCTCTGTCTCGGAAGGCGGGTCTTCGGCAGACGACGCGCGGGGGTTCTGCGTGGGCAGCGGAACCACCGTCGTGATGATCCCGGTGGCCTTGGCGCGATCGAGGAGGGGCTGCAGCTTGTCGTAGCGGGCGGTCAGCTCCTCCTGCTGGTCGAGCAGCACCTCGACCTTGGTCTCGACCATCTTCTCGGAAAGGAATTGCCGGCTCGTGGCGGTGTCGAGCTGCGCCCGCAGTGCCGCGATCCGTTGCTCGTAGTCGCGGGTCACCTTCCACTGACGCTCGGCATAGCGCACGGCGAGATCGTCCTGCAGGAGGTAGTAAGAGGGGACCGCGACGCAGGTGACCGCAACGAGCGCTGCCAGAGCCGAGCCGAGCATCAGCGCCTTGCGGCCCACGGTGAAGTGGCGAACCTGTTCGCCGCGCGCGATGATCACCGTATGCGGTTCCCGTCGATCGCCGAATGTTCGCCTGTGCTTCACCGCAGCCATTACCCATCCCCGGATACCGGGACGCAGTGTCCCTTCGACGGGTTGATTACACTCGGGTAAGGTTAACATTCCTTTGATCGAGGCGACTGAGCCCATCGTGACGCCGGCGCAGCCTGAGTACTGCAGGGACGCCGGCGCAACCCGCTCGCTGCTAGCTCGAAAGTGGCGACAACGATCGGTAGAAGGTCGGCGTCAGACCGGCCTCGGCCCGGGCCCGGTCGTTGAACGGCGCCTTGACGTCGCCGCGGAAGCTCGCGCGCACCAGTTCCTGAAACCGCTGTGCCGGATTGCGGCCTTCACGGGCGCAGAGGAAGCGAAACCATTTGGCGCCGATCGCCACGTGCTTTTTCTCGTCCCGATAGATGATCTCCAGAATCGCAGCCGTGTCGGCATCGCCGACTTCCAGCAGCTTGGCGAGCAGCGACGGGGTAACGTCGAGGCCGCGGGCTTCGAGGATCAGCGGGACCACCGCGAGGCGAGCGCCGAGATCATGCGCGGTGGCTTCGACCGCCTGCCAGAGCCCGTCATGTGCGGGCAGGGCACCGTAATGGCTACCAAGTGACTCCAGGCGCCTTGCCAGCAGGCGGAAATGCTTGGCCTCCTCCAGCGCCACCGTCATCCAGCCATCGAAGAAGGAGCGCGGCACGCGTTCGCTGGCAAAGCGCGCGACGATGTCCAGCGCCAGATCGATGGCGTTGAGTTCGATATGCGCAAGCGCATGGATCAGCGCGATCCGGCCGGTTTCGCTATGCACCGAGCGGCGCTTGACCGTGCGCGGCGAGACGAGAACCGGCTCGGCCGGGCGGCCTGGCCGGTCGGGCAGCGCTGGATCGTGCGGGGCGTGCAGCCCGAGGCGGCGACCGAACCACAGCCGGCAGGCGAGGTTGGTGCGCTCGACCTTTTCATCGAGATCGGCGGCCCTGAGCGCTTCGATCGCGGCCTGGCGCAGCGTCGCGGGGGCGCCGGGCTCGCGCGGTTCGCTGCTCATGTCGCTACAGAAAGCTGGCGCGCGGCCTCCAGAACCTCCTCGGCGTGCCCTGGTACCTTCACCTTGGGCCAGAGCCGCGCGACCGTACCGTCGGCCGCCACCAGCGCCGTCGTCCGCTCGACGCCCATATATTTACGCCCGTACATGCTCTTCTCGACCCAGATGCCGAAGGCCGACAGCAGCGTCTTTTCCTCGTCGGACAGAAGCCGGACCGTCAGTTCGTGCTTGTCGCGGAACTTGCCGTGCTTCTTCACCGGATCGGGCGAGACACCGAAGACCGGAACGCCGATCGCGTCGAAATCGCTCTTCAGCCGCGTGAACTCGATAGCTTCGAGCGTGCAGCCGGAGGTATCGTCCTTGGGGTAGAAATAGAGCACGAACGGCTTGCCAAGGAGTTGGTCGGACGCGACCACCGCGCCATGATCGTCCGGCAGACTGAATGTCGGACAGGGTTCACCGGCTGAAATCGGCATGGCGTGCCATCCTTTCGGGGAAATCGTGCGTCAGGAGAGGGTGACTGGACGAATCAGCCGGCGGCTGACGATCTGGTGGCGAAGATGCCGGATGAGATGCGCGGGTGAAAGCATGCTCCGCGCGACGTATTGTTCAACGCGCCACGTCCGGTTCGAAACGGCGTCGGCAGGGGAGCGCCGAAACGCCATGTCTGCGCAGATTCCATTCCGTCGTGCGCGCAAGGCTGGCCGCAGTCCGGAGGCGTTTCGCCGAAGATGAAGATTGTCGTCCGTATCCTGGCCGGCACGGCCAGCATCGCGATCTGCGCGGCCCTGCTGATCGGCGGTCTTGCCGCCGCCATCCTGTGGACCGAGGCCGGCCAGGACTTGTTGCGGCGCAAGACCGAGGAACTCGCGTCGAACGCCTTGGGTCCCGGCTATGTCGTCGCGCTGGGCCGGCAGACGATCGGCATCGGCCCGAGCGGCCGGATCGGGCTGGGCTTCTCCGATGTCGCCCTGCGCGATCGCGCGACCGGCGAGACGGTCGGCACGGTGGCGCTGGTGCGCGCCGGCATCGGCGTCTCCAGTCTGTTGTCCGGCAGTCTCGCGCTCGAAACCCTCGCCGTGGAGCAGGTGCGACTGGACCCGCGCAGCCTGGATGGGGAGGGCGATGGCGAGCCCTTCGTACCGGACGACATCTTCCAGACGGCCGATCGCATCTTCACGGCCCTCGATGATGCCGGCCTGCGCCTGCTGGAGGTGGCCGATGTCGCCAGCCTGAACGCCGATCCCGACACGCGGCTCGACCACCTGACGGTCAGTCGCATCGGCCAGGGAGAGACCGCCATAGACGTGACGGCGCACCTTGCAGGCCGCGACGTCGCGGTGGCCGGGCGCGCTACCCTGGCCCCGGACGGCGACAGGCTTGCCGGTCTGTCGCTCCAGACCGCTCCGCTGCCACTGGCCTTTGGCGAACCACCGCAGGACGCGGCGGACCGATCTGTCGCCTTCGAGGGCTCGGCGTCGCTGGCCGCCGAACTCGTCACCACCGAGGCCGGCCGGAACCTGCGCGTTCGGCTGGACGCCGGCGAAGGCCGCCTGATCGGCCGCATGCCCGTCGCGCTGCGCAGCGGCGTCTTGGAGCTGACGCTCGACGAGGGGCAAAGCTATGCGCGGGTCTCCGCCGGCCGTATCGAAACAGCGTCGGTCGAGGCGGAGTTTCGCGGCGGGCTGAACCTCGTCGCGAACGCCGCCGGTCATCACGGATTCAGTCTCGCCAGCTCGCGTCTGATCTCGACCGTCGGTGGCGATGGCTCGGCGCCGCGATCTGCCGAACTGACCTTGGGCGGCTGGTTCGATCCGGCCGATGCGGCGGCCGAAATCGAGCGTCTGGTACTGGACACCGGCGACGGCGGGCTGGTCGGGGCCGCCGCACTGGGCGGGATGGAGTCCGAGGACCGCATCCGCGCCGACCTGACCTTCGACAATGTCGATGCGGCCACGGTGAAGGCCTTTTGGCCGATCATCATCTCGCCCGAGGCGCGATCCTGGGTCATCGACCATGCCGGCGATGCGGGCAGGGTGGAGAGCGGCAATTTCACGCTCGACGTGTCCGTCGAGCGTTTGCCGAAGATCCTGGACCCCGAGATCAGCCCGAGCGCCGAGGAGATGCATCTCGCCCTCACCATCGACGGCGCCGCCTTTGCCACGATCGGCGATCTTCCCGGCCTGTCCGGCGTCACGGGCGATCTCGATTTTCGGGCCGGCAGGACGGTGATCTCGGTCGCCTCGGCGACGGTCGTGGCGGTTCCCGAGGTGACGATCCTGCCGTCCTCGCTCCAGTTCGAACGCGAGGAGGCCGGCGTGATCGCGTCGCTCTCGCTGAACATCGGCGGCCCGGCCCCGGCGCTTCTAGAGATCGCCGACCGGGAGCCGGTCAATGCACTCGACAAGATCGGCTGGAAGAGCGACGAGGTCTCGGGCGCGGCGACGGCCGGGGTTAATGCCCGCTTCCTCCTGGGCCGGCCGGGCGAGAAATCCGTCCTGCAGAACTGGACGGTGATCGCCGACCTCGACAATGTCGGGCTGAAACGCCGGCTGGAAGGGCGCCAGCTCGGCGCGATCACCGGCATTGCCAGCCTGTCGCCCGGCACGGTCTTCGGCGAGGTGGACGCGACGATCGACGGCGTCCCGGCGCGGATCGCCTTTGCCGAACCGCTGGAGCCGAACCCGGTCGGCGAGCGGTCCCTGACCATCACGACCGAACTGGAAAAGAGCCAGCTGCAGGCCATTCTTCCGACCCTCGACGACGTTGTGGACGGCGCCCTGTCGGCGACCCTGGTGCGGTCCGGCGATACCTACCGCGCCGCGATCGATCTGTCCGCCGCGCGCCTGCGGCTGCCGGCGACGGGCTGGAGCAAGGGGCCCGGCGTGCCGGCCGCGCTGTCTTTCGACATGACGACGGACGGCAATGCGCTCAACCTGACCAATGCGAAGCTCGAAGGCGAAGGCTTCCGCGCCGAGGGGCGCGCCGAGGCCGACGGCAATGGCCTGAAGTCGGTGACAATCGACAAGGCGGCCTTCAGCCGGTCGGACGATTTTTCCGGCAGCGTCCGGCGCGAGGGCGGCGGCTTCAAGGTGGCGCTGACCGGACGCAGCCTCGATGCGCGGGCCGGCTTGGCGCGGCTGCGCGCCGGCGGCATGGCATCGGCCACCGACACCGGAACCCGCCAGGCGCCGCTCGACCTGTCGATCGCGGTGGACCGCCTGATCGGCTTCGGCGGCGAGGAACTGCGCAATGCCACCATCGCCTTTCGCCAGCAGGCGTCGGGCGCGCCGGTGGCCGACATCGCCGCCGTGGCGGCGGACGGCTCGCCGCTGCGGCTGGCGATCCAGAAGCGCGGCGAAGGCCGCAGCGTCGAACTGAGCACCGACGATGCGGGCGCGCTGCTGCGCTTCACCGGGCTCTATTCCAACATGTATGGCGGCAAGGCGCGGCTCGCCATGGCCGGCAACCAGCCTGCCCAATATGGCGGCCAGCTGGCGCTGCAGGATTTCACGTTGGTGAATGAATCGCGGTTGGCCCGGCTCGTCGGCACGACCCGCGACCGCGAGGCCAGTCTTGCCGGCGCCGTGGGACAAGAACTTCAGACCTCGGATGCCTATTTCGACGCGGCTTCGGCCCAGCTCGCCTGGAACGGGTCGCGGCTGATGGCGCGCGATGGCATCATTCGCGGACCGATCTTTGGATCGAGCTTCGAGGGCGTGATTGTCGATGACGCTCAGCGCATTTCGATCGACGGGTCCTTCATGCCGGCCTACGGCGTGAACCGCCTGTTCGGAGCGATCCCCTTCTTCGGCGGCATTCTCGGCAATGGTCAGGAGGGCGGGCTGATCGGGATCACCTACCGTCTGGCCGGGCCGCTCGACGACCCGACCCTGTCGGTTAACCCGATCTCCGCCATCGCGCCGGGCATCTTCCGGCGGATCTTCGAGTACTGACGCCCCCGCAGCGCGGGCGCGTCCGGCCGCTCAGCCGGCGGGCCGGACCAGCACGTGTTTCTTGCGCCCGACGGACAGCTTGACGACTCCCTGGACGAGGGCGTCCGTGCCGACCATCAGCCGCTCGTCGGTCACCTGCGCGTCGTTGACGCGTACGGCGCCGCCCTTGACGTGCCGACGTGCTTCGCCGTTCGAGCCGGCAAGGCCGGCCGAGACGAGAAGCGACAGGAGGCCGATCCCCTCGGCGAGCGAGACGGCGGGGACCTCGATGGTCGGCAGGCTGTCGGCGAGCGCGCCCTCCTCGAAAGTCTTGCGCGCCGTCTCGGCGGAGGCTTCGGCCGCGGCACGGCCGTGCAGCATGGCCGTGACCTCGTTGGCCAGCACCTTCTTGGCGTCGTTGATCTCCGAGCCGCCCAGCGCTTCGAGCCGCGCGATCTCGTCCATCGGCAGGGTGGTGTAGAGCTTCAGGAAGCGGCCGACATCGGCGTCCTCGGTGTTGCGCCAGTACTGCCAGAAATCATAGGCGCTGAGCATGTCGTCGTTGAGCCAGATCGCGCCCGAGGCGGTCTTGCCCATCTTGGCGCCCGACGAGGTGGTCAGCAGCGGCGAGGTGAGAGCGTACAGATCAGCCCCCTCCATGCGCCGGCCGAGATCGATGCCGTTGACGATGTTACCCCACTGGTCCGAGCCGCCCATCTGCAGCTTGCAGCCGGTCCGCTTGTAAAGCTCGACGAAGTCGTAGGCCTGCAGGATCATGTAGTTGAATTCGAGGAAGGACAGCGACTGCTCGCGATCGAGCCGCAGCTTGACCGAATCGAAGGACAACATGCGGTTGACCGAGAAGTGTCGGCCGACGTCGCGCAGGAAGGCGACGTAGTTCAGCTCCAGCAGCCACTCGGCATTGTCGACCATGACCGCATCGGTCGGCCCGTCGCCAAAGCGGATGTAAGGCTGGAACGACCGCTTGATGCCGGCGAGATTGGCGGCGATCGTGTCCTCGGTCTGCAGCTTGCGCGCCTCGTCCTTGAAGGACGGGTCGCCGATCATGCCGGTGCCGCCGCCCATCAGCGCGATCGGCCGGTGACCGGTCTGCTGCATCCAGTGCAGCATCATGATCTGCATCAGCGAACCGACATGCAGGCTGGCGGCCGTCGGGTCGAAGCCGATATAGCCGGTGACGGTCTCGGTTCGGAACAGCTCGTCGAGGCCGTTGTCGTCGGATGTCTGGTGGATGAAGCCGCGCTCGGCGAGTGTCGCCAGGAACTCGGACTTGAAGCGGGTCATGGAATGGTGATCCTGTTCTTTCGCCGGAGCGGCAGGCGCTCCGCAAGATGTGGGGTGCGGTTTATCAGCCCTGCGCCAGAATTCCAGTTGTGGAGCCGAAATTGCGCCAACCGAAGCTGCGCCGCGCCATCGGCCTGATGAGCGGCACGTCGCTCGACGGCATCGACGTGGCGCTGGTCGACACGGATGGCGATACTGTCGTCGAACGCGGACCGGCGCGGGTCTACGCCTATGACGCGGCATTCCGCGATCAGCTCGCCGCGGCGCTGGAGACCGCCAAGACGATCCGGCAACGCGACGCGCGTCCGGGCGATCTGGCGGCGCTGGAAGTCGCGCTGACCCACCGCCACGGCGAAGCGGTCACGCGCTTCCTGAAGGAGTGCGGGATCGACAGGGCCTCGGTCGATGTCGTCGGATTTCACGGCCAGACGGTGCTGCACCGCCCGGCCGAGGCGCTGACGGTCCAGATCGGCCGGGGCGATCTCCTCGCCCGGCAACTGGGCCTGCCGGTTGTCCATGACATGCGCGCGGCCGACATGGTGGCCGACGGGCAGGGCGCTCCGCTCGTCCCCGCCTACCACGCGGCGCTGGCCGGCAGCCTGCCGTCGGATCGCCGGACCTATCCGGTCGTTTTCGTGAATATCGGCGGCATCTCGAACGTCACCTGGCTCGATGGCGAAACCGATCCGGTCGCCTTCGACTCGGGACCGGGCAATGCGCTTCTCGACCAGTGGCTGCAGCGCGAGGCGGGCATTCCCTACGATCAAAACGGTGCCATCGCCAGCGAAGGCGGCCTTCTGGAGGGCATGGCGGAGCGCTATCTGGCGTCGGACTTTTTCGCCAGGCCTGCGCCGAAATCGCTGGACCGTTTCGATTTTCCGGTACCGTCGCCCGGCAGCGGCACGCTCGAGGATGTCGCCCGCACGCTGTGCTTCGTCAGCGCTGCGGCGATCCTGAAGTCGGCCGAGCATTTTCCGGCCAGACCGAAGCTCTGGATCATCTGCGGCGGGGGGCGCCACCATCCGGCGATCATGGCCGATCTGAAAGCCGGCGCCGGGACCGATGCGTCGGTCGTCTCGGCCGAGGAAGCCGGCTTCGACGGCGATGCCATGGAGGCGGAGGCCTGGGGCTATCTCGCCGTCCGGTCGCTCGACCGCCGCCCGCTGACCTGGCCGACGACCACCGGCTGCCGCGAAGCGGTGACCGGTGGTGTCCTGTCGCTGCCGGACAATGAAGAGCAGGCGATGACCGGCACCGATCGTTGACGGTGCCGGGTGTCGAGGCCTAGCGCAGGCGTTTCGGCCGCGGGTCGCTGAGTTCGCCGGCCAGACGCCGGTCGAGATATTCGGAGCATTCGCCGAGAAGCTCGTCGGTGTGCTCGCTGTAGAAGTGGTTGGCCCCTTCCATCGTCTTCTGGGTGATGACGATGCCCTTCTGGGTCTTCAGCTTGTCGACGAGGGTCTGGACGTCCTTCGGCGGCGCCACCCGGTCCTTGTCGCCATGAATGATCAGGCCCGAGGACGGGCAGGGGGCGAGGAACGAGAAGTCGTAGGAGTTGGGCTGCGGCGAGATCGAGAAGAAGCCTTCGATCTCGGGCCGGCGCATCAGGAGCTGCATGCCGATCCAGGCGCCGA